>Ga0181597_10005571_pt1 | contig 12036 bp, 13 predicted proteins | sample 041ome_5_FD_148647 | JGI IMG/M metagenome (GOLD analysis project Ga0181597, IMG submission 148647) | Coastal salt marsh microbial communities from the Groves Creek Marsh, Skidaway Island, Georgia - 041403US metaG (spades assembly) | ecosystem: Environmental > Aquatic > Marine > Intertidal zone... | reverse complement strand
TGCCATTAATTATCTCCAAACAATGCTTTTATTTCAGCATCAGTTAAGGCTTCGCCAGTTTTTAATTTAGCTTTGCCAGTTGTTCTTGCGTTTTGATTTGCAGTTTCTGCATCTTTTAATTCTTGTATCTTTGCATTTACTTCTGCTTCAGTAGGTTTTGTAATTGAACTGTCATGCACTATAATATTTTCATAAGTCATTCTTTGGTCATTAGGAATAATGTTTCCATTATCATCTTCTTTTCTCCAACCAAACCATTGACCATTGTGCATTGATGCTAAAGCAATATTTAAATATTCTTCTTCATTCATTTTATGTATCTCCTAATCTAATAAAAGTCATTGTTGTATAATTAAAACTTGTACTTCCATAAATACTATTACTTGCAGTATTAGAAATTATTGCTTGAAATTTTACTTTTACATTTGACGTATTAGTAACATCTACTAAAGTATTTGTGTGTGCTTGATTATTTGTAGCTGAACCTTCTGATACAAATCCACCAGCTCTACCTTCTCCAACAATACTATAGGAACTACCACCATTTGTTGAAATTTGTATATGAATATTTAAATATCTTACGTCTGAAGCAATACTAGATATTAAATCAAAATTAACTAAATAAATTCCTGTTTCTGGAAAAGTAAATACACCAGAACTTTCAGACATAGCAGTTCCAATCGTTCCTTGACCAGATGTATCAACTCTTTCAAGATTTGCAGTTAAATCAGTAGTAGATGAAAAGTTAGTATTTGCTGTCAATCTCCATTGGTCTGCAACAGTAATTCCACCACCTTTAATTAATGAGTAGTCTATTCTTTTTAATGTACCAGCATCTGATACTAAAAATTCGTCTGTGTCTGCTGGTTCACTTGTTAGTGCTGTTTGGCCAGATATAATATTATTATTTAAATGCTCACTTTCAATAGCACTATCAGCAATCTTAGCTTCAGTAACTGCGTCACCAGCTAACTGTGCAGTTCCAACAGATCCACTTGCAGGATTTACTGTTTGAATAGCTTTACCTAAATACACACAGTACATATCATCTGTTGCAGATGTAGCACTTGTTAAAGTTAATGATGTACCACTAGCAGTGTAAGCAGCAGTTGGCTCTTGTCTTACAAAGTTTATAAATAATGCGATCTCATTTCCATTAGCAACAGGATGATCTAAAGTGTACGAAGTAGTTGCACTTGTACTAAAGTCTTGCTTTTGAAAAGCACTGTATTTTTCAGCGGGTTGGTTTCCTATAAAAGGCATTTATTTCTCCTATGAACTAATTGCGTCTACTGTTGATACCCAAACGTCTAAAGATGAAGCTGTATCTGATATTACTTTTAAAGCATCACCAGATTGAACTACAAACTTTGCACCACCATCTAATACTTGTAATGATGAACCACTTGGTATTGGTGCATCTTTAACAAGATAGATGTCATTTGAACCATCATTAATATATACAGATGCTACAACACTAGATGTTGTTACATTTGAAACTGATATACCAACAACAGTATCATAACTGTCTGCTGTAAATAAAGTTGCAGCTGATGTGCCTACATCATTGCTTGTGTATCTTCTAAAGTTTTGTGCCATTTTTTCTCCTTAAAGTGCTATTGCCATAGCGATTGCAAATCCAGCTGAAGCTGCATCTATGTTTGTTAATTGACTACCATCTACAGCAGGTAATTTTGCAGAACCATCAAGTTGTACCACATTGTTTGCAGAAGTTCCAACATTTAATGTAGATGCAGTTCCTAATCCTGTAATTTTAGTATTAGCAATTGAATTAACTGCTAATGTAATATTTCCTGATGAAGTAATTGGTGAGTTTGTTACTGTAAATTCTGATGAACCTGCATCTGCTACTCCTACTGAAGTTACTGTTCCAACATTAGCAGGTGTAATAACTGTAAATGTTATTGTATCAGATCCTAATGTAGCTGTATTATTTGTAGTACATAAAAATATTTTATTATCATTTACTGTACCTTGATTTACTACAACCATTTGACCAGATAGCTCTGCAATAGTATCAAATTCAGTATCTCTACTTGCAGTACCACTAGATACTACTGTATATAATCCATTTTGTGATCCTGTAGATTGATCTTTAACTAATACTCTATCTCCAGTAACAAGAGTTACTCCATCAATAGTATCACCATTCTGTAAGTCTGCTGTTAAATCTACATTAGCTGTAGTTGCTACTTCAGCTATAATTCTAGTTCTTAGTCCAGCAATAGCTTGATCTACATAATTTTTAGTTGCAGCATCAGAAGTTCCTGAAGGTGCTCCAAGACCTGTAACACTACCACCAGATATTGAAACATTATTTGCATCTTGTGTAGCAATTGAACCTAATCCTAAAGATGTTCTAGCAGTAGCACCAGATTCTGTTACAAAGTTTGATCCATCACCAACAATAAAATTACTGTCAGTTGGTGTTAGCCCAGCAATATCTGTTAGTTGTGCGTCACTTGTTTGTTTCGCATCTAACTGAGTTTGAATTGCAGATGTTACTCCATCTAAATAACCAAGCTCAGTTGTTGTTACATCACTAACTTCTACTTTACCTGAACCATTTGATTGTAACGCTCTTGATGCTGTTAAATCAGATGATGTAATTGTAGTAGCACCACCAGTTATTGTTGCTTGTTTTGAATCTATTTGTGTTTGTACTGCACTTGTAACTCCATCTAAATATCCTAATTCAGTATCGGTTACATCTGATACTGCAATTTTTTGAGATCCATTAGAAATAACAGCTCTATTTGCAGTTAAACTTTCTGTATCAATAGTAGTTGCAGATCCTGTAATAGTTGCTTGTTTAGCATCTAGTTGAGTTTGGATAGCACTTGATACACCATTTAAGTATTGAAATTCTGTGTCTGAGATTGTTCCATCTGCAATTTTAGTTGCAGAAATTCCTGTAGGTATAGAGTTATTAGTTTTAGATAATACACCAATATGTACACTTGTAATAGCTTCATTAGATAATGAGCCTGAATCCCAAGTTATATTAACTGTTGTGTTTGTTGAAAAAGATGTACTAGATATAGTACCATATATTGTGCCTGGCGTTGATGCTACAACTTTAACTCTACGTCCAGCATGATAAATAGCTGTTACATCTGTTCCATCAATAGTAAACGATGTAGCTGATGCGTAAGTAGCTGTATAAGTACCTGCACCATCACCATATTCAATCCATTCAGCTGCATTATAATGCTGTCTAATATCTGCCATAACACTTCTAAAAGCGTTATTGATATTAGATGGTAGCATTCCTTCTGCTACTGAAACTGCATTAGTTCCTGTAGCTGTGTTGTTTGCTGCTGTTGTATCGTATTTACCTAAAAATGTTCCTGCCATAATTTTACTCCATAAACCAAACGAATGCTTTATCGCTTTCTGTATTATTTTTATTAACTAAAGTGTTAATTGCTTCTTCTATTTGTCTTTGGAAAAATTCTTGTGTTTCCATTGAATATCTTACGTTATCTATATCTACTGAATCTGTCATTATCTATATCCTGCTTTAGATGCTACAATGTCTATACCTTGTGCATGATCAAAACTTGTTCCAGCAGGTATTTTAACATTAGCTCTAATGTATCTACCTGATTGTCTAACAGGATTAATCCCACTATCTACCATAGAAGATGAACTAGACTCTGTTTCTGTGTCTGCTAATCTTTCTCTAGTTTTTACAGTAACTGTTGCTTCTGCATCTACTATTGGTCTTATTCCTTGAATGTTAGTACGAGCTCCTGGAAATGCTTCTATTTCTGCTGTCTCTATCTCACATTCATTTGAATTTCCTGAAAAGATTGCAGCTTTAAAATCTCCATCTATTCCACCTAAAAACATTTGTCCACCATTCCAAAAGTCTGTATCAAGGTTAGCATTAATTTCTTCTAAGTTTTCTGAAATAATATCCATTAACTCTACTGTGTATGCTCCTACAAATTGTGGAAATATTTGACTAGCATTAACTTTTGCTAAAGACCATTTTTTTGTAGCGTAATTATATATTATAATTCTATCACAAATACCTGTTGTATTGTTAGTATTATTTACGCTTGGGTACAACCACATAGCTAACTGATTAAATGGATCTGTTGCTGCTACTATTCTATCTGAATATGCTTTGTTTAAATTTAGATCAAAGAATCTATTAACTTTTTCTACTCCAATAGGTACTACGTTATCACCTGATATTTCATAAAAACCATCATCTGCAAGAAAAAATACACGTCTATTGTCCTGGCAAACTGTTCTTCCAAATATAGCTCCCCTGTTTGGAGATATAACTGATAGCCTAAATATTGTTGCACCACCAACATAGTCCATACGAACTATTTGATTTTGTCTAAATACATATCCTACCTCTCCAGAAGTAATATGAGTTATTTGACCACCTGATCCTGGTAAGTCTTGTAAGTCAGATTGTTTACCTGACCAAACTGTAATATCATTAATACCAGACCATTGTATTCTGTTTGTAGCATTAGCTATATTACCTGTTACTAAAAAATCCCTAACTACGCCAGATACTCTAAACAAAGGACAAGTACCTGCTGTTTGAATAGAAGTAAGATTTGCAAAATTTGTAGATGTTCCCATTAAATAATATTGAGCTGGATCTACTCCATTACTTGCAATTACATATTGACCAAATTGTGTAAATGTAAAAAAATCATCATCATCTCCAGTTAAACTTCCTTTACGAGAAGTAAATGTTCCTGATTCTAATTGATGTATATCTGTTTTTGTAGCTACAAAATTATAAACTGTATTAGAGTTATCTCTAAAAGAACCAGATCCATGTGCATCTTTACCTACTGTTGATGTACCTGTATATGATACTAATGATGGAAATCTTTTATAAGATCCCATTGCATGATAAACATTAGTTGCTACATTTGCACCTTTCATACCATGTTCTGGTTGATCGGGCATCCATTCTCCAAAAGGTATTTGCATTATCTATTCCTGTAAAATGATAAATCTGTTTGAACATCTGTTCTTTGTGTAACAGGTGCTCCACCATATGAATCTTGTTTGTCATTATTTTCACATCTTTCCATAGCAGATATATACATCTGTAACCATTGTTGTACTTGGTTAGGATCTATTCCACCTAAAAAGTTTGCTGCATGGTATAATGAACCATATAAATATATTCCTGGATGTTTGTTTAAAATGTAATTTGTTGTATTAGAATCGCTAAGAGCTCCAAAAGCTTTATAGTATGATAAGTACCCAGTATAAGAAGAATCAGGGGCAGGGCCAAAACGTAAAGTTTCTGTTTCATTATCACTTTCAATTGTATAAACCCTAGGTCTAGCAGTTGTTGATCCAGCTTTAATTTCAAACATATTATGTGGAGTTATATACTCTAAAGGATATTTGTTACTAGCTGATAATATATAAAACGATCTTACTCCAATAAAACCAGTAGGAACAGATTCTGTTTCAGAGTCTATTGTAATAGCATCTATTTGTTCCATTTGTCTTATTCTCAACTTTGCATTAAAGTCAGCTTCAGTTAGTGCAATAAAATCTGGTATTTGTGTAGTTAAATCAGATCTATTTAACCAATCTGCTATAGATGATTTTAATTCTGAAAATGTTGTTAGTGCCATTATAAACTTCCTTCAGCTGTTCTAAAATATCTAAACTCACTACTGTTAAGCTTAGTTCTCATTATTTTTCTTTGAATATCTTTTGGTAATTGAAACCAATTATTTGAACCATTATATTCTTTAGCCCAGATCTGCAGTACTAGAGGAGGAACACTTGCAACTCTTTTCATTTCTTTTGCTTTAGAAAGATAACCATTATCGTGGTTATAAAGTTCTTTGTTTCTTTTCATTAACTTATTAACATCTTGCGATTTATTAATAGTTAATGCTCCATTAGACTCTTGTATATACTTTGTTTTTATTCCTGCATCGTATTCTACAGATCTTACTTTACCCATACTATTCTGATAGTTCTGTTACGTATAAATTTACTGATCCAATTACAGCTATTTTTTCTCCACCAGATACTTTAAAATATTCTATATCTTTTGAAGGTACAAAAATTGTAGATGTAGTTGCTGTTGGGCCTGTTCCAAATTCTATATGACAATCAGCGTCTGCTACTATTCTAACATATTCTATATTGTTACCAAATGCAGCTGATGCAGCTGATGTACCAGAAGATGTTACTTTCTGAGTTGTTATAGGTCTCATTGCTATATGCATTTTATTTCCTTTTGTTTGGGGATGTTTCCACCCCCATAATTAATTATCTTCTTATAACGAATGTTACTACACATTCACACGCAGTTGAAGATCCACCATCAGTAATCATTTCGATAGCTTGTCCTTCATTTACTGAATTTTCAGCAGTAGGTTCTGCAGTATCTACATCACCAGCAGCTGAGCCAGATTGAGTTATTGTTATACCACCACCTGTTACAGCAGTGCCACCAATTTCAAATGATAATGCAGCGTCAGCTGTAGTAATAGCATTTTTAATTGATGTAAAAATTTTAATAATTCTTCCACTATCTGGTACAGGTACGAAAGTTGATCCTGCTGAACTTATGTTTGTAATTTTAGATGTTAAAAAATAGTCGTTAAGTGTTCTCATTTTGTTTCCTCATTGTTCCGATCTTAACCCCTCTCAGATCTTCAATGTTAAAAATATACTAGGGGAGCAGTATTGAGGTTGCCCCCCTAAGTATTTAATCTATTAAGATGTTGTTAAGTCAGCTACTAAGCCTGAAGCTGCTTCGTTTCTAGATTCTAGAGTTGCTTCAACAAGAAGTTGTCTTTTCTCTGAGTCACCAGTCTTAGCAAGTTCATGCATAGAGAAGTCTCTTAAGAACGCAATTCCCCAGTATTCCATGTCTAGTACATAAGCGTCTCTATCTCTAGAGAATCTGTTAGGTACTACTTGCAATTGACCGAAGTCAGATGCGTACACGTCTACTGAAGTGTATAAAGTAGCGTCTGCACCAGCATCAAATCTAGTAGAATTACCAGTAAAACCTGATAATTTTTGTTTGTTGAAAGGGCCGACCATAATCATTGAAGGGTCACCACCAGCATTCCAAACTGATTTAATTACTGATTTTAATTGAGCTTCTGTGAATGCTCTTTGAGTACCATCTGTGTGAGCTGCATTTCCTGCACCTGCACCAGAAGCACCATCAGATGCTAGGTCATCATTAGTAGTGACCCAAGATCCAAGAGTTCCCATTTTTCTTGCAGTTGATGAGTTTCCACCTACTTCTGCAATGTTTCCTGTAATAGTAGCTTCCATATCTCTTTTAAGCTCTTTAGCTCTTTTAGCGATTTGGTATGCTAATTCAGATGCTCTACCTGCTTTGTCTACAGATTCTTGAGTACCAGTAATAACTACAGTTTTATCCATAATTTGTGTACTGTTAGAAAGTCTAGTAGTTGCAGTTGATGCATCTAAAGTTGCCTCGTCACCTTCAATAACAGCATTTGAAGTAGATGCTGCTGCAAGTGAGTCGGTTTGCCATTCGTGTAGAACTGCAGTTGCTTTTGTTTTAGCTGCAGAACTAAGGAAAGGCGTATCTGTTGGTGAGATACTGTAGATAACGTCTGAAAGATCTTCTCTTTCACCGACTGAATCATACGTATCAAACGTGTTAGTTGGTTGTGCCATTGTTTATTTCCTTTGTTGAGATTTAAGATTAATCATATCTGCTATTGCTGACTGAGCATCTCTTATATGACCAGTCTTTCTTAGCGTCTTGATTTTATTTCTTACTTCTTCTCTACCTGAACTAACATTCGATTTAGCAACACCAGCTTTTAAAACTTTAGGAGCATTAGCAACTTTTTTAGAAACTATAGGTCTTTTGTCTTTTTGAGACTTAAAACTCATAGCGTCTTTTGCTACCATAAGAAATCTATGGTCTGCAAGGCTACCTATCTCTTGGTCGTTAAAACCATAATCACGTAAAGTATTACGCATATTAAGTTTAAAAGAGTCAGCTTTATTTGGATCGCTAAACTCTGGTATTTTTGTTGCAGCTAATTCTTTTTGTGTTTCAAGGTAACTCTCATATTGTCTAGTTTGAGCTTCTCTTGCTTTTTCTTTTAAAGAATCAATGTGTTGCCTTTCTTGTCTTAATTGAAAGTCAAGTCTAGCAGCTTCAGTTGGATCTTCTTGATAAAGTTTAGCAAGATCTTGTCCACCTTGTTTTTGTTCAACAAATTGACTAGCTGTCGAAATTAAATCGTTTAGTTCTGATAAACGAGTATCGTAAGTTTGACGCAAACTATTCTTTTGAGTTTCAAGATCTCTCTTTTCCATCCCTAATGAATGAGTTTTTTGTCTATAATCCGAGTCTCTAGAATATCCTGCCTTCAGCTCATCGAGGCTCACCTCAAGCTCTTGACCTTGTACTTTGACTCGGTGGAGCTCTGGTGTCTCTAATTCTGTTGGTGTTTCTTCTGTTGTCTCAGTATTTTCAGATGCCTGTTCAGTAGAAGCTGTTTTCGACTCTGTGCTTTCTTGAACTTCCTGTGTCTCAGGAGTTGACTCTGAAGGTTCAGTATTAGTTTCTGGTTCTTGATTGTCCTGTTGAGGATTCAGTAATCCAGAAATTTTTTCTGCTGCACCTTGTATATTTTCTTCTGCCATATCGTTCCTTTCATGGTTGACGAATTTGAAGTTGCGTTAGCTTAACTTCGTTTATTTAGATTCTCAAGATCTACTTGAGCAAGTTTTCCACTAGACATGACACTAAGCAAATGCCCTCGGATTTTATCTACCATATTAAAGGCTACCCAAAGGTTTCTTCGCTTGTCATCATCTGCGAAAGATGTATTAAAAATCTCTTGTCTATAAATTTCTAAGAGATCTTCAAATGCTGTTTTTAGAAGGGGATCGTCCAGCAGTTGCTGAGCTCTCTTGCCCTCCCTGATTATTGTTTCCTTGTCCATCATTAAAGAATTGTTTTTGTCCTCTTACTATTGCACCCATTAGATCTCCTGATTTTTGTAAATCAGTTTGTTCTAACATAGATCTTCGTTTAAGTTCTAACTCATCAATTTTGGTATTGTATTTCAATTCCATTTCTTTAATAGCTAGTTCGTAATCTAGAAGTGCTTGTCTCATTTTACCTTCCAAACTCTTAGCTTCTGTTTCAGCTTTTAACTGTGCACGTTGGTTTTCACCTTGTACTTGAGCTAATGTTACCTTCTCAAACTCAGTTGGTGGTTTAGGAGGTATTGGTGGCATTTGTGCTGCACCCACTTCAGGATCCATAAAGTAAGGTTCTATACTATTTAGACCTGCATTTTCAACTAATTTTTTCAAAGAGTTATAAATATTTCTAAGATTAACCATTGGGCCATGAACATTTTGTTGTAAATTAATTGCAGACATTTGTCTTTCTAATATGGCATTCATTAATATTAACTGTTGTTCTTTTGATCCAGTTCCTAATCCTACAGAAACTGTTATATTAACTCTGTCTTTCCATTCGTAAGGTCTCATAGGTATATATTTACCTCTGATTCTTACAATTTTTTCTTTGTTTTGATACTTGCAAGTAAGTTCAAACATTTTTAAGGCTAGATCTTTTACACCAGTTTCAGCAAAGATTCTGGCGATTAACTCCATTCTCATTTGTGATTGTGTCAGAATTTGGTTCTGGCCAGTTGCTGTATTGTTTAATGTGTTTGCATCTAGCCCTTGTGATTGTCTTGTAACGCCTGTTCTAGTTTCTTTTACAGAATCTAAGTAGGCTAACATACCACTTGCTTGTTCAGTAATCGGTTGTGCCTGTATAGGCATCATTACATTTTGAGGAGGTTGTTTAGTTCTAACAATTCCTCCAGGACGATTAGTTAATAAGTCATCCATTGCAACCTGTCCATCTTGTACTGCAACTCTATTATTATTTGTTAGATACATATTATCTAACATCTGTCGCATTACAGTAGACTTAATTAATTGTATATCTTCTACTAATTCAGCTACACTTCTTCCATAGAATCTGTGTGGCATAATAACTGGAGTCATAGATATAAAAGGCATTGTATCTATTTCTTCCATGTCTAATAATTTTTTACCATCCCCTGCTACTGTAATTTTTAATAGTTCTGCTTTACCATCACCATCTACATCCATTCTTACATAGCATTCATGTATTAAAACATCTTGTGTACTTTCATCACCATCAGTTTCTCCATGTGAAAAATCTACATTTTGATGTCTAGTAAATTTATCTTCAGTATAATAATCTCCATCACCAGTTGGTAATGAGTCTACCATATCTTTGTCATAACCCATTTCAACTAATTCTGTTCTTGTTTTGTTCACTCTGTGACAAACAAAGTTTGCAGTATCAATGGACTTACATCTTCTTTCAATTAGAAATTCTTCAGGTGGTACTGGTTCTATTCTTACTTTACCATAAACTTTAGTTCTATGAATAACTACATCATGTAGTTTAATTGAATCTATTTCTTTACCAGCTTCGTCTGTAATTTTTTCTTCATACTCACTATGATTAGAAACTTTAATCTCATCCATAGAGACTAAATCATTAAACTCATCATCAGTTAATCTTGAGTATTCTTCTCTTTCAATTTTTTGTGCATCATCCCAATATACTTTTAGTATTCCATTTTTTTGAATTAATGCATCTTTGAATGCAGTATATAAAGATAAAAATCCATCGTTTTCTTTATAAAAAATGTAGTTTAAATAGTCAGAACATTGTCTAGCCATTTCTTCATCTTCAGGCCCCATGCCTTCACAATTGAATACATTATCACCTGATGTAAATATTCTCATTAAAGATGGCATCAAACTTTCTACTGTATCTAAAACATCATTTGATACTACTTGAGATCTACCTTCTTGTTCATTTCCAAGAGGGTTTCCTAAATAATATTCTAATGATTTTTTTCTTCTAGCTACAAGTTCTCCACCAATATAACCTGATGCGTTATGTATTTCTCTGCTTACTACTGATAATATTTCTTGATTTGTTTTTTTCATACTACGTATTTTGTATCTATATTAATTGGTTTATCCCATTCTGTTGTATCAATAGGATCATGAACACATCCATATCTGAAGGCATCACTTGCGTGTGAGCACCAGTCATGGAGAGGTTTATTCTTAAACACTTGGTTTTTATCATCCCATTGTTTTCGATACTGTCTCAAAGCATCTAATCCTGTTTTACATTTAACTCTATCGAAGTAACAATTAGGTAAAGTATTTCTTACAGATTCAATACCATGATCTACTTCTAACTTAGGTGCTACCTCAAAGTCAATGCCTAATTCGTTTGCTACTTCTAATCTTGACTTACCAGTTCCAAGCTCACGTGCCATTATATCATGTGGAGCTATATGTCTGCTATAAGCATAATCTTTCTCCATAAGTATATCAGCATAGTGTGCTAATGATTCACCTGAAGTTTCGTAGTAATCTATTAAATGAATTTCTGTTCCAACTCTTTGTGCAAACCATATTGCAGTTGAATCTCCAATTCCTAAATCCCACCAAGTTTCTACTCCAACTGATTCATCTACAGGTACTTCACCTATTCGTTTTTCTTTATCTGCTTTAGTTATCAGTCTACCATAATAACTTCCTGATACTGCTGCTGTAAAAGAACATTCAAATTCTTGTTGGTATTGTTCTTCAGTCATTATAGCACGAGCTTGTTCTAACTCGTCATCTGGTATTACTTGTGTTTCAGATGCTCTATATAACTTACCATACCAATCTTTATGACCACGTTGTGCAAAGTCAAATACTTCCCAAAATTGGTTATGACCCATTGGCGTACCTATAAATAAAACTGATCCTAGTTTATCTGATACTGCTGGTCTTACAATTTCTGTCCATACTCTTGGAGACATGATAGCATATTCGTCCATTACAACTTTATCAAAGCCCATTCCACGAATACTATCTGGATTGTCTGCCCCAAAGATTTGAATACGTGATCCATTAAATAGATCTATTCTT
>Ga0181597_10005569_pt1 | contig 12038 bp, 9 predicted proteins | sample 041ome_5_FD_148647 | JGI IMG/M metagenome (GOLD analysis project Ga0181597, IMG submission 148647) | Coastal salt marsh microbial communities from the Groves Creek Marsh, Skidaway Island, Georgia - 041403US metaG (spades assembly) | ecosystem: Environmental > Aquatic > Marine > Intertidal zone >... | reverse complement strand
AAGAATTCGTTTTTGAATCATCGTGTTGCCCTCTCTCGTTTTTGTGGGAATTAAAAGACCCAAACGGTGTGAGAAAGGATTGAAAAGAATCATGCGTCGGCGCCGACAACTCTCCTCGACGTCGTCCAAGTCGCCGTACTCTTCCTCAAAGCCGGACGGAAGAAGTAACGACGACGAGAATAAGAGGCGATCATCGAATGACTTTTCCTCCCCGGAAAAAAAGACCAACAAGCACGTTTCCTTCTGTAACAAATCCACGGTGGTTGTCTTTGCAGAAGAAGAAGACCAAGAAGAGAAAAAGAATACCGCGACGACGAATAATAATGATTCCAACAACTTTGAGCGCGGTGGTCCTCCGGTGGTGTTGAAATTCACGTACCAAGAGGAAAAACTGATGGACGCGCCGTCGAAAATCCGTTTGGAAACGAGCAACGAGTTGAAACATCAGCGAGCGAAGTTGAAGGAGAAGTTGTCGCACGTGGAGGAGCAGTTCGATAACGCGAAGCGAAGCATGGCGGAAGGAGAGTTTCGCGAGTGCGCGTCGATATTGGAGAACGTGGTCGTTCGAGAGCTGGCGGAGAGGATAAACGCGAGGCAGTTTCAGATGAACTTGGAGAAGTTACGGTTTCAGAGGCACAGGCGGTTGGCGATATTGGAGGAGCAGACGAGAGTCGGCGGAGGGAAATTGAAGAGGAAGCCGATGGGTCTCGGGGTTGGGGGGAGGTCGGAAAACCATCATCAAGAATTTCTCGATGCAGAGACGATGATGACGACGAAGACGACGACGACAACTACATCAATGGATATTAGCACGGAGATCGGAGAGGATGATTCTGTTTCTGGAAAGAAAAGTTACGGAGGAATAACCAACCACCAAGCCACCACCGAAAAGGCTTTGAGAAGACGAAGCGGCGAGAGCTCGGCGAGTGAAGCGAGTACGTTGCAAATGCAATTGGGGATCAATAATACGAATAATAGCAGTGATAGTATGCGCGATATTAAGAGCGACGACGAATTGCTGCCATCGCCCAAGGGGCAAAAGTATATCAACAACGCGTCTGTAATGATGGACGGGAGTACCAGAAGTAGTCCGAGCGCGTCGACGGACAGTTTCGTCGATATCAATCGGGTCACGCAAAGTAACGCGCAACATGCGTCCTCAGAACTCACCGACACCCAGGAGAAAAACATGAACTTTAAAGTGTCTCCAGCGCCTCCCGCTCGAGAATTAAAGACGCCGCAAGAATTGACGATGATTGAAAGCGCGTTGGAGATGTGCGCCAAAGCGTACGAAAACATGGGAAACAAGTGGGCGGCTGAGCAGAAACTGAACGAAGCGGCGAAAATTAGAGAAATCATATCACGGTGCGATCCGACGACAGATACCGTCGCGGCCGTCGCGTCGCCGTTGCAAAATTTTTGTCCTATCGAACCGACGTCGATGAATTCCACCTTGACGCATCAGACGAAGCTGTTTGAAACGAGGATGAAACAATTGTTTTCGTCTTCGGTTTCGTCCGCCGCGGCTGCCGCTGCCGCCGCCGCAGCGGCCTCCGAAATACAGAGTTAATACTGTAGTGTACCATTATTATTTATTATTATTGAGCGTTCAAAAGATAACATCATCTTTACTACACAACTATTACTATTACACAACTCCTAATCGCTACTAGGTACTGTTACGTACGTACAAAAACTATAGTTCATTGACTTCTATATCATACGTTTTTACCGCCGAGTAACGCCATCGATTCCTCTCGAGAAGGAGTATTCACGTGGGCGAAATAGTCCTCCTTCAAAATCAGTAGCTGTTCGGCGTCTTCCTTCGCATTTTTCGCGTCTTGGCGCATGGTTAAAGACGCCACGAACCACGCGATTTGACCCAAGACGCACAAAACAGCGCTTCCGGCTAAAGCGTAACGCAACCCTTTCTCTTCCCCGTACTTATCCGAAAGTCGATCGCTCACGGCGCCAACCACGGCTGGTCCGACTGAACCTCCAAAGACGTTCGTGACGACTTGGAACAACGCCGCCGACGTCGCTCTCATGGAATCCGGCGATAATATTTGTACCACCGCGCCTGGTGGGCCAACCATGACCATAAAAAACGCCACCGCGAACGCCGCAAACACCAACGACGCAATCTTATTGCTCACTAGAAACGCCGTCACGAGCAACGGCGTGGAGATAAAGTTACACACGATCATGAACCACAGATACCAACGCGCGTCGTGGTATTTCTTGACTAAATAATCGCACGCGAAGCCGCCCACTAATATACCAAGAGCACCACACGCGCCAGAAACGACCGCGATGTCCACCCCGGCTTCTTGGTTCGACATCCCGTGCGAGCGAATGAAAAATGTCGGCAAGAACGTCAAGATGGACAAACCGACGGCGACTTGTAACGAACACGCGATGGCGAGATAGACGAACGTTTTCCTTTGAAACATCTCTTTCGCACACTCCCAAACGCTCCCCCACGCATCGGAACACGCTCGACTAAACTCTTTAACTGCGATAGATTTAGTGTTGTTGTTGTTGCTACTCTTCTTCTCCTCGTTCGTCATTTCGTTGTTCGCTTTCGAATTCGACCTCTTCAAAACAATCGGCGCGTCTCTCAACGTAAAATAAACCAATCCAGCTAACACAAACCCCGGGATTCCAGCCATCACGAACACCGATCTCCACCCGATCCTATCTACCAATATCCCGCCTAAAACGTTCGCCAACGCAATCCCAACGGCTAATCCCAACGCCTGTATCGCCATCGCGCTCGCCCTTTCGGACGGCTTATACATGCACGCGATCAACGACAACGCCGCCGGCGCGCACCCAGCCTCGCCAATACCAACCCCAACTCTCAAAAACGCCAACCACTCCTTACTTTGCGCCGTGGCTGACAAACACGTCGCCAGCGACCACACCAGTAAACAAAAAATCAAAATGCCTTTCCTCCCTCTCGTATCCGCCAATCTCGCCAACGGTATCGCCAACGCGCAGTTTACGAGTAAGAAAAACGCCCCATTCACTAACCCGGTATCCACGTCCGTCATGTCCAACTCCACCGCTAAGGTCGGAAAGAGTATCGACGGTACGTTCCGGTCGAAATTTTGCATCACCGCGATCATGAACAGGAGGAATAAAACGTATTTGCGATAGTTCGTCTCGCCTTCGTAACAGGAGACGAAGTCCGCCTCGACCTCTTTTATTTCCAATTTTGTTTCTTCCGTTTCCTTGAGCAAGTCTTCGAGCATTGGAGGAACCCCCCTATTTGCGCCTCCTCTCGTTCCTCCTTCGCCTCCCGCGCCGTTCGTATTCTCGTCCTCCTCCTCCTCGTCGGCGTCTCTCATCGTCGTTTACTAAAAATGCCTTCGTTTCCTTCCCGCGGGAAAAACAACGCGCGTCAGAGACTTCTCCTCCGCCTCTTCCTTCCCTGCTTTTCGCGAGCTGCTGCCGTTCAAACTGCCGTTCAAACTACCGCGACTGCTCGAGAAGAACGCGCTGCGTTTACTGATGCGGGAGAGAGCGCCTGCTTTTACGCGCGATGTGATGGATGTGCACACGACGTTGCCAAATGCGCCACTTTTGTGACACCACAATTGGAAATTCTCTCGAGAGAGAAAAGAACACGCGTATTAGACTTTAACCGAATAAAAATGATCTCTCTCACGGACGAAGGGTTCCTCCGCTCGGCGTCGATGATTTTAGCCTCGGAAATTGGCGATAAGACGTTCTTTATCGCGGCTATTTTGGCCATGAATCACAGTCGTTTGACGGTAAGATACGAGACGCGATATTGATGTGTCTTTCGTTGATTCCAATTTGAAATTGGAATTCTCTCTTCTTTCGTGATGATGCAAACAACCGCGGGAACGAACCGCTTTTGTCGCGCGGTATTCTTCACGCGAAGAAGGCTTTTGTCCTTTTTCATCGTCAGCATCAGCACCTCGTGCCGCGCATTCTTTCTCTTCTCTCTCTCTCTCTCGTGAGATGTGCGATGGTAACGATACGACTGATTGACTGATTTGCACTCTTTTCCCCCACGACAAAACCAAAACAGGTTTGGTCCGGTTCCGTCTTCGCGTTAGCTCTGATGACGGGATTAAGCGCCGTGATGGGCGCCATCGCGCCGAACTTGTTGAACAAAACGACCACGCACTACGTCGCGACTGGTCTGTTTTTCTTGTTCGGTTTGCGTTCGGTGTACGACCAAACGGTCGGGTACGACGCGAACGCGGAGTCCGAGTTAGAGGAGGTGGAGAAGGAGCTGAAAGAGCACACGTCGTCGTCGTCGTCGAGGACGAGAGGAAGAGGAGGAAGAGGAGGAAAGACCGGTCCCGCGACGAGAACGAGAACGAAAGCGAAGAAACAAAGCCCGGGGAGTAAGATCAACGACATCCTCGCCGTCTTCTTCTCTCCGATCTTCCTCCAAGCGTTTCTCATGACCTTCCTCGCCGAGTGGGGCGACCGGTCGCAAATCGCCACCATCGCGCTCGCCGCCGATTACGACCCGATCGGTGTCACGCTCGGAGGGATTTGTGGCCACGGGTTGTGCACATCCGCGGCAGTTTTGGGTGGTAAAAGAATGGCTGGTGCCATCAGCGAACGAATGGTTGGTTTGTGCGGGGGGATTTTGTTCCTCGCGTTTGGCGTGCACGCGTTGGTAGTCGGCGAATAGAATTCATGGAAGATATTGAGAGAGATTGAGAGATTGAGATTGAGAGAGATTGAGAGAGAGATCACGCGTTTGTTGTTATTTATTGATGTTATTACTATTGCACACGTACAGATGTACCGAAGATGTACCGCCGCTGTAAAATCTCTTCACAACTATTCTAAGTCGGACACTTGCCACATCAGATAGAGTGCTCTAAAAACATGCGCTAAAAAGCACCCTCTCTGCCCTCATGTACTCTTCGCTCCCGAACCAGAAACGCTCGAAAACGTTGCTTCCCTCGGTTCTCGAGGAGTACCAGCGGAATCGTCGTAACGACGACGAGGACGAGGACGATCAAGCGCGCGAGAAGTTACTCGTTTTGGACGATGATGATTCAAAGCTTTCCCGAAGGGACGCTTTGATGAAAGACGACGATGCAGACGACGACAAAGGAGGAGAAGAAAAAGAAGAAGAGTACGACGACGATGATATCGATGATTTTCGCGCGCCGCCTGGTTTATCGCACGCGCGGCCCCGTCGTGGTTTGCTGCGAGACGACGTAAACGATGATTCAGACGACGACAGTTACGAGACAGACGAGGAAGGCGAAGAGGAAGAAAATCTGGACCGATTTTTCTCCCGCTTGTATTACGAGCACTTTCTCGGGAAAGGATTCCTCGGGCAAGTTTCCTCGCGCGTGGCGAACGCGCTCATCCTGTTATTCACGATTTGGATGTCGGGGTTTTTACTCCTCTCCGTGGATTGGCAGTGTTTAAGAACGACGTGCGCGGAAAACGCGGAACGGTGCGACATTATGAGAGACTGCGTGGTGATGCGTCACCCGCTGAGAGGGTCGAAACGATTCGTTAAAGACTCTATCGTGTGCTCGTATTTAGCGTTGGCGACGGCGTATTTGTGTTGGAACGTGGCGCGATTGGTGCACGATTTGCCAGAGTTGAGAGAGATGCGGGAATTTAGTAAAAAGAAACTCGCGTTGAGCGATAGAGATTTCTGGACCGTCACGTGGGTGGAAATCGTGGAGAGGTTGGTTCACGTGCAAGAGACCGGGGCGTTGACGTTCAGAAGGAAAAGAGGCGCGGTGTTGGACGAGAGAGACATCGTGGCGAGGATCATGCGGAAAGAGAATTATTTGATTGGCATGGTCAACAGAGACGTGGTCAACACGAGGTTAGAACCGGTGTCTATCTTATGCAAGAAAGACGCGTGGATGACAAAGTCCGTTCAGAGTAACTTTGACTTGGCCGTGTTTAATTGGATGTTTGACGAAAAGTTCCACGTGAGGAAAGATTTCTACGACGTCGAGGCGTTGAGGAGACGATTTAAGACGTTAGCTGTCGTGAATTTCTTTTTGAGTCCATTTCTGGCGATATTCATGACGTTTTATTTCGTCTTGCACAACGCGGAACGGTTTTATCACCAACCGAGCGCGGTTGGAACGAGAGAGTGGAGCTCGATTGCTTTTTGGAAAATGAGAGAGTTCAACGAGCTGCCTCATTTCGCGAGATGGCGTTTAAATGCAGCGCATAAATACGCGACGAGGTACGTGCAACAGTTTCCAAATCCTATAACAGATATATGCGCGAAGTTCGTGGCGTACATTGTGGGCGCTTTTGCCGCGTGCGCTTTATTGTTAGCGTTGGTGGACGACAGGTTATTGAACGCGTACATCGGTAACCGAGACGTGTTCTGGTTGACAGCTTCGTTGGGCGCGGTTTTGGCTACCTCGAGAGCGTTTATAGTTGAAGAAAACGTCGCGTTTGAACCAAACTTGGCGATGGCGAGAGTCGTCGCGCACACGCACCATTTCCCGAAATACTGGAGAAAGTCAGCGCACAAGTTGGAGGTGAAAAATGAATTCACGAACGAGCTATTCCCTCTGAAAGCGACGACGTTTTTCGAGGAATTGATTGGTATTTTTCTGTGTCCATTCGTCTTGTGGTTTCCTTTGAGCGATTCCGCGGGCGATATCGTCGAGTTTGTGAGAAACTCAACCGCCCGAGTCTCCGGTATTGGCGACGTGTGTTCGCTATCTGTGTTTGATTTCTCGAAACACGGAAATAAACGCTACGGCGCGAAAACCAACGCGAGGAAACACATGCGTTCGCGACAAGGCAAAATGGAAAAATCCTTCCTGAGTTTCACAGAGGCCTATCCAGGTTGGAGCCCAAGTGGACCCGGGATTGAAGTTTTGGACAACTTGCGAAGGTTTGCGACGAAGCACGAAAGTGTCGTCATGTCCAAATCTTTGCATTTCGGTGGCGCTTTCCCTCCGAGATCGATGTCGCCGCAAACGATGGGAGGTGTGACGACGCCTCCAGGGAGTTTCCATCATCATCACCATCACGCGAATAGTGTCATGCGAGGCAGCTCAATATTTCGCGAACGCAACGATGATGACGCGAAGAGGAAGAAACGCGGCGGTAAATCGTTCGTCGACGGTATCGACGATATTATTGTTACTCCTTCTAGTAGCAGTAATAAGTTTAGCGGGAGATCGTCTCTCCGAAGAGGAAGAGGAAGAGCAGGAGGAGGAGGAGAAGGAGAAGAACAACAACTCGCGTCCTCGACCATGGTCGCAGGCGACGAGGAACTTCCGCTTCTCGACGCCTGGCTCGCGAGCACAGCTTCGAGTCATCAAGTCATGCAGTGCTTTTACGAGAGAGCGTTGGAAAGAGAGGAAGACGATAGCGCGAACAGCGGCAGCGAGAGCGATTACGACAACGATACTAACGAGGTGCGCATGGATGAAGAAGAGGGTAACGCGAATTTCATCGACGACATTGCGAACGTATTGTCAAGCCAAACGACGACGAACGTCGATTTGATTTAGATGTTGTGTAATCAACAAAAATGTACAATAAAATGACGGCAGAGAACGCAAGCAAATAAAAACTTATATATAAGATTAAAGACCTACTTCTTCGTACGCTTTGATGCAGATTTTTTCGACGCAGCGGCTGGCTCTTCAGGTTCAGCTTCTCGTTTCTTCCCTCGCGCTTCAACTCGGTTTCGTCGTGCCGTTCTAGGCGTCGGCTTGGCGTCTTCTTTCTCCTCCGCGGCGTCGATCTTTTCCACTTTCTTCTTTGCCGGCGTTTTCTTTGCCGGCGTCTTCGCTTTCGTTGTAACTTTCGCTGCTGTTTTCTTCTTCGTCTCAACTTTTGTCGTCGTCGCTGCTTTATTGTTCGTCTTTTTCTTCTTCGTTTCCGTCGTCTTCTTAACGTTCAAATCCTTCATCTTCTCCGCGAGCTTTTTCTCGTATCCGCCTTCAAACTCGTACTCAATCCCGCTCTCTCTAATCTTTTTCATCCTCTCCTTTTCCTTCTTCGCCAACTTCTTCAACCGATTCCTCTCCCCTGCGTCGTCTCTCTTCTTGTTGTGCTGCTCTGCCGCCCGTTTATTCCACGGCACAATCTTAAACCCGCTCCTCTCGGCTACTTTCTCCCCCGCGCCGCCCTTCACGCCTTTAAACGTCTCCGGATGCACGTCCTCCGGTCGCATCAGTTTCACTTTCAAAACGTGCGTTCCGAGTAAATAGTTATCCATGCTCTCCGCCACAATCGCCGCCACTTCCGCGTGTTTGAACTCCACGAACGCGTAGTGCTTCGATTTCCCAGTTTTCTTGTTCCTGGAAACTTTCACTCGTAACACGTCTCCAAACTGCCCAAAGTACGAGCGCATTTGCGTCTCGTAAAAACCGTGCGGTAAAGAACCGACGTATAAAACTCGAGGTTTCGACGACTGTTTCTTCTTAGACTTCTTCGTCGTCGTCGTCAAAGCGACGAAATCGCCCGAAGGCTTCATCTTTTTCTCCGACGACGCCGATGCACCAGGCCTCGAGGATGAGGGAACCTTTTTATCCGCGTACTCTTTTTCCCCGCCGCCGGCATCATCATCATCATCATCACCCTTCTCCCGAACAACGACGCGATTCTTTTTCAACTCTCGCTTTTGCTTCCCGGACGGTTTCGAGGACGTTCTTTGCTTAGACGGCATTTTGATGAAAAGCAACGACAGGTGATGATATCGACGAGTGGGTTATATTTTTCGCGAATGCGCGTGAATACAATGAGAATTTTTAAGCGATTGTGTGATGTGTGATATGGCTTCATTATTTATAAACTTACACGTGCGACAACGCGCGCTCTATCTATCTAGTTCGTCTGCGACGATTCAGACGAGGACGTGAAAAGCTTCGACGCGAACACGGCGGACAAAACCGCATTACACTTGCTTTTAATGCTACGATATACCCTATTTCTAGTCGTATTCGTCTCTCGATGTTGCAGCGACCACGCGGAAAGAAACAACAGGAGAAAGACGCTCGTCGTCCAAAACCGGCGAGCGAGTTTCGCGGCGAAGCCTCCTTGTCCCGATAAGAGCGTCGCTTTTTCTTTTTCAAACTGTTTGGTTTTTTGGTCGAGTCGCGCGATGGCGGCGAGTTCGCGTTGGCGAGAGCGGGAGAGCGAACGTTCGAGCGCTCTTTGCGAAATTTCGATGCGCTTCGATGTCGTCTCCCGAACGTCTTCTCCCGCCGACTTTGACGCTTTTCCTCTTTTGCACTGTCTTTGTTCGATTTCGGATTGGAAGCTCAATTTTTGGACTTCGAGGTTCTTTTCGTACTTTGCACGTAATCGCGCGAGCTCTACGCTACCGATGAGAGCGCTATTACTGCTGCTACTGGTAATATCATCATTATCATCATCATCGTCATCATCGCTCTTCATCTTCATCTTCTTCTTTTTCTCCGAGGCGGCGAGCTGATCGAGTTCGTCCATGGCGATGGAATACCGAGCGTGCGTTAAAGGCGCGAGGTCGACGATCCCAGCGGTCACATACCAAGGCGGTTGGTACGATGCATCTTTGCCTGCGTATACGATCGACCTATCGTACGGCTCCATCACGAACACTCGTCTGTGTACGTTACGAATGATAGCTAGGACGAGTCCCACGAATTTCACGCCAAAGTACGCGCATACGAATACGAAAAGCGTAATCAAACCTTTGCGCACTTTCGCATCGCGCTCGCGTTTTTGTTTCATTCGAATCGTCTTCAAGTGCTTTTCGCGTCTGTATATGCGCTGCAAAGCGACGACGCATCGAATTTGGTGCAATTCTCTTTCTAATTTGATAATCTCTTGTGGATTTTTGTCCTCCGTGAGATGTCTCTTTTGCAATAAAGCGGTTAATATCGAGCGAGTCACGACGGATGACGTGCCATCCTCGTCTTCGTCGTCCTCGTCGCACGCGTTGTTGCCTTTACGAATGTACCCACTCTCTTTCACAGTTTCGTCGTCGTCGTCGTCGTCATCGTTCGTGTGCGCGTCGCTCAATACGTCCGAAGTCGACGCTTCGCTCGCTTCTTCTTTACGACGATGAAGCTCTTTCTTACTATTTTCGGCGACTGCCGCCTGGTCGGTTGGACTGTTTCGACCACTCATCATCGCGTTCTTTTTCGGCGGACTGGTTCCATTTTTATCCCGCAGATCACTTCCATTCCCAGATGATGCTACATTCCCTGGTCCTAAAAGCTTCTCCGCCAACGCGTTGCTCACGAACGTATTATTCTCGATGAACTGTTCTCTCTCCCGTAACTTCGCGTACGCGCTCGCGAACGCCTCGTCCGCCTCCGCTCTCAACTTTTCCTCCTTTTCCACTTTCCTTTTCAACGCGTTCACTCTCCCGACAATCTCATCCGTCAAACGCTCTTCCTCCATCGCTTTCCTCCGCTCCTTCTCTGCTTCTTTCAGTTGAATCTCTCTCCGCACCAACTTCGCCGTGTGAAAACAAAACCGTTTCATCGCCTCTCGCTCCGTTTTCCGTAACCCGCGAAACTCCATCTCCGTTCTCGTTTTCATCACTTCCGGCATAAAATGTACTTTTAATCCCATCTTGTTCAAATCTTTCGAGAATTTTAACGCGTTCTCTTCCAGAAGTTTCATCTGCGCGTCGTGCGTTTTTTGCACGTAATCGGACCAGTTGTTCTTCATCTCTTGGAAGGATGTTAAATTTTTGAAGGAGTTTTGTGCGTCGACGATGAACGATTTGAACGCAGACGACGAGTTGGACGACGAGTTGTTGTTCTTGTTGGACTCGCTCAATTGTTCGTCTTTATTCTCCTCTTCGACGACGTCGTTCAAACTTTTCTTCTTCGTCGTCGTCGTCGTATTCGTCGCCGCTTTTTCTTCCTCGCGACCACTGATGGAATGCTTCGTCATTTTTCCCGAAAAATGCATCGTCGTTAAAGTCGACGAATTCGCTTTGTTTTTCCTCCTCAAACTCCCCGCATCATCATTCTCGTTCATCTCACGCGACGACTGACTCCTCTGCTTCTTCTTCTTCTTTTAATTACACCTCTTCTCTTAAGATGAGCGCATCATCTCTACGTGCGAACCAATGTCTCTCTTTCGTAAAGTTCTTCTTCTGAGGGATGCGAAAAAAGCTGATGACATTTTGTCACGCAAAATTTAGGGTGTTCAACCCTAAGCTTGTTTTCGTGTCCTTTGGCCCCTCAGATAAGGGACGCTTCTCCGCAAAACACCTCCACCGCCTTTGAGACGTACGCGAGTACCGCTGCGCCTATTAAGAAGAGTAAGCACACGTAAATAAGAATGTCGGGAGAAGAAGAAGAAAAAACCTCCTTCGTCGGTCGCAACAGCAAAGTCTGGTTCCTCTGGACGTGGGCGTTACTCGTCTTCGTCCTCGACGGGATCGTCTACGCCACGGATGCCCCGCCGGGGGAATCCGACTGGGAATACGGAGGCGGGTTGATGTTGATGGTGCTCATCGTCGCGTGCTTTTGGGGAGTGTTTTCCATCCGAAAAACCGAGAATAACTTTAAAGCGGAAGTGAAGAGGAAGGCGGAGACGAAAACCTTGGCGGAGTTGATGAGCATTAACATGGGCGCGTAATATTAAACGAAGAAGAAGAGAAAAGAATTATATTCCGTTGTTGGGGTTGTTGGGGTGCGCGTTCGGGTGGTCGAAGCGACGAGAGAACGCAACCTAATACTAAGCACGGCGGAAAGAGAGAGAGAGTTTTGCTCTCACACACTTACACACACATATAATTTTATATAGAAAAGTATACATCTTAAGAATAATAATGAGTATAATAAACTGTTTCTTTGAATGCTACGTGCGCAAATGTGATGATGCGTTTAAGCGCGTTCTTTCACATGGTGTCGTACACCGAGGAGGAGGAAGAGGAGGCTTTTGAAGAAGCGCCTTTTTCCTTGTCGTCGGCGGCATCTTTTCCCGATCGAAAGAGTTTGGCGAACATTTTTTTCAAGCCGCTCGGGCCTTTTGGGTCTGGTTTGCCGTTCAAATGCGTTTGACTGCTCGAACGTTTCATGTCGGCG
>Ga0181597_10005567_pt1 | contig 12039 bp, 12 predicted proteins | sample 041ome_5_FD_148647 | JGI IMG/M metagenome (GOLD analysis project Ga0181597, IMG submission 148647) | Coastal salt marsh microbial communities from the Groves Creek Marsh, Skidaway Island, Georgia - 041403US metaG (spades assembly) | ecosystem: Environmental > Aquatic > Marine > Intertidal zone... | reverse complement strand
TATTGACTATTATAATTTAATATTAAATATCTTAGATATATGCCCAAGATAATAGTTTATATTATACTCTTTCTTATCCTGCTAATTACATATAAATCTAGTATTTTTACTTTTCCCATAGATGAAGTGAAAATAATTTCCTCTGAAAAGAACCATAATATAAATAAACTTGATAGGCTTATTAGTTCTTTATACGGCAATGACTTACTTCTTATCGATATTGATTTTATTCAAAAAAAAGTAATGTCTGATGACCAGATTAGATATGCAGAAATTAAAAAGTCATTTCCATCTACACTTGAAATTAGAATATTTCACCATAAGCCTATAGCTCAATACGGGAATAAAATATTAACAAGTAATGGAAGTTTAATTGACCACCCAAAACACAAAAATAGATTCCCTTTAATAATAGATCATTATAATGATGCTATTTTTGCTAAAGATATATTTATGTTTTCCACAGAACAACTAGATATGATAAGCCTTAAAATAGATAAAATTGAAATATATTATTCATTAATCAGAATATATACTGACTCTCTAGTACTAATTTCTGATAGATCTAATTTTAAAAAAAATATCAAAAGATTAATTTTATCATTTGATGAAATTCACAGAGTATATGGAAAGAAAGTCATCTCAATTGATATGAGATATTCCAATGGTTTTTCTATCAAATAGTAGATCAAATAAGATATAATACTTTTAAATGAATACTATAAAAAGCACTGATACTCTCGTAGCTCTTGATATTGGGACATCCAAAGTGCTCTGTTTAGTAGCTGATATTGACGATAAAGGTGAGCTCAGAATTATAGGCATTGGCAATGAGCCTTGTGCAGGTCTTAATAAAGGCGTAATCTCAGAAATTGATACGACTGTAGCAAGTGTAAGACGCGCCAAAGAGAAAGCAAGTAGCATGTCAAGTTGTAATATTGAGTCTGTAACTACTGGAATTGCAGGTAATCATATTCAAAGCTACAACGGTAACGGTGCTGTAAATATAATTAACGATGAGGTTACAGAAGAGGATAAAGAAAAAGTAATAGCTAATGCACAGAACATTCAAATACCGAAAGACCAAGAAATACTTCATGTTATAGATCAGTATTATACCATTGATGGTCAAACAGGAATCAGAGAGCCAAAAGGAATGGCTGGCGGTAGACTAGAAGCTAATGTGCATATTATCACTGCTTCCTCTACTGCAAAAAAGAATTTGACCAAGTGTATCAATAATAGTCTTTTAGAGATTGATCATTACGTACTTCAACCTGTCGCGTCTAGTTTAGCTGTATTATCAGAAGAAGAGTTAGATCTTGGTGTATGTCTAATTGATATAGGTTGCGGGACGACTGATGTTGCTATATTTACTGAGGGAACTATTAAACATACAGCTGTTATACCTATTGGTAGTCAGATGATTACAAATGATATTAGAATAATATTATGTACATCTCTAGATGCTGCTGAACAAATTAAAATTCAATATGGATGCGTGTCATCTAATGAAGATATGAACTTGAAAATTCCTGTTCCTTCTGTTTCAGATAAACCTGATACTGAAACCAGTAAAACAATAGTGTCACAAATTATCACTGCCAGAATAAATGAAATCTTTGATGCTATACAAAAAGAAATTATTGATAGTGGTTATTCAAATAAGATAAGAGCCGGACTGGTTTTCACTGGTGGTGGTTCAAAACTAGATGGACTCGATAATTTTTCGGAATCATTTTTTAAAACACCATCAAGAATTGGCTCTCCAAAAAGTATAAAAGGACTGGAGGATTTAAGAGGAAAAACACGATATTCGACAGCAGTCGGACTTTTATTATACAGAGAGAAGGAGTTAAGGAAATTATCCTCATCAAACAAATATCCATCTAAAATTGCTAATTTATTCAATAAAGTCACCAGAAAACTCTCTAATTATTTTCAAAAAGAACTTTGAACGTCAGATATGGTCTAATAATCTATATTTGTAAGATTTATAACTATTTGGTAATATTTCGATATGTTAAGACAAAGAACTTTAGCCAGCAGCATCACGGCAACTGGAGTTGGACTTCATACTGGCAGGAAAATTAACTTAAGATTAAATCCCGGGCAACCAGACAAAGGAATTATTTTTGTCAGAAAAGACTTGTCTGAATTACCAATTGCTGCCTCACTTAATAATGTCCATGATACTCGCCTGTCTACCACTATTTCTAGCGGAGAAGCATCTGTTTCAACCGTAGAGCATCTCTTGTCGGCTTTAGCAGGATTGGGAATAGACAATGCGGTTATAGAACTTGATGGTCCTGAAGTGCCTATTATGGACGGAAGTTCCCGACCTTTTGTTTTTTTAATTCAGTCTGCTGGTGTAAGTGAACAAAATCATCCAAAAAGATTCATAAAGATAACTAAGGATATCGAAGTAAAACAAAATGATAAGTGGGCAAAGATTGAACCATACAATGGTTTTAAAGTTTCTTTTACTATAGATTTTGAACATCCATCTTTTCCTAGAGAAACACAAAATTCAACAATTGATTTTTCTACGATATCTTATTTAAGCCAAGTAAGCAGAGCTAGAACATTTGGCTTTGCTAAAGATATTGAAAATTTAAGAAAAAATAACCTTGCACTTGGCGGAAGTGTAAACAATGCAATTGTAATTGATGATTATAAAATAATTAATGAAGATGGACTGAGATACAAAGATGAGTTTGTAAAGCATAAAATTCTTGATGCTATTGGTGATTTATATTTACTTGGTCACAGCTTAATAGGATCATTTTCAGCTTTTAAGTCTGGACATCATCTTAATAATCTTTTGTTGAGAGAATTAGTGAACAATGAAAGCGCTTGGGAAGAAGTAATAATTGAAGACGAATCAAAATCTCCTATACTATTTACCCAGGCTGCCGAGTCGGCTTAAGTTTAACTTTTAAGTCTTGTAAATTATACATACCAAAATTCTTAAATATTTGTAAATATTTCTCTCTTTCAAATTTAACGATAGATGCGACTGAACTATCGTCACATTCAATTATTACTACGGATTCAGAAAAATTTATAACATTAATTCTATTAATAACTTTATTGTCTAGATTGCTTTTAAGTAAAGCATTAAGCTCATCTATTCTTTCTTTCTTTTTTATAACTTTATCTGGTATAAAATCGGATATTTTTTTCATAAAATTTCTATTTATTGTATGATAAACCATATCCTCTTAAGTAGATAAATATGATTGGTAATTTCATAAAAAAAATAATAGGCAGCCGTAATTCTAGAATTATTAAAGATTATAAGGTTATTGTTAAAACTATTAATGATTTAGAGAAGAAATACAAAAATATATCTGATACTGAGCTTAACAACATAACAGTTTCTCTAAGAGAGAGATATGCTAAATCTGCAAACCTTGATGATTTATTACCAGATGCATTTGCTGTTGTAAGGGAGGCATCTGTAAGAACACTTGGCATGAGACATTTTGACGAGCAGTTGATGGGGGGCATTGCTCTTCATGAAGGGAAAATAAGTGAAATGAAAACAGGTGAAGGTAAGACGCTTGTGAGTACATTACCAGCTTATCTTAACTCACTTACTGGCGACCCAGTCTATATAGTTACTGTCAATGATTATCTGGCTGAAAGAGACTCAAAATGGATGGGCATTATATATGAATATTTAGGTTTGTCTGTTGGTTACATAAATAGCAATATCCCACCTAGTAGCAGAAGAGAAATTTATCAATCAGATATAATTTATGGAACTAATAATGAATTTGGTTTTGATTATCTAAGAGATAATATGGCAATGAGCAAAGACGATAAGAATCAAGCCATACTCAGCTATGCAATCATTGATGAAGTTGATTCTGTACTTATAGATGAAGCAAGAACGCCATTAATTATTTCGGGATCAAATAATAAAATCAACAACACATACGCAAAAATCAACAAGATTGTGAAAATATTTTTAAATATGGATGATATTGATTTATATTCTATAGAAGAGAAACAAAAATCTGTCTCATTATCAGAAAAGGGTCAATCTGCTATTGAAAAAATACTACTTGATAATAATCTAATAAAATCCTCTGAAGATATATATAGCACTGATAACATACAGTTATTCAGTCACATAGATTCAGCTCTAAAGGCTCATCTTATTTATAAAAAAGATATTGATTATGTGATAGAAAATAATGAAATTGTAATAATTGATGAATTCACAGGAAGAAAAATGTCTGGCAGAAGATGGTCTGAGGGCCTACATCAGGCAATTGAAGCAAAAGAGAATGTTTCTATAAAACAAGAAAATCAAACCTATGCATCTATTACATTTCAGAATTACTTTAGAATGTTTAATAAGATATGTGGCATGACCGGGACTGCAGATACCGAAGCTGAAGAATTTCAGCAAATATATAATCTCGAAGTTGTACAAATCCCACCCAATAGAAAGCTTATTCGTGATGATAAAGTTGATTTAGTATTTCTTACGGAGAAAGAAAAGTATGCGCATATCCTTAAGGAAATTACAGATATCCATATAACAGGACAGCCAATTCTTGTAGGCACAACATCTGTTGATGCGTCTGAGAATATATCAAAGTATCTAAAAAAAAATAAGATTAAACATAACGTACTAAATGCTAAATATCATCAAAAAGAGGCTGAAATTATTCAAAATGCTGGTGCACTAAATTCAATAACGATTGCTACTAATATGGCGGGTCGTGGTACTGATATAGTTCTAGGTGGGCATAAAGATAATATTAATGCAGATGAATGGGAAAAAAACAATAAAAAGATAAAATCACTAGGTGGATTATACGTGATGGGTACTGAACGGCATGAATCAAGAAGAATAGATAACCAACTTAGAGGAAGAGCTGGAAGACAGGGAGACCCAGGTGTATCAAGATTCTTTTTATCACTGGAAGATAATTTAATGCGCATCTTTGCATCAGATAAAGTGTCTGAAATTATGAAAAAACTTGGTATGCAAGATGGTGAGGCAATTGAACATAAATGGGTTTCCAAGTCTATTGAAAATGCACAAAGAAGAGTAGAGGCTCATAATTTTGATATAAGAAAAACTCTACTAGAATATGATGATATTTCAAATGAACAAAGAAAGCTCATATATCAACAACGTGATTTTATATTGGACAATGATGCGGATATTTTACTAGAAAACATTATTTCCAATTTTGTCGCTGATTATATTGAACTTAATGTTAATTCCTTAAACATGCAAAATACTAATTTTACAGAGCTAAATAGTTCAATAAAATCTGACTTTTTAATAGATATTAATTTTGAGGAATTTATTAAAGATAATATTATCAATTTTGATGAACTAAAAAATATTTTTGTTTCGATGCTTCTTGATAAAATCAATCTTAATGCAAAAAATATTACAACTGATGAATATAATACTTTGATAAAGAATATTTGTTTGGCTGTTATTGATGAAGAATATAGAAATCATCTCAGCTCAATGGACTATCTCAGACAGTCAATTGGCCTAAGAGGTTATGCTCAAAAGAATCCAAAAAATGAATATAAAAGGGAATCTTTTGAAATGTTCAATATTATGCTTATGGAAATTAGTAAAGAAATATTAAAGATATGTTGTAGGATAAAAATTGATAACTATAATACAGAATCTATAAAGGAGGAACCTAAAAAAGAGTCGAATAAACCGGTAGATGATCCTAGATGTTTATTAAACTCAAACGTAAGTGACATTCCTAGAAATAAGCGATGCCCTCTAACAAATATGAAATATAAACAATGCTGTGGGAAACTTTTATGAAATCTAAATTCATTACATTAGAACTTGGTATAAAAAGAAATAAAACTGATGGATTGCTAATCTGCTTAACAGATAATAATAATACTCAGATTATATCTACTCTTAATAAATTTGCTGCAGCTCCGATAATTATTTCAAAAAAGAACATATCTAAATCAAATCCAAAATATATTTTTATTAATTCAGGTAATGCTAATGCTTGTACAGGAAAAGAAGGTCTAGATAATGCGAATGCAATATTAAAAGTTTTAGCATTGAAACTAGATTGTAAAAAATATGAAATCATATTTATGTCTACCGGAATAATCGGAAGACAATTACCCATAAAGAAGATATGTAACGCCATTATCAACAATGAATTTAATAAATATGTATCATTAAAAAAATCTGCTATGGCAATAATGACAACAGATAAGTTTCCGAAATATTCAACAAAATCTTACACTATTGATTCAAAAGAAATTACTTTTAGAGGAATTTGTAAAGGCGCTGGTATGATAGAACCAAACATGGCAACAATGCTAGCTTTCATAGAGACAGATGTAAAGATTAATAAAGGAAATTTAAAAAAATATCTACAATATTGTTCAAATCTATCTTTTAACTCGATATCTGTGGATGGTGATATGTCTACCAATGATTGTGTGGCTTTTACATCGAACAACAATGTAGATCTCGATTTAAACAATAAAAAAAATTTAACTAAGTTTTTAGAATGTGCAACAGATTTTTTTATATCCTTATCGTCACTGATCGTAAAAGACGGTGAAGGTGCTACAAAGATAATTGAACTAAATATTATTAATTCAAAATCACTTATGACTGCCCAAAAAATATCAAGAAAAATATCACATTCGTTGCTTGTAAAGACTGCCATGTACGGTCAAGATCCTAATTGGGGAAGGATTATTGCAAGCCTTGGATCGCTAGATGATTTGGCATTAAATAAATCTAAAGTTAAATTATTTATAAATGATATTCTGTGCTTTTCCAACGGAATCTCTAAAGATAATGGTTCTAAAAAACTTGCTCAATCCATGAAAAAAAATAATATTAAAATCGTTATTGATCTTGGCGTTGGAAAGCATAGTCAATCTCTATATTTTTCTGATTTATCTCACGAATATGTACGTATTAATTCTGCTTACACAACATAATGAACGGAAATGAAATTGAAATATCAATTGCATTAATTCGTGATAAGTCAAAATATATTTGCCTTCAGAGAAACAAAACTCCTTACAGAAACTCTATTGAATTTCCCGGAGGTAAATGTAAACAATCAGAAACTCCCGAATTATGTTTAGAAAGAGAGATTTATGAGGAATTAGGTATTAAAGTCACAAAGTATAAGTACTTAGGCTCTATTAAACATCTATATGATAATTTGTTGATTAAAATAAATATCTTTAAAATATTTAGATTCATCGGAGCAATTTACTCTAAAGAAAACAGAAAAATTATTAATTATAGCAATGACCAATCTGCAGATATTCTGCCTACACATGACAGGATTCTTAGATTATTAAATCTACCTCGTACGTTGAAGATACTTACTCTAGATGATTTTGAAAAAGATACATATGTTAACTATTCACGCTATGGAGCTATTAGAATGAGAGGGATAAATTATAAATATTATTCAAATAATATAAAAAATATTTTAATATCACAAAGATACATAGGTAAAATCATAATAGACTACCCATTTTCAGATGAATGGCTTGACTCATATCAGGGAATTCACTACTCAAGCAATGAAATAGATATGCTTGATAAAAATAAGCATGGCCTCTCTATTACTCATTCAGCTTCATGTCACACAATAGATGACATTAAATTATCTAATAAAATGCTTTATGACTTTATACTGATTTCTCCAGTAAAAAAAACATACTCTAGATATAAACCAATTAATTGGAGCAAGTTCTCTGCATTAAGTAAAGAATCTTATTTACCTACTTATGCTCTTGGGGGTATATCATCAAAAGAACAAGATTATAATCTTGCTTTAAAAAATTATGGATTTGGAATAGCTGGAATCAGTAAGTTTTAATTATATATAACAAAGATCCATAACAAATGAGATATTTTCCTTCAATTGTACGAACTTATTGGCTTCACTAAGCATCATAAAAGTAATAGTAGCCCTTTGAGGACCTATACTTATTCTAGGGAAATAGTAATTATCTGACTGCATTGTTATCCTTAGTAATCTTATTTTTTTTTCATTATTAATCTTTACTAAATGAAAGCCATTATTTGCACATATTTCATTTGTCTCAGAGCTCCTTCTGAGAATATCAAGGCAAAATGAGATAGAACTTTCTATTGGTTTCACCAATTCAAGCCATAAATCTAACTGATTCAGTCTCATCGTATGATCCCTAGTCAGCCAATAATCAAGTTCACTAGTATTAGTTTCATAATGCTTAATACAAAATTGAAAAAATTCATCATTACTGAAATCATTTAAATAATTTAATTTTAAATTATGTAAATTATTTAAAATATAATCTTGTTTTTCCATTATCGAATTCAGCTTTATTTTATCTGAGCCTTCTATTTTAATATATTCTTGATATCGTGTTTTTTGAAATTCAATTTCTCTTATCAACTCACTTTTAACCTCAACACGAGAAAGTGTATTATATATTAGGATGATATTATTTAATGCTGAGAATGAGTCGAAAGAAGTGTCAATGTTTTTATGATAGTTTAATTTAAGAAAATAATTCTCTAGCTTAAGAAACTTTCTTATTCTCTCATCAACGGGTTCTTCATATATAGCTGCATGTGAATCTGATAAAGTACTCATGATTTAATAATTTCTAATTCAAAATATTTGTCAAAACATTCTATACCATTATTATCTATAATTAAGTCACATACCATTTTTAGTTTGATATAATCTGATTGCATGTTATTTATTCTTTTGAAAGTACCTATTTCTCTCTTGTTTTCACGTTTCAGATATCTAATTGTTCTATTTTTTATATCCGTATCTATGAAAATCGACTTATTTTCTTTCAATAGTTTATAATTACTCAATAATGGAGGAACTTCTACGATTAAGTTTTTTTTATTCAGGAGTTCTTCATTGATTATTTTATGAACTTCTGGATGTATTATCGATTCTATTTTTATTCTATTAGCATCTGATTTAAAAAAAAGTATCTTTATAACTTCTTTTGTATTACGAAATAAGTCATATTCTCCAAATTCATTTTGAATCTTGTGAATTATAGTTTTATCTTTATAGAGATTAGCTACTAATTCATCTGCGCTAATGGTCTCAAAGTCATGAGCTCTAGCAGCTGATAAAAAAGTACTTTTTCCAGAACATAAAAGCCCTGTAACAAAATAATTCATTATCTTAACACATAGGTTAACGTGATACCTAAAATCATAATTAGTAGTAAGGTAATAAGTAACGGCTGTCTTTCTTTCATCTTTTATTTTTACAGTTATTAACGTCGTTTAATGAGTGACATATATCATTCTTAGGAACATGGTATCCACACTCCTTGCACAATATCATATTATTATCCTTATTAACCGTTTCTTTAGTCTTGGTTGTATTTTTAATTAGGAAATAAGCAATTACTACAGTTATAATAATAATTATAAATTTCATGACGTATAAAATTATTTCATACAAACAACTAAATTAATATAACTCTATGATGAATAATTTGCAGAAAATCGAATACATTTCCGACTGGATTAAAAATTATGTCTATAAAATGAATAATCCTGCAAAAACTCTTGTTGTTGGAGTATCAGGTGGTATAGATTCAGCTCTTACAAGCACTCTTGCTTCGCTTACCGGCATTACTACAATCATAGTAACTATGCCTATAAAAACCAATGCCAATCAAACTGATTTGGGTAGTATTCATTCGAAGTGGTTAACTGATCAATATAATAATGTCACTCATCATCTTATTGACTTAACAGACACATATAAATCTTTTCACTCTACTTTAAGAGTGGATGGTCAAAAATCTAATCTTGGTTTTGCTAACTCTAAGGCTCGATTACGAATGATGACGTTATATCAAATTGCTGCCTCGAACTCTGGAATAGTTGTAGGCACCGGAAATAAGGTAGAAGATTTTGGAGTAGGTTTTTATACAAAATATGGTGATGGAGGTGTTGATATCTCCCCAATTGCTGATTTAATGAAATCCGAAGTAAAAGAGCTGTCTACAACTCTTGGAATAGATTCCAGAATTATTAATGCAGAACCAACAGATGGATTATGGGATGATGGCCGAACAGATCAAAATCAATTAGGTATGTCATATGAAGAGCTTGAAGAAGCAATGACTAATATCAAATCTATCAATAGAGATAAATATGAGAAGTTAAGACAAAACAACACTCATAAGATGAACCCTATACCTGTTTGTAAGCTACCTAGAGATGTTTTAAAATAAATCTAGTTTAAAAAAAGAGTTATTAGTTTCTAAATTTTTTTGATTCATATCACTGATTATAATTTCAGAATTATTTCCAATTTTATAATTATAATTTGGGAAGTTCTTTATAAGAATATCAGCTGTGATTTTTGCTAAATCTGAAAGACCTAAGTTATTATAACTCGTTATTAGAATTAATAACGCTTCTTTGGTGGCAGGTGCTCCTGGGTATTTTTCAAGCATATATTTTGCTCTCTCGCTAGAAGCTAAATAAGCTTCTCTCTTAAGGTAATACTTTGCTATATATACTTCATGTTTTGCCATACTGTCCCTTAAGAATACAAGACGATTTTTTGCATCATCTGCATATTTGCTTTTGCTAAATCTATTAGCTATGAAAAGAAAGTCATTGTAAGCATTTTTTAATCTACTGACATCATATTTCGATACATCTTGTCCAAGTATATCTTGAAAGAATGGTTGTTCTTTTTCTAAATTAGACAATGCTCTTAAGTAATATGCATAGTCTAGATTTGGGTGATTTGGATAAAGATCTATGAATCGGTCACATTCTGCAATTGTTTCATCTTTTTGTCCAAAATCATAATAAGCATAGGCTAAATCTAAAACTGATTGTTGAGAATATGTTGAAAAAGGATATTTAGCTTCTAACGTTTCAAAAACAGTTATAGCTGATGGAATGTCTCCATTTTCTAAAAAAATAGATCCCTGAGCATACAGACTTTCCTCGGTCATATTTTCATAAGGGTCTACTTTAACCGTTTCAAGAAAAGTACATCCTTGAATTAATATCAAGATTACTAAAACAAATGAAAGATTATATTTTCTCATCAGTATATTATTATATCATGAAATATCCTGATATTTATGAGTTTAGACTTGATGTCGATAAATCTGAAAGAATAGATAAATTACTATCTATTTATTTTCCTGAATATTCAAGATCTACAATTCAGAGGTGGATTTCAAACCGTGATGTTCTGATAGATGGAAATCCATGTTCACAAAAAGATAAAATCTCATCTAGCTGTAATATATCTATCAAAATTACATCACAACCCTCGGTAGAATTAATACCTGAAGACATTGATTTAGACGTTATAGACGAAACAGATGATTATATAGTCATCAATAAAAAATCTGGTATGGTAACGCATATTGCGCCTGGAAACTATACTGGAACACTTCAAAACGCACTATATTTCAGATATCCCGAATTGGGTCTCGTCCCAAGAACTGGCATCATACATAGGCTAGATAAAAATACCTCTGGCATAATAGTTATATGTAGAAACTTATCCTCACATAACATTCTAAGCAAACAATTATATGATCGTAGATTCATCAAACTTTATCATTCATTAGTTACACGAATAATCGATAAACCAACTACTATAGAAGAACCAATTGCTAGACATGTAGTTAATAGAAAAAAAATGGCAGTAAGGTCTAGCGGAAGATATGCATTATCAAAAATTAGACCGCTGTCTGTTTACAAAAATGCATCTCATATTGAAATTGAACTTATAACTGGACGTACACATCAAATTAGAGTTCATTTATCATTCATTAAGCATCCTGTTATTGGTGATAATGTTTATGGCTTCAAGAATAGTATTTTTAATAAACATCAGAATATTCTAAATAGAATTGATAAATCATTTGCGCAATACCTTCATGCATATTCATTATCTTTTATAGATCCAAAAACAAAAAAAATAAAAACTTATACGGCACCATATCCAAAAGAATACCGTATTTTACTTGAAG
>Ga0181597_10005559_pt1 | contig 12060 bp, 11 predicted proteins | sample 041ome_5_FD_148647 | JGI IMG/M metagenome (GOLD analysis project Ga0181597, IMG submission 148647) | Coastal salt marsh microbial communities from the Groves Creek Marsh, Skidaway Island, Georgia - 041403US metaG (spades assembly) | ecosystem: Environmental > Aquatic > Marine > Intertidal zone... | reverse complement strand
GAATTATTTTTTTATTATCAAGGAATGCAATTTTATCCGATACTTCAAAGGCCTCCTTTATATTATGAGTAATTACTATTGTGGTAATTTTTTCTTCTTTGAGAAGATTTTTAACATCTGACATTAAAGTTTCTTTTAACTTTTCATCTAGCGCGCTAAATGGTTCATCTAATAATAAAATTTCTGGTTTTGGAGCCAATGCTCTTGCAATTGCAACTCTCTGTTGTTGGCCACCCGATATTTCATGCGGGAAACTCTTAAGGATTCCTGAAATATCAAGCAGAGTACTCAATCTCTCGAGTCTTTTAGATTTTTCAGTTGAAGTATGTTTCTCAATACCAAACAGTATATTATTTTCGCAATTTAAATGAGGAAATAATGCTAGATCTTGGAAAATAATCCCAACTTTCCTGTTTTGTGGTTCGACAACTTTAGATCTATCATCTACTATGACACCATTAATCTTTACTCTTCCAGAATTAATATTTTCAAAACCCGCAATAATTCTAAGTAAAGAGCTTTTTCCAGAGGCACTAGGACCAATTATTGATATAATTTCTTGTTCATAGATATTCAGGTTTAAATTATCTATAATTAGGTTCCCGTCAATGTTGAGTGAAATATTTTCAATTTCTAATTTCATTATTTCCACCGAAATCAATTGTTTTTCTTATCAGCATTATAACAGGTATTAGACTTATGATAATAAGCATTAATGATGGCGAAGCTATATATGAAAGTTGTTCTGAAGATGCTAGCTCATAGATATTTATTGCTAAGGTATCAAAATTAAAAGGTCTAAGTATTAAAGTTGCAGGTAGTTCTTTAACGATATCTACAAATACTAAAATAAATGAAGTTATTAATGTGGTTCTCATTATTGGCATATGTATTTTTTTTAATATTGTAAGATTTGATAATCCAAAAGATTGTACTGTTAAATCTATATTTTTTTTTATTTTCCCTAAACCTGTTTCTATCGCATTATAGGATATTGTTGAGAATCTAACTAGGTATGCAAGGACAAGCGCAAATAAAGATCCGCTTAAATAATATATTGGCGAACCGAATAGAATAGATTGTATATTATCAACCATTGCTAGTGGTATAATTATTCCTACAGCTATAACAACACCAGGTATCGAGTAGCCAAGTGAAAATATCCTCAACGAAGATTTAATATAAACATTACTAGTAGATCTATTAATATAAGAAGAATATATCGAAATTAAAACTATTATACCAGCAGCAATAGCTGCGATAGATATTGTATTTATAATTATCTGTATAAAGTAAGCATTGAAAATATAATCATATGTCTCTAATATCCAGACAAATAACTGAATAACTGGAACTATAAAACCTATTGCAGAAAATAGTGAACACCAAAAAAACGCATATACACTTTTTATTCGATTTAGTTCTTTAGTTTTTAATTTTCTAGATTTCTGAGAAGTATTAACATATTGACTTTTCCCTCTAGACGCTTTTTCTATAATTATTAGTATAAACACAAAAGTTAATAAGATTGAAGACAAATGAAGTGCGCTATTTTCATCTCCGAGTGAGAACCATGTCCTATAGATTCCTGTGGTAAATGTGCTTACGCCATAATAATCCATCGTCCCAAATTCTGCCAGAGTCTCCATCATCACTAAACTCAAACCTGCTATGATGCCTGGTCTAGCTAGAGGAATACTAATTTTTGAGAAAAGCTCTCGACTATTTAAGCCTAAGGATTTCCCAACCTCTAAAGCACAATAAGATTGTTCTTTAAAAGAGGAGTAAGCCAACAAGTATACATATGGATACAAGCATATGCTTAAGATGAAAATTACTCCATAGATGTTTCTTAACTCAATAATTTCATATAATTCTTTACCTAATCCGAAATAATTCTCTACTGAGTCAAATATCATACCTGAAGGCTCAAACAAACCAGCATAAATATATGCTGATACGTAAGTAGGTATTGCAATAGGCATAACTAGTAACCACTTAAATATATTTTTAGCTGGAAAAGTAAAGTTTGTTACAAGCCATGCACATGAAACCCCAATTATCACTGTGAAAAAGGCTACAGACACCAGTATAATAAAGGTATTATATAGATACTTTGACAATAAATTTTCACTCAGATGCCCCCATAACTGTGAAGGTGGTTGAACTATATAAGAAAGAACAGTTATGATTGGGATAATGACAAGTAGAATGATAAAAAAAAGTACAATCGTATTTTTATAATCAATTACATTTCTAATCATTAGTTACTGCCAGTTTACCTTATCAAATATCTCGACAGCTTTTGTATTATTTTTTCCTAGCTTATTTAGAGATAAATTATCTTGCTTAAATGGATAACCCCAAGATTTTACAATATCACTGATTTCTATGTTTTCTCTTATTGGATACTCATGATTAGTTTTAGCATATAGGGCTTGAGCTTTATCACCAGCTAGAAATTCTATTAATTTTATGGCATTTTGGGTATTTTTTGAATGCTTTACAACGGCAGCTCCGCTTATATTTATATGCGCTCCTCTATCCATTTGATTTGGGAAAAAAACAGATATCATTTTAGCATATTTTCTTTCATTATCTTTTTTTGAAGTAATCCATTTTCCTAAATAGTATGTGTTCGCAAGAGTTACATCACATTCTCCTAAAACAACCGATGTCATTTGAGTTCTATCATTACCTTTTGGTTTTCTAGAAAAGTTACTAACTACTTTGCTAGCCCATCCTTCAGCTTTTTCTTCACCTAGATGAGATATTAGGGAAGCAAGGAGAGATTGATTATATATATTACTGGATGACCTCAAACAAATTCGCCCTTTCCACTTGGGGTTAGCCAGATCATCATAAGTGCTTAATTCTTTAATGTTTACTTTCTGTGGGTTGAACATAATTACTCTTGATCGAATAGATAAACCATACCAATAACCTTCGTCATCTCTAAGATGGCTTGGAATTAATTTATTTAACTGTTTAGAATCAATACGTTTTAATAAATTATCTGCCTTAGCTTTGTATAAGTTTCCTGCATCTACTGTTAATAAAACATCAGCCCGTGTATTTTTTCCTTCTTGTTGAATTCTTTTTTGTAGTGCTTTTGATTTTCCGGATATAATGTTTACTTTGATATTAGTATCGTTCTCAAACTCTACTAATAAAGGTTTTAGCAAATAACCTTTACGAGCACTATAAATATTAACTTCTTCGGAAGCTTGATTGACCTGTTTACCAACAGATTCATTATTTGAATATTCATTACTACATGATGATAATATACCTACCAAAAATAATAATAAAACTGACCTTGCCATATCATTCCACCTCAAAATATTTACACATTAAATTTTACTTAAACGCGAATGATTCTCATTATATAGCTACATCAGATATATTTAAAGTAATATGACGTATATATTTTCGGGAAAATACAGGTATTTTAGTTATGTAAGTCATGTTATAGTTTTCAGTTAAATTATACAAAAAAAGTGATTGCTCATGATAATGTCTGATCTACAGGGACAAATATGGATGGATGGTTCTTTTTGCGATTGGAAAGATGCAAAAATCCATATACTAACTCACACCATGCACTATGGTACGGGTGTTTTCGAAGGTGTTAGAGCATATGAAGCTAAGTCTGGACCAGCAATCTTTCGACTAAAAGAGCATACCGATAGACTTTTTCAGTCTGCAAGTCTTGTTGGTATGAAGATACCTTTTAGCAAAGAAGAACTAATGCAGGCTCAGTGTGATTCTGTAACTAAAAATAATCTAAAAAATGCATACATAAGACCCTTGTGTTTTTATGGAAGTGAAGGCATGGGCTTGAGGGCAGATAATCTTAAAGTACATTGTGCAGTGGCAGCTTGGGACTGGGGACCATATCTGGGAGCTGAGCAAATAGAAAAAGGTATAAGAGTTAAAGTTTCACCTTTTCCAAAAAGAGATCCAGAGGCTATGATATATAAAGCAAAGGCCACAGGGAATTATATAAACTCTATGCTCGCTCTAAGAGATGCCCTAGCATCAGGCTATGATGAGGCCTTAATTTTGGGAACTGACAACTCGGTTAATGAGGGCTCTGGTGAAAACTTTTTCATGATTAAAGATAATAAGCTAATCACTCCAGAACTAGTAACAGTCTTAGATGGCATTACAAGAAAGACAATAATAACCTTGGCTGCTGATTTAGGAATTGAAACTATTGAGAGAAAAATTGAACTCAAGGAAATATACGATTGTGATGAGGCATTTTTTACTGGTACAGCTGCAGAAGTTACGCCTATAATAGAGATTGATAATACTAAAATTAATAATGGATTTCCTGGCAAAACTACAAAAGTGCTGCAAAATAACTACTTCAATCTCATAAGAGGGGAATATGATAAACATAACGAATGGTTGACTCATTTATCTGAAATAAAATGATTTTAAAAAAGAAGATTCTAGTTATTGGTGATGTCATGTTAGATAGATATTGGATGGGGCAGGTTAATAGAATTTCTCCTGAGGCTCCAGTACCAATTCTAGATGTAGATACTTCTGTTGATAAACCAGGTGGCGCTGCAAACGTTGCTAAAAATTTATCTGATTTCGGAATGGATGTAACTTTGATTGGTTTAACTGGTGAAGATGAGGCGTCTGAAAAGTTATTAGAAATTTTATCGTCTACGAATATCAATTATAAACCAATTATTGACAAAAATATCAGAACAACGATGAAACTAAGAGTTATAGATAAAAACCAGCAGCTCATGAGGCTGGATCATGAAGATAAAAATCTTTCCAAAGTAGTTCCCAAGGCTTATGAAGATATTGAGGATACTTTAGATTCTTATGATGGAATTATTATTTCTGATTATGACAAAGGAATGGTTAAGCCAATCATCAAAAAAATATTATCTAAAGCCAGCAGTCTAAAAATAAAAACTTTTATCGATCCAAAAGGAATGAATTTTGATTTCTATAAAAATGCTTACTTACTAAAGCCAAACCTTAAAGAGTTCGAAGATATAGCTGGGAAATGTCCAAATAAAAAAGTATTTAATGAAGAAGGAGAAAAACTTCGTAGGAAGTTAAAACTAGAATATCTTTTAATAACTCAAGGTAAAGATGGTATGACATTATTTGAAGATGGCAAAGTATCTTCCTATGCCTCAAATCAACAGGATGTCTTTGATGTAACAGGTGCTGGGGATACAGTAATCTCCATTTTAGCGGCATGTATAATTGCAGGGAAGAATATTAATACTGCTGTTGAAATGTCAAATATAGCTGCTGGAATTTCAATTAAAAAACTTGGTTCAACTAGCGTTACTCAGAAAGAACTTAATAATGCATCTACAGAATAAAAAACTAGTCCAGAATTTAGATGAGTTACTCACATTATGTGCAGATTATGCTGCCAAGAATAAAACTATTGTTATGACAAATGGCTGTTTTGACATACTGCATTGTGGGCATACTCATATTCTGGAAGAATCAAAAAAACTTGGTGACATTTTGATTGTGGCTGTTAATAGTGATGAGTCTATAAAAAAAATTAAGTCTTCGAACAGACCGATTGTTGCTGAATTAGATAGAAGCTATGTTTTGTCATGTTTGAGTTCAGTTGATCATATTATATTGTTCAATGAAGAAACTCCTGAGAAAATTATTTCAAAAGTATTACCCGATATTTTAGTTAAGGGTAGTGACTATAAAGGTAAAAAAATAGCCGGTGAGGATATACTTATTAAAAATAACAAAAAAGTAGCCCTCATAGATTTGGTAGATGGCAGGTCATCAACCTCTATCATCAATAAGATACTAAGCCTTTAAAATCTTGTTGATTTTCATAACTACCTCATCAATATTTATCAGCTTCATCGCATTTGGATCTCTTATTCTTTTGCCCCACTTGGCTTCCTCTATTTTCATTTGATGATATTTCTGTAATGCCAAAGGATATTTATTAATAATATTTTCCATATTATCAATTGGACCAGTTCTATCAGGATTTGAGGTAGCATATAGACCAATTACAGGTCTATTTAATATTGATGCAATATGAAGAGTGCCCGAATCAGGCCCAATATAGAGTTCGCAGCCTCTGAGTATATTATAAAGTTCTTGTAGGTCTGTTTTACCTACAAGATTAATAATACTATTCTCTGATTCTAGTTTTCGTGATTGAGATATTTCATACTGAGTATTTCCGCCAACCATGACTGAATTGATATCAAAATTCTTAGATATATAATTCGCTATTACCTTATAGTTATTTATATCCCACTCACGGTAATTAAAATTCCTAGAGCTCGTAAATGGATTGAACACAATATATTTTTTCTTTATTAAACGCTCATCTGCTTTATATTTGATATTAATATCTGTGTTATTGCTTCTTTTTTCAATCCCTATCTTTGATAAGAACCCAAAGAAAGTCTCTCTGACATGTTTTCTCACAGAGTTATTTATCCTTATATTAATAAAAAATCTATGTAAGTTCTTAGAATTATGCTTATCAAAGCCGATTTTAATCTTAGCTTTTATAAATAAGCTAATAATATTAGCTCTCAATGAAACCTGCATATTTAATAAAGCATCAAATCTAAAATTCTTATATAAGTAGATTAAAGTGGAAAATGTGGATAGGAAATCTTTTTTATCAATTACTATAAAATGAACATTAGATATATTTTTGACCAAAGAGTATTCTGTTTTACCTATAATCCATGTAATATCTGTTTGAGGGGTGTATGATTGTATAGATTTTATTATTGGTATCATATGAGTGATATCCCCAATAGATGATAATCTTAATACGCAAATAGATTTATGTGTAAAAGTAGCTTGAGACATAATTGAAGATAATAACTAAAAAAATTAATAATACAGTAATATTCTATGATAAAGATATAGAAATTAATATAGAAGATTTATTTCTATCAAAAGTATTTAAAACTAATGAAAATACAAATGTAGAATGGATAAATAATAATACTTGGGTTAAAAAACATTATTTTAGAAAAGGAATGATGAGGTTTATGTCTGATAATTATATATATAAACCATTATATGAAACGAGATCTTATAAAGAATTTAGCTTATTAAACTACCTATATCATAAGAATTTTCAAACATGCAGGCCTATTATGGGGTGGGTAGATTACAATTCTTTATCGTATAAAGCTAACTTAATCACTGAAGCTATCCCTGCTATCACATTTGACAAATTCTTGATCTCAATTAATGATTTACCATCTCATAGCAAAGCTGATCTAAAACATAAGGTTTATAGTAGCATTGGTTTGTTAGTATCAAAAATGCATATGCTAGGAGTAGACCATGGAGATTTAAACATGACTAATATTCTTGTTAATGAAGAGAGAATAAATCATGATAATATTAATAAGCATATTTGGATTATTGATTTTGATAAGTCAATGAAGGCTAACTTAATTATGAGCAAAGAAGCTAAGAATTTAAATATAAAGAGATTTAAAAGATCTATATTGAAGAAAAAACTATTTGATCAAGAGAGTTTTAGCCATTTCTTAGATGCATATGAGGCTCATAGTAGAGATTGAATTTCTTTACAGTAATCATTGATAATATCTTTTTTGGAAAGTAATATTTTTTTTGCATTAGCTCCGAATAGCTCTCGTCTTTGTTTTGACTTAATTAGTCGTTCAAAAACATGTTTAAGTGTTGGCGAGCTTTTCACCATAATCATGGCATTATTTTTTAGAAATTCCTCTGTTTCCTCTATAAAATTATACATATATGGGCCAACGATAATTGTCTTGCCATATGATGCAGCTTCCATAAAATTTTGTCCACCATGATCTACGAGGGAGCCACCTAAATATACAAATTCACAATGTTCTAAAAAAAGGTTTGCTTCGCCATATGTGTCTGCGATGTATATTTGCGTTGATTTTTTGATAGGTTCATTTTTACTACGTATAGAAATACTCAACATATCTAAAGGTATATCTGATAAAATATCCCCCAATCTTTCGGGATGTCTCGGCATAATTACTAGAAGAATTTTTTTCTCATTTATTCTCATCCATTCAGTTATGATTTGTCTTTCTTCATCCGGATGTGTTGATAACGCTAGTACATATTTTCTGTTAACAATATTTTCATTATTATAAACTATATTATTTGTATCTGCATATTTAAGATTACCAATAACTTTAATATTCTTATTTAAATAACCAAGTTGAATATAATTTTCTTTATCTCTGTTCGACTTACAAAGTATGAGATCGATATCTGAAAGAACTTTTTTGTAAATTTGTTTAATGAAAGAGGGACTCTCGGTTGTTCTTTTAGATAGTCTTGCGTTAGCTATAATAATTGAAATATTATTTTTTTTACAGGTTGATATAAGATTAGGCCATAATTCAGTTTCTATTAAAATACATATTCGAGGATTAAATAAATTAATGAATCTCTTCGTTGTAAATAACCAATCAAGTGGCAAGTATGTATGTTCTAAATTCTTATTTGTAGGGATAATGCCTCTTGAGGATGAAGTATTAGTTGTTATTAGGAAATTTTGTTCTGGGAATTTTTTGGACAAACTTTTATATAAACTTATCGCAGCTTTAGTCTCGCCAACAGAGGATGCATGAATCCATATGGGCTTCTTAAATAGCTTTTTAGAAAATAGGCCCAGTCGTTGTCCTATGAAGGAGACACCACTTTTTCTTCTTATTGCTTCTATTATGACTCTACTTATTAGATATGGAGAGATGAGATATAGTATTAAATTATAAATTATCATCTATCTAAATGTTGCTACCATACTAACATTCTATTTATAGTTCGAATGTTTTCTACACTTAAATTAGATGAATATTTCTTTAAATTTAGGTCGATTAGTAGCAAGTCTAATGTGCTTTCAATTAAATCATTTTTAGCTATCATTAAATTATATTCTGCATCTTTAACCTCTACGTCAGTATAAAGACCAATATCAGCCCCTTGGGAAAGTGTTAGATAATCTTGATTGACATCATTATATCTATCACGTTTAACTATAACTAAACTTTTTAGTAAGTTATAATTATTTATATTATCTAAAATTTCTTTTCTTATGGTTCTTCTCAAGTTATCCAAGTTTATTTTTGCATTTTTATACTTATATCTTGCTTCAGTTACCTTAGATTTTTGAAAACCTCCCTGATATATAGGTATATTAATCGTTAGTCCAATCGTATTAGACTCTCTTGTCTGTTTGCCCAGTCTAGAACCACTACTAGTATCAGAATAATCATAAGTAGCATTTAGATCTATAGTTGGATAGTGTTTTGATTTATTAGATTTCATTTCATCTCTAGAGATATTTACATCTAGTAATGCAGATTTAATACTATCAAAAGATACTAGAGCTTTGGAAATTAAACTGTTTGCATCATACGTCGATAATGGGACTTCAATCGTATGATTAAGGTTATGTATATCCAGAATTTCTCTACCAGTAAATATGTAGACGTCTTGTTTAACCATGTCAAGTTCATTTACTAGTATTTGTTTTTCAACCATGGTCATTTCATAGTTGTTTCTATATTTGTTCAATTCAATATCAGATATATAACCATTGTCAAAAAGTTTTTTTGCACTCTCATATTTAATTAGCATTGAGTCTAACTTTACTTCACCAGCAGCAACACTATTTTTAGCATTAATGAGATTAAAATATAACTCCGCCGATTTTACTATCAAATCTTTTTTAAACTCTGCGAGATTTATTTCAGATTTCTTAACTATTGATTCTGCTTTACTCAGCTCATCAAAAAAATATAATCTGAGCAGTGGTTGTGTAATTATTAAGCTTGCACTTTCTGTTGAGTAGTCTTTTTGCATACCAGTACCAGTATACTTGTTAACATTAATTTCTTGAGTATTAGCTGTTATGCTAACTTCAGGGAATATATTTGATGACGTTTGACTATAAACTTCTTGAGAAATTTTTTGATCGTTAGTAATTATTTTAAGATCATTATTAAAATTTAATGACCTATTATAGACATCCATAATATCAGCTGCTTCAACATGTGAAGTTAACATTATAATGATCATTAAATATAATTTTGATTTATACATATTTAGGCATTGATGGGTCAATATTCATTGACCACGCATCTATCCCTCCGGTTAAATTAATTACATCGCTAAAACCCTTTGATGTTAAGTATTTAGCAACCATCCTACTTCTAATACCATGATGACAAACAACAATAATTTTCATATTGATGCTTAGCTCTCCTTCAGCATTGGCAATTTTACCCATAGGTATATGTGTAGAATTCTCAATATGACATATATCATATTCCCATTGTTCTCTTACATCAAGAATCATTGGGTGATTTTTAGCATTATCAATTATATCTTTGACTTCTCTTGGGCTTTTTTCAATCATTATTCACCAGTTGAAATTGTCTGTATGTTGGTTTCAAGTACATATTCTTTTAGATAGCTCGATCTATTAGTTTTGTATATAGCCATGCCTTTTTGTATTGGGCAATTAGCAATATTTTCAAATATAAAACAACGAGCACCATTATCCATGTTGTCTAATATTTCATCAATATTATCAATTGCAATTGTAAAAATAGTTACTTTGTAACTTTTTATCAATTTAAGGTTATCTAGAATATTTAATTTCTCAAAGTTCATATTGCCACTTGATATACTTCTACAGTTTTGTTGGGCATTTTCTATAAAATCTTCGACCACATCTATTGAGTGTACTCTGTTTGCAAGTATTGATATGCATGTTGAAAAATATCCTGTACCTGATCCAACCAATAATACATCTTCACTTTTTTTTATATCCATAGCTTGTAATATCTTAGCTTCTACAGATGGTAATAACATTTTCTGGTTAAAGCCGATTGGTATACTCATATCGACATGAGCAAATGCTTTATATTTTTCAGGAACAAATGATCTTCTAGATATTTTTTTTAGTGTATCCAAGACACCGTCATCAATAACATTAAGTGTTCTAATATGATTTTCAACCATATTAATTGTATTTGTATTATCTTCTTTCATTTCTTTAGTAAGTTTAGTATTGTTATATTATACTTTAATTCCAATTAAATAAACATAATCTGGTCTTTCTCATGAATGGTAAAAAAATAGATATAAATGAATACTCAGAAAACTTTCCAAACTCTGAGAAAGTTTATGTGGAGGGTTCTAAGCCAAATATCAGGGTCCCCTCTAGGATGATAAAACAAACGGCGACCAAACTTAATGATACTATTCAGGAAAATGAACCTATTTATGTATATGATACTACTGGTCCTTATACAGATCCGAAATATCATATTGATGTAACTCTGGGCTTGAAGAAGACTAGAGAAGAGTGGATAAAAGAGAGAGCAGACACAGATGAATCTAAGAGAAGTTATTTGGATGCTTTAAAACCGAATTTCGATAATGCTCAGTATGGTATAAGCAATCTTTCTCGCAAAGCAAAATTAAATAAAAACGTTACACAGATGCATTATGCTAGAGAGGGCATTATAACTTCTGAGATGGAGTATGCAGCGATTAGAGAAAATATATTTCATAATAGAGCTGATCATGATAATAAAATCACACCTGAATTCGTTAGAGATGAGATAGCTTCAGGAAGAGCAATTATACCATCAAACATAAATCATCCAGAGATAGAACCAATGATAATAGGTAAAAACTTTTTAACTAAGGTCAATGCAAATATTGGCAACTCCCCAGTAAGATCAGATATTACAGAAGAGCTGGATAAGCTTTTATGGTCAGTTAGATGGGGAGCTGATACAGTCATGGATTTGTCTACGGGTAAAAATTTATATGAGACTAGAGAGCAAATAATCAGAAACTCACCAGTGCCTATTGGCACCGTCCCGATATATGAAGCCTTGGAAAAAGTAAATGGAAAGCCTGAAGATCTCACTTATGACATATTTAGAGAAATTCTGATTCAGCAAGCAGAGCAAGGAGTAGATTATTTTACCATCCATGCAGGTGTTCGACTTAGTTATATTCCAAAGACCA
>Ga0181597_10005558_pt1 | contig 12063 bp, 6 predicted proteins | sample 041ome_5_FD_148647 | JGI IMG/M metagenome (GOLD analysis project Ga0181597, IMG submission 148647) | Coastal salt marsh microbial communities from the Groves Creek Marsh, Skidaway Island, Georgia - 041403US metaG (spades assembly) | ecosystem: Environmental > Aquatic > Marine > Intertidal zone >... | reverse complement strand
CGAGGATGTGTTCGCGCAGGGCCACGGCGGAGGTCTGGTCGACGACCATCCCGGGCCAGTTCAGATGCACGCCGGTCTTGTACCTCTCGGCGTCGACGCGTTTGGGTTCGGCGACGCTCACGAGACATCGTTGCCCCCCATAGCGTCGCACTTTGTCGCAGATGATGCGAGCGACGTCTTGAATCTCCTCGAGGGACAGGGGTTCGGTGTCTTTATAGTCGATGTCGCAGAAAAAGTTGTACGTCGTCGTCTTTTGTTCGACGACGAACACGCGTTCGCCTCGCTGACACGCGTCGACGTATCGTTCGTTGAATGCCCGTAATTTGTCGAATGGCACGCTGAGACATCCCCCGTCCATCAACACATGCGACAAATTGCGTGAGTGGGCAAAGCCCTCTTGGGCGCACCACTGGCGGAACATCTTCGTTATTAATCAAACCGCGCGTCATCTCTAAACCAATGGAGACATCGCATGTCTGGACCATCCTTTGATTCGGCTAATTGCTTCTTGATTACGAGAAGTTCGTAGACTGTTTTATCTTTGAGTTTTTCGAGTTCGCGCTCAGCCTGGTAGTCGTACCAAGCAAACTTCACCGTGTACAACTCTTTGATTTGCATTAAAATGTAGTTCTTTGACTTCATCTACTACTTTATCGAAAACTTTTTTCTATGCAACGAAGTCATGCAGCTATAGAATTCCGGGTTCTTCACCACGTTCGTGGAGATGAGTCCCCAGTTTTTCTTGGCGTTAAACTCCGAGAGGGTGTCGAACGCCATGTAATCGTTCTCGTCGTATGTTTTTTTATACGGTTGTTTATTTATTTTTTTCAAATGCGTCTTTTGCTTTTCGTCGTTGAACCTGCGAAGCAACTGCTGTTGTTCGACTTTGTTCCAACTCACGAAGAACACGAAGACGTGATACACGAGGTCCACCTGTGGACTTTCTTTAACTGTGAAAACGTAATCCATGTATTCACCATTTTTAAGAGACACCACGCCCCTGGTCTCCTCTTCAAGTTCCCTGAGGGCACACCGGAGGGGGTTAAAGATTTCTTTGCGTCGACACCCCCCTGTGACGAAAATCCAATCCTTAAACCGCCGGTCCCTCACCGTGAGAAACCGTGGTTTCTCGTCAACGAATGTCACGGGTATGGCTATGGCCTTGTACTTTTTCATTGTTGCACATCGGCAATCTTACTATTATCATTGGAATTTTCTCCCGATGGCTCCGATGCGGGCGCGGGGGCGGCCACGGGCGTGGGCGCCGTCGGTGGGGTTTGCATGTGTTTGATGACGTTCATAGAGAAACCTTTGAGTCCTTCGACGTCTTCTTTGGCGGACTTGAGTTCGCGGAACATGACCACGAGACCGGCCATGCAGACGATGACGGCGAGGAGGATGAGCGTTTGTCTATCAATGGGAATCATTGTCGTTGGTATAAAAAAGTCCCTAATTTTTAAGTTCCCCAAACTGTAAGTTTTGAAAGTACACGTCCTGACTCTCCCGGTCTGTGGGCCGGGCTGGGGATTCTACGATTTTTTCCAAAGTTCTAGATTTTGGGTCGTAGGTGAGCACGAAGGCGATGGCGAGGAGCATCACAGTGGTCCACATACTCATTAGTTAGAATAAAGTAAGCCACCCATGCCGTTCTCCAACTTGAGGATGTTGTAGTTGATGGCGTAGATGGTGTCGCTGGACAAGGCGGAGTCGTTGACGATGCGCGCGGAGTCGAGGCGGCTGAAGTTCAACGACCCCGTGGGTTGCGCCTTGCTCACGTCCAAGCAGAACGGGTACAAGAAGAGACCCTTCGGCGTGTCGACGTCCGCGTGGGACGTGTGGTAGTAGGTCGTGACCGTGCTGAAGTTTGGGTGCGCCCACTTGTAGTCGGCCACATCGGTGCCGTTGATTTGGAGCTTCAACTTGTTGGTGGCGGCGAGGATGGCCATGTCATCGCTCGCCTTACCAGCGACCAAGCACTTGATCGGGTGGTTGAAGTTCAACTCTTGCATCTTTTGACCAGACGCGAGAGCCTTTTGCACTTGGTTGATGATGATTTGTTGCGGTTGGCTGGCGAAGAACTCGCGCTCCTGGGTGTCGACGTACGCAAAGTTGGCGTAGCACTCCCACTTGTACGAGTCCGCGCTGGCACCCCACGTGATGCGGAGTTCGACGTCGTGGTAGGAGAGGGACACGAGTGGGAGGGCGTTTTGCCACGATTCACAGAAGAAGAATCGGAGGGGGTAGAAACCAGAGGCGGTGCCGCCTTCGTAGAGACCACCGAGGCGGGACTTGGAGAGGTTTTGGGCCAAGACCTTCGGGGCGATGAGAGAGGTGAAGAGGGAGTCCTGGGTGTCGATGATTTGACCACCGACGAGCAATTCAACCTTGTCGATGACCGTGGTCCAGTCGGTGATGGTCGCGTCGGCTTGGGTGCCATCGGACTTCACCGGTTGGAGGTACATGTACGACAGGAGGTCCCCCTTGCGCTCGATGCGCACCGAGGACATGCCATTGGCGCTGACGTTGCCCTGGATCACTTGACGTTCGACCGACTGTGAGAAGTTCGTGTGTCGCTTGTACGTACTGCGGAAAAAGCTAATCTCGGGGTTGCCGACGAGGTGCGCATCTTGTTGGCCGATGGCCACGAGTTGGGCGATTCCACCAGACATCTTTTATATTATTACAAGAGAATTAAATTTTTAAGTACTTAGCCACAATGGTACGTCACCCCAACGAAGGCGGCCCTGTGGACCTCATTGTGCCTGGTGGTTATTTTCCCATCGGCATCGAGATAGCGCACCTTGTACGCGGGCTCCGTCTCTCCCCAAGGCACGTCCTCCCATTGGAGCTGGCCGTGCGCATCGAGAACGTTCACCCACTCCTGACGCACCTCGGAGAGATAGTCCTCGGGCGTCGCCGGTTCCACCTTTGTTTCGTTGACAATCTTTTTGTAGACGGTGCGCGTGCATTCTACCGCGCCAGGAGTCTCCGGAGGGACCTCGTCGGTCACGATGTTGAAATAGTCGCGGACATAGGTGTTTTGTTCTTCCCCATCGAGGTCCGCCCACACCTCGGGGGCGAGTTCAGTGACTTGGGTGTACGTGAACGTGTTGCTGTCGTAGAGCACCCGTTCATCCTCTGGGAGGGCATTGTACACCTCATCGGTGATGACGTTCTGTTGCGTCCTCGTGTACAACTCGAGGTCGTGCACGGGTTCGACGAACACGTTGGATTGCTCGTCCACGTGACCGTGGACTTCCACACGGCGGTCCAACGTGTAGTAGGTCTCCTCTTCGGTGCGGTCGTACGCGTTGGAGGTGGCATCTTCCAACTGGTACCAGTAGGTTATGTTGGAGAGTTCCTTGAGGATGCGTTGCACGGGGATGTCCGGTGGGTTAAAGTCGCAATCCATCGTGATTTTGGCCACGGTGTAGTTGTGAAGCACGTCGTCGTCCTGTCTCTGACCATAGCCCGCGACGTTGGAGGTCGTGATGTAATCACCCGACTCGAGGGGGCCCGCCGTGTTCACCACCCACATCGCACCTTCACCGACGGAGTTGATGAACGCACGTCGGTCTCCTTTTTGTTTTTGTACCACACTGACGAACGAACCCTGAGAGTACTCACGCTTCTCCGGGTCTTCCGAGCCCGAAATGACACCAAAACACGCCTTATCCTTGGCGACCGATGATAAACTCACGAGTGGAAGCGCTTGACTGATTTGAATCGCATTCGAACCCGTCGTGATGTCTTCGTTGATGTCGTAGTATTTGTTCTTGTTTGCCGAAACAATCAGGCCTTCTAGGGTGTCGTACTCCGTATAGGGGACACCGTCAATAAAGTTCCTGTGCTGACCAGTGAAATCGATGTTTGCGACGTCGACCGTATCTTGTATGTACCCACCGTTTGAACCACCACCATATCTAAAAGCTAAATCATCCCCTGAGCTGTTATAAATATCCCAGTATTGACTCGATGACGTTGACAAACGTAAACCGTCGTTGCTACCCGTACCACTTTGATGAATGTGGGTCTTTGTACCCGGACTCGTCGTCCCAATGCCGACGTTACTTCCGTAGAAAGTTATGTTGTTATCATCAACCGCGTTATGTTTCCACCTGAACCCATGCTTCACAATGACACCTGGGTCGTGATATTGTGCTAAACGGAAATTCCAATTACTATCAAAATCATGGTGCCAAACGTCGCGCCAAGTACTGTCGAGATGACTATAGTTTGAGGAATGTGTGCTTGTGGCGAACATCGCGGCTGTTTTTGGTGGGGTCAAGGAGGTCCCCGATGCCCCGAGATGCAATTTATCTATGTAGGCCACTCCCCGCACATCCAATTGTGCCCTCGGCACCATGCCCCCCAAACAGAGGGCCGTATCGGTGAGATTGATGGACTTCCCGGTGCGTCCGAGGGCGTACTCCGCGGCGACCTCTTCGGTCGTGAGGGCGACACCAGACCAGAGTTTGAAGTTGGAAATATCACCGTGGTGTCTATCATTAGACCCGTTAATGTAGTCAAATAACTCCAATGAAGTCTGTGCTGTTGGTAAGCTTAGTGCACCGGTATATGCGGTAGAACCTGGCAACTCAACACCGTTTAGGTATATTTTTGAGCTCCCACTTTGAATATTCCCACCGTTATATGTACTCACTACGTGGTACCATGTATTCGATTGCAGTGTCTTACTGCTTCTAAAATCTTTACCATACCAATCCTGAACTAAATGTGTACTGCTATACGATACAATAAATGCCTGACCGGTCGCTTTGGTGCCAACGAGAGATAAAACTCTATAATCATTGGCTGATGGGGCAAGTGTCTCAGCCCTGAACCACATACCAATTGATAAACTCATCGCACCACCTGTGAGAGTTATTGGTGTATTCGTGTGATGACCAGCCGATGGACCATCACCATGGAGACAATGGTTAGTTGAGTTATATGTAGTCCCATTGACCAACGTCCCATTGATCCCATTCCCCGAAATGTCCACCACCGTACTCCCAGAGACCACCGAATCCACCGTGGTATCGTAGTGGACCACGAGGGAGGCCGCCCGTGGTGTCTCCGCCCCAGCAGGGTGTCCGGAGACCCGTGGGAGGGTCAGAGCCTTACCCAAGGTCAGATGCCCGTCCTCGAGAGAGGAGGGGGCGGGGGTGCCGAAGAGGCGAAGTTCACCGACATCAGTATACGAAGTCAGTGGTAAATAGTTAGCTGTAATGACAAGTCTGAATATTCTGTATGAATTCGAAGTATCAATATCTATAGTTGGTCTTAATGTTCCCGTGCTTCCACCATAATTTAAATTATTAAATGCATTAATAAGAGTCCAATTTGCACCGTCCTTACTCGCATATATAAATCCATCTTTTGGCATTTCTTCGGGTGCATTTCCAGTATTACGAAGTTCAAGTAACACGCGTTTCAATTTGATTTGATATGGTATTTCGAGTTCTAACCAGTTACAATAAATGCCATCGAATACTGCACAATTTGCAGTATCTGGTAATCCAGACGCTTGAAGGACGGTGTATTGTCCGCTAGACCAACCATCAACGCCGGAATAACCCAATTTATTGAATGCCCGCCAGCTTGTATAATTTGTAGAATACTCACTACTCGCACTCGCCCTAAAAACCCCATGACCCTCCATGTAGGTCTCGTGCCCAGTCATCGCCTTCGGTGGAAATTCCTGCAACCCATCTGCCCCGGCGACCTCGAACCTGGACGTCGGGTGGGGCACACCCACCCCCAAGTTGCCCTTGTGGAGGGCCACCACGTTTTGGCGGTGCCCAAAGCGGGGGGCGTCGTATTCATAGAGTTCCCGGACCTGGTCGGCGTTGAGGGCCTTGGAGTAGAGGCGGAAGTTCGCGATGGAACCATGCCATAAATCGGTCGTCGCATCACGTCCACCTATGGATAATGTCGTACCTTGAAGATTGACGGTATCTGCATCAACGACAGTTGTCTTAATTTTCACACCGTTCACATACAAATCAACATTGGTACTGTTCCAACTACCACCCCTGTAAACACCACACACGTGGTACCATTGATCATTTTTAACAAAATCTACGACACGTACCCTGGTTGACCATATATCAAGAGCAAGTTCATCACCAATCGTAATGAGAGAAGAGGCTTGACCAGTGCTTTTTGTACCAAGGTGCCAAATAGCCTCGGCGTATTGTGATGTATCTGAACTTCTTTTGAACCAAACTGAACTGGAATGTATCCACTCACCGGTTCCATTCCCTGCATTTGATACAGTGATTATATCATTGACCCCATCAAACGTGAACGCATTGTCCACGGCATCGTAGCCGACACCATTGAGCGTCCCCGTCCGTCCATTCCCGGAGAGGTCATAGACATTGGAGGAGTCCGCAAAACTGTACGAGTTGGGGTCCCGAGCCTCGTAGTACACCTCGAGGTGTTGCTGACCTGGTTTGTTCGGGATGGACCGGTGCACGATGTCGACGCTCTCGTCGCCTTCTTCGGTGCCGTAGTATTCGAGTTCGCGAATAGACACGGCGTTAAATGAACTTCCAGATGGAAAGACAGATGTTACCTGAAAGGTGAGGTATCTGTATTTATAATCTCCACTGTCGAGACTGATGTGTTTATATTCGGAGTCACCCCCAGTATGAGAACTATACGAAAATGAACCTATTTGCGTCCACGTTGAATTGTCATTCGAACCATAGATGTATCCAGATTTTGGAGCTCTGGGAGCCGAACTATCTGCGGGTCTGTGATATAATCTCATGTAAACTGGTTTAATAGCCTTTGGTAATTCTAACGTGACATATGAACCATTTTCACCATTGAGAGAATCTTGTGATGTTGCGATACCAGTCGTCTCGTTGTACGTATTTGGACTTCCTCCGGAAATCCAATTTAGATCACTAAGTATTTCATTATCGAAAACGTGTTCTGCGTTGTAGTTCCCGGAACTATCATAGCGACTACTCGCAGTCGCCGTGTACCCACCCGTGCTCGCCGACGTCATCGCCACCTCCGGATACTTGGTCAACGGCCTATCGTGCTTGGGGAACTCCGTGACGACATCCGACCCCGCGAACACTTGGGACCCCTTGGCGAGGCCGAGACCCCCATCGACCGTCAACTTGGCCGTCGTCGCCGACGTCCCCACACCCAAGGTGGATTCGAAGAGTTGGAGTTCTTCGATAATAACCCTGTAATTATTACCTTCGGGGTTTATTTTCGTAATGAAAAGCCTGTAGTGGCTGAATGTTTGTGTAGATTCAACATTTACTCTCTCCTTAAATGCGGTATTACTAGACGCGAGTGAGTAAGTGATTCCAGTAAAGTACGCCAACCTTGTCCAATTTATTCCATCATTTGAACCATACATATACCCCGAATTCACACTATTACCATTATCATTGCGTCTGCCTATGGTAAAATATGAAAGTGCAATTTTATGGGGCATCTGAATCTGTATCCATTCGCCATCCATACCGTCGAAAGAAATTGCAGTCCCGTTCACCGGTTCACCGGATGAATTAAAAGATACAGCACTTTGCCAATTTGGTGAAAGACTACTACCACTATTTGTGATATAATTATTGAATGCATTGTATGCAAAGAATAATGGTTGTTCTGTGTTATATAAACTACTCGCACTCGCCACGTACCCCTCGCTTTCATTCGCCTTGAGGGGCACCTTGGGCCACTTGATGTGCGAGGTTTGGAGAGCCCCACCGTGCACCGCCAACTCCCCAGAGATGAGGACGTTGTCCATCTTGGTCACACCGGTCGCGGAGAAGTAATGAATTTGGTTAAGTTCACAACGACCTTCACTGGGTGATGTACCGACATTAGTGCATACAAGTCTTACATACATATAGGATAATGTGGCATTCACGTCAATCCTTGTTGCGATATTGGCTATGTAAGTCTTACCACTGAACTCTGTCAACTTGTACCAGTGTTCGCCATCATTTGAACCTAATATAACTCCCACCGTAGGTGCTCTTTCTATACCCACACCTCCCGTTGCGTACAAATCTATATGAGATATGGTTTGTGCATAAGGAAACTTTAGTTGATTCCATTCACCGGAATATCGTGTACCACCGATATCCGTCGACACAACAGAACCTGTGTATGTACCATCTGAGTTATATCTATTAGTGTTGGTAATCCATCGCGGTTCACCTTGAATATTAGTATACGCTTCCCAAGGTTCGTGTCCGGACGTGAAGTTAGACGCACTCGCCTCGTAGGTGCCGTGACCCTCGACGTAGGTGTTGAACCCAGTCATAGGCGCCACCGGATGTTCGGTGAACCCAGTCTCCAAACCAGACGCCGCGGTGGTCGTCACGATACCCCCATCGACACTGAACGATTCCGTGAACAACTTGAGTTGCGCCACGGTGGCGTAGTCGACGGAACCACTGTTTTCCGTTATTGTAAATTTATAGTGTTTATAGCTGGTCGTGGCGTTCACGATCATGGTCTTGGGGTCATTGGATGTTGGACCAAACCCACTGAAACTCGCGAGTTGGGTCCACGTACTGTCGTCGTTCGACCCCGCGATGTTGGCCGCCTTGGCCCACGACGTGTACGCCCCCGACGCTCCAGTGTACACGACGTGTCTCAGTGTGGTCTTGTAGGGAAAGGTAATTTTGAGATACTCGCCCCCTGCCCCACCCGAGTACACACCCGTGGACTGCCAGTACACGGAACTGCTCTGGTCAAAGGCGTTCCACGCGTTGCTGTTGGTGGCGACGTTCGACGCGTACACCGAGTACTTGCCGTGGCCATTCACGGTGGTCGTCGCCGCCGTGAGCGCCGCCGGTGGTTGTTCGGAGACGATGGCCAACTTGTTGCTGATGAGCCCCCCGGAGTCCATGACTTCCCCAGTGGTCTGGTCGTAGGTCATGACATTCGACGCCACCGTGGCGACCCGGAGAGGTTTGATGTAGGTTCGCTCCGTGCCCTCGGTGTCTAGGGCGGACCCGGACGCATTGAGCACCACCGTATTGGCATGTTGGTTGGTCTCCCCTGCGAGGTAGCCCACGGCGACGGCGTTGGTGCCTTGATTATACCGAGCTGCACTGGACCCCACAGCGACGGCGTTGGTGCCTTGAGTGTTCAGACCCGCTCGTTGTCCCACAGCGATGGCGAACTCGCCTTGATTGTTCTTACCTGTGAGGCGTCCCACAGCGATGGCGAACTCGCCTTGATTGCTGGCACCCGCTTCGAACCCCACAGAGATGGCGTTACTGCCTTGAGAGGTTTGACCCGCGTTGCGCCCCACAGCCGTGGCGTTATTGCCTTGAGAGGTTTGCCCCGCTAGGTACCCTACGGCGAGTGCGGCCGTGTTCTGTCCAATCTGCCCCGCTTGGTAGCCTATGGCGACTGTATACGTATTCTGCTCAGTCTGCCCAGCACCGGGACCAATGGCGACGTGATTATTCGTCGCGTCGTGTGCCTTTATGAAGACTTCACCATTCATCACGATGTTACTCGTGAGGTTGATGTCCCCCACGACGTCCAACGCATAGGAGGGGGTCGTCGTCCTGACACCGACTTTGCTGTTCACCGCGTCGACGAAGAGCGTGTTCGTGTCTACGGCGAGATTCGAGGACATGGTAAGGGCGCCCACGTTCACCGCACCGCGAACATCCAACGCGTAGTTTGTCGTTTGCGCACCGATGACGACGTTTCCCTGTGTGTACGACAGAGTCCCAGTGTTGCTCTGGAGCCATTGGCCGTTGGCGGCAAACTTCACGTAGCGCACGCGCTTCGTGGTCGTCGCACTGGCGGCATCGATGCGAAGATACTGCCCGACGTTCGCGTAGACCGCCTCGCGTTCGATGTCATCCTTGATGAGGGTGGGGGTGCCATCGACCGAGACGGTCCACGCCCCTCTCTCGAAGCCGACGACCACTTGATGCCACGTGTCGTTGGTCCACGTGTACGCAGCCGTGGCCACCTGCGCGCCGTCGTAGTTCAGGGTCACGCCGCTGCTGTTGAGCACCAGCTCATAGCCCGTGTCCCCGTATGACGTGGTGTCCGTCGTGTAGGTGTGCAACTTGATGGACGCATCCGTCGTGTCCGACATGTACACCTCGAACGCCCCGAGCCACGCGTTCGGGAGCTTGATGCCCACGTGCGCAACGCCTCCACCGAGTTCGAGGTAGGGTGGCGACGTACTTCGCGTCGCGCTGGTGAGAATGAATGGCGGGCTGTTCATGTCCGAACCCTGGTCGTCCCATAGTAAAATCGTGTTCGTCTTGGCGATGTTCGTGGCGGTGTCGACCCCAGACACGATGGTCTGAACGTCGAGGGTACCCACCCGTAGGATGGCGTTTCGAACGTCAAGATATCCTGCGTTCACGCCACTCAGAGACATTTAATATAGCGTGAGGAAAAATTTGCCCGATTATAATGTGATACTACAGTAACATATGGACACTCTACTGTGTAATGACGATGGTGATATCGTGCTTGGAACTTATCAACCATCAAATACTCTATTGAGTCTCAGTGCGGACCAGTACACAGCTGGGAGCGCCACGTGGTCTGACCAATCCGGGAATGGCCTAGACTTTACGGTGTCTACGAATGCAAGTCTCAAAGGTACAGACGCCGACGGGTTTCCTTATATGAATTTTGGTGGGTCTTACGGACATGCTAAAAGACTTGTAGGTAGCACACTCACTAATATACCCGCACCCACAACGGGGAAGTATACTGTATTTTGTGTAACACAGATATTGAATAGCACAGCTAGTTATAGAACTCTAACTAGAGGAGCAACAGAAGACCACCCGATAATTGTACAGACCGGTAACAATAATTTGGGTTTATATGATAATAATGGTAGTACTTTCGTGGATTCCGGGTTTGATGTGACCACTGATATGACCAGTAGCCGAAACTTATTGGTTTGGGAATTGAGTACGTCGTCACCAATCTATAAGTTTCAACTGAATGAGAGCGGGACGGACTCAACCATCAATAGCGCTACAAATTATACACTCCCATTTGCCAGCCTTGGTGGTGTTAGTGATTCACAATATTGGGGAAACATCTATGAGTTTATCGTCTATGACGGTGTGCTCAGTGCCTCTGAGCGCGCCTATGTCGCTGAGTACCTCACCCATAAGTGGGACATTTCCTCGAAACTCCCATCATCGTTTACGAGTACACAGGGGGTCATCACAAACGAAGAAACCTTGGCATTCCTCTACGCGGGTTCTGGGACGGAGACGACCTACACGTGGGACGCTGAGGGTGTCACCTACGCAGATATTCTCGTGGTTGGTGGTGGTGGGGGTGGTAGTAAAGCACACGGCTCAAATGGACCCGCTGGTGGTGGTGGGGGGGGTGAAGTTGTGTTTAGACAGGGTGTACCTGTAACTCCAGGGGTTGAAATTAAAGTTGGACGTGGAGGTCCAACCGGTGATCCCGCACCGAATGGAGGAATCTCTCAATTTACGTCCGCAATCCAAGCAAATGGTGGTGGTGCATCTGAATCTATAGGTGGTTCAGGTGGGGGTGCCCGTAGAAACGGTGGTGAAGATGGTGGTGCCACTTCCGAACTTCTTTCAATAGATGGTTTAGGTAATAAAGGTGGTGGGAGTAGCACTTCAACGTCCTATAGAGGTGGTGGTGGTGGCGGGGGGGCAACGCAGATTGGGTTTACGGCATATAATGGTGGTGGTGCAAATGGTGGTGAGGGGTATACAGCAAATGTATTTGGTATATACAACGATGTGTATGGTTCAGGTGGTGGTGGTGGAGGGCGTTCAGGTGGCGGGGGTACAGGTGGTACGAATGGAGGTCATGGTACAGATCAATGGGGAAGTGGTCGTATAGACGCCACACCACATAGAGGTGGTGGTGGTGGGGGTGGTGGGGCAAATAATTCAAGACGAGGTGGTTCCAATGGTGGCTCAGGTATCGTCCTCGTCAAACCAAACCCCGGTGCCCTCGATGGCTTGGGTTCAAGTGTCTACACCCAAGCTGTTGGGGCGTACGCCCTTCGTCGTCTCTTTGGGGCGTACACGGGTG
>Ga0181597_10005557_pt1 | contig 12063 bp, 15 predicted proteins | sample 041ome_5_FD_148647 | JGI IMG/M metagenome (GOLD analysis project Ga0181597, IMG submission 148647) | Coastal salt marsh microbial communities from the Groves Creek Marsh, Skidaway Island, Georgia - 041403US metaG (spades assembly) | ecosystem: Environmental > Aquatic > Marine > Intertidal zone... | reverse complement strand
TAGTGAAACTACCTTATAGAAAGGCTATCTATGATACTAAAATTCGCCACGAGGTAAAGAATTTTTTTCTATCTGAACCTTTGTTGCATGGGGGGTACGCTGGAGTCTGCCACCCCACCCCCACCTATATATCTAGTGGTCGAACATTTTGAGCCAAATATGTATGTTTACTAGATGCTTAAGGAGGATGTTCTTACTCAAAACTCTCATACTCCTTTACTAGCGATTCTTTGTAGCCGGGTCTAAGTATCTCAACAAGATGTAATGGAACATTCCCAGCATTATGGATTCTAACTTTGGTATTTTTAGGAATCACAAATCCTTCATTGACATTAAACTTTGCTGTTTCTTCCTTAAATTCAAGACCAAGAACTCCAGCGATTACAACACCCCTAAGCTCAAACTCAAGTGACACAATAGGTTCAGTCCAACCTATCGGAGCTAACATCTGATTCATACCTAATTCATCACTGGTTGAGTAATCTAGAATTGTTCTCTCAAGATTGTCCTGAATCTTTAGTTCCTTTGGAGTAATTCTTTGGTACTCGGAAGTATCTTCAGCAAATGCCAAAGGCGATAGGAGTAATAGGGCTAGTAGTTTTTTCATAATCCTCTTTTAATCAACTCTATACATAATAGTTTTCTTACCATCTAGGAAATTAGATTCATCTTGCCTGATAGCTTCTACCACCTCTTCATCTGCTCCTTTGGCAAAGAATTGGTTTAAACCTTCTTCGTCATCGAACGAAAGTTCTGTAATTACATCAAATGGAGTTTGACCACCTTCTGACTCTAGGGGCAATGCATCATTGAGCATATTAGACTCAAGTAGATAGGTTCTTTTGTAGCCTGTTAAGGTTGGGAAGAGACTCTCAATCAGATGAACATGGCTAGCTTCATAGTAAGTTTTAAAGTCTTCCGCTGAGATTGAAGGCTTCTTACAGATTAGTGCGATTAGTTTTGGCATATATTAATACTAACAAATAATTCCAAAGACCAACAAAACTAAGGCAAAGGTGTGTTTTATCTAAACTCCTTCTGCTTGTGTAGGAAACTCAGTCCTTATCAAACTATGGCTAATCTAAAGGTAATAGTTCGTTTCTATAAAGACGTGTTGCAACCAATAGATCGCTATTAAACTCCTCAACAGTATGAATCAATCCATCTTTCATCTTGAAAGTAAAAACATACTGATTATCATATTCTCCATTAATTCCTTCTGAGTCTCCAGTTTGCATTAGAGCAACACCATTTTCATCAGCGATCACATCTGTCGTGGTGAGAACTATACCGTTAGGGAGAAGTTCGCCAACTATCGGAAGATAATCATTAATAAATACATCTTTTGTATAAGGGATGCCACCTGTTTCAGTGATTCCCATATAAGTAAAAGTGAATTCCGAATGCATTTGGGATCTAGCAGATTCGAAATCAGAATGAATGAAAAGATTATCCATCCAGTCTTGCGCTAAATCTATGTTGTATTGTCTATTGTTATCTACTGTATCGGTTGAGCAAGAGGTTATTAGAATTGCAAGTAAAATTGGCAGTAATTTATTCATTGTTTCTCTCCTTCTGAAGAGGTTATCTTTAAATAAAAGAAATGAGATGTCAAAGAATTTTCAGTAGAGATTTCTAAATATACACAGACTTTGAAAACTTTTAAAGTTCTCCTCGTGCATGTCTTTGGTGAGGAACTGTTGAAGGTTCTTGAGTTTGTTTTAAAGACTTCTCAAACTGGTTAAATTTATAAAGCTGTCTTAACTCATAGAAATAAGAAACTCATATTGTTCATTTTTTATTCATAGTTTAGGATAAGAGTATGTCTAACGAACTAACCTCACTCTTTACCCGTATAGGAATTTTTGCAGTTCTAATAGCAGTCTTTTTTTGGATGTATCAAGATCCACAAAGAGATGAGTCTGGCTCTATAATACAGTCAGGAAATATTGATCCTTTGGAGCTATTTGTTGGAGATTGCTATATGGAATCTTTTGCACTTGAAGAAGGCGAGTTTAAGGATTCAAGTTCAGTTGATGCTGTTCCGTGTTCTGCCCTTCATAACAATGAAGTTATTGGTGTATTTCAAGGTCTTTCATGGTCAAAAGAAGATATTTTAAGCAAAGATGCATTTGAAGAAATGTCAGAAAAATGCATTGCTGAGATGATAATTTATACTAATTTTCAAAATGAATATTCTGATGAAGTAGAAATATTTGATACTAAATATGGAATGAATATTCTTTTTACTCGATTAGGAACATCAGAAGAGCCAGATCCTGATCGAAAGTTCTCATGCATCCTGTCTAATGTCTCAGAATTAACTAAGACTTCTGTAAGAAATTATTTTAGATAATAGCTCTAGATATTACGCAGTATCTCTTTAAAAAAATCTTCTTGTTTGGTTTCTTCTTCAATCAGCATTAATTGAGTATTCAATTCTTTTTTCGCAGTGTTTGGTGCAATGCTTTTATAGTTGCCAATTGATTCAAGAAGCTTTTTTTGAACAGCGGCAATAGCATCATCTTTGTCCATGCTCTTAACCATTTTGATAAGTTTGTCTTTCATATCTTCACCAAACTTATTAGCCAAAATACTTTGATTATCTTTTGACAATGATCCGCCTTTGACATAAGCAAACGCATAGCCCCAGAACGAAAACATTTTTTTTGAATAGTCTATGTCTCGCCTAAGATCTTTATCTATGTAAACATTCAAATCATTTTGAATCAGCATATCAATTTCTTGTAGGTCAGCTCCGCTTGTACCTGTTGCATGCTGCAAATATGGGTCGCTTAAAGAGAATCTTAGTAATGCTTTAACCCTAAGAATGAAAGAGGGATGGCTTGAAAATTGTCCTGACTCTTCATTCTTGGCAACGTCTGAGTCTAGCTGCTTTAAAAAACCCTGCATATTAAAAGAGATGTAGTTTTCACTTAATCCAGACAATGACTTTGTAATAGCTTTGGTAGCAATATCTATGTCCTTGCATGCTAAAAGCCCAATTCTATCAACAGAGATTTCTTGAGCACGTTTTTTTATATATCCCTCTTGGGACTCATTAATATGCTGCTCTTCAATGTTGTGGCTTAATAAAAAATGACCAAGCTCATGCCCCATAATAAATTTGATTTCATCAAAATTTAATAAATTAATCACAGCTGAGGTGAGGGTAATAATGCAACTATCTTTACTAAAGCTCATACAGCCAGCTTGAATTTCTGGAGAGGAAGTCACATAAGCATTAACTTTATCAATGTCTAAATATAGGTTTTCACAGGTGCTCTCTAGGCATTTATAGAGTTCGGGGGTTATTTCAGGTGAAATTTTTAATGAATTTAGTGCTAGACCTGCTTCAAAATTATTAATTAAAGCTGAATCAACGGTTTGAGTTTTTAGTTTGGCATCATCTAAATATCTTACCGATGAGGCAAGCTCAAAAGCATCCATGCTATGAGTATTTCTTTCTTGCTTCAGCAATTAAATCCAGCATTTTTTGAGCATTTTCTCTTTCAATACCCTCAGATAGTGAGTTTAATCTGCCATTCCATTTTCCATACAGAGATAAAATATGCTTATTAATCTTCTCATGATCCCATTCAGGATCAATATCTAGTTTTTCTTCTAGACCAGAATTAGAAGATGAAGTTGGGTCAAGTTTAATCAATCTTTGATCTTTCATTTTTGAAATCTCATCATAGTCAATGCCAACAAGTTTGGAGATTTGCTCTATTTGTTTGAGCTCTTCTTTATCAGCCTCTCCATCTGCAGCCATCACATCCAAACATAGTTCAATTAAATCAAACTTATCTGCAGCAGAACCAATGTCTTTAATATCAGCACATACTTGTTCGATATTAATCGGTGAGCTTTTAACTTCGTTGTAAGCTTCTTCGAGAGCGTTATTGAGAGTTTCTTTAATTTTACCTCTTTGCGATTCACCGGCTGAATCTACTATTCCTTTAACCCAATTTTTAATTTCAGTTCCCTCTGATTTATCAAGAGTGCCATCAGCCATAGCTATGGAGATCGCCAGTTTTATTGAGGCAACCTGAACCTCTAATCTTTCATCATCAACTTCTAAGTAACCAGGATTTATTAAATTAAAGTTAAACTCATGAGTGAAAACATTTATTCCTCCAGTGGTATCTTCTGGTAAGAAGCCTCTTTCAAATTCTGGCTTGAGATGTTCGTACCAAAGAAAACATTGGAGTTGCAATGTTCTGTTTCCTTTGTGAGGGCCAATTAAGCTTTCTGGGATCAATGCTGAAACTCTTGCCCAATCTGGCCAGTATTTATCTTGCATATTACCAATGGAAACAGCATGCTCAAATACACGAGAGCTTTCCTCTGAAGTCATTTCAAATGTGGAGACAATAGGCAAAGAGGTAGTTTTGTCAAATAATTTAAAAATTAGCATTGCGGGGTGATCAAGAGTTATATTCGGATTGCCTTTTGAAAAAACTCCAAATGTTTCATAAATGGAATCCTCATCTTTTGGAAGTTTTTCCACTTTAAATTGCAGCTTATTAGAGTAATGATCAGCAAATGATCCACCCTCCATAAGAGTTTTTGCACCAGCTCCAACTGCCTTAGCTCCAACTCCAAAAAGACTACCGATTATCGAATAACCAACAGCCAATAAAATAAAGGTAAAAATAGCTTCCATTAAATTACTCCACTTTAAATTGATTTATATCCAGTTCATCAATTGCTTGTTTAGTTGAATCTATTGATAGATCAATATCTTTTGAATTACCCGAGCCTACATCCAAAAATGATGCTCTCATTTTTCCGTCTTCTGTATAAGAGTAGGTCACTTTAATTTCTTGACCGGCCGGTCTTCCGCCCTGAATTTCTAAGTCACCTTCCCAAATTACAGATACAAATTCAGGATCAGTTTCTTCAACAGAGCTCTGCGTAACGGTGCATTTTACGATGGTTTGATTATCACTCAACGTATAATATGGTTCTGTTATTGAGCAGGGTATTTTTTCATCTTTAGAGATGATGATTGAGTTGGTCTTTACAAGTTGCCCAGTATTTCCCTCTGCCATCGTAATGGTTCCAAAGAAGTGAGGAGCGGCTTCACGCATAGAAAGCTTTGAGATTGCTTGCTTTTGCAATGGATTTAAATTTTTTGCATCTGATTTGTATGCAGCATAAATAGCTGCACCCAATGCTACAGATTCATCAGGATTACCAAACAGTTTTGATTCCTTATTAAAAATCTTCTTAATGCTTTCTTGCACAGCTGGAATCCTCGTAGAACCTCCAACAAGAATTACATCTGTTATATCTGCAGGTTTAATATCTAATCTAGAGAGTGCTGTTTCAACAGCAAGTTCTGTCTGTAATACAAGATTAGATATACCAGCGTTAAATTCATCTCTTGTTATAGGGATTACTTCTCCTGAAATCCTAGCACTTGCTTTATCTCTAGTTGTAAGCCTCTTCTTTAAATCCTCAGCATGATTTGAGTTAAATTCAAGCGGATCAATCTCTTTGCCAGTTTGTTCTTTATATTTTTTACTAATGATATTAGTGAGTTCTGTATCAAAATCTTTACCGCCTAATTTTGAGACTCCTTCAGAGGTTAGGATTTCTATATCTTGGCCAGAAATCTTAGCCACTGTGCAGTCAAAGGTTCCTCCGCCAAGATCATATATCACAAAAGTCCCAGATAATTCTTTTCCTGACTGAAAGGCATAAGCCAAAGCAGCTGCAGTTGGCTCATTAATAATAAAATCAACCTTCAGTCCTGCCATTTCTGCAGCAGCTTGGGTTGCTTCTCTGGCTTCATTTGCAAAATTAGCTGGCACAGTCACCACTGCAGAGTCAATTGGACCATAAGCGTTTTCTGCATCTTCCTTTAATTTTTTAAGTATCAATGCACTAATCGATGTGGGCGTATGCTTGATTCCAAAAAACTCGTATTCAGTTGTGCTACTGCCCATTGATCTTTTAACTTCATGTGCAATATTTTCATCAGCATAGCCAATCTGAGCTTTGGCAGAGTCCCCAACAAGAAATGAGGATTCCGAAGTGAACTCAACAACTGACGGTGTTACATTTTCTCCCTCAGCATTATCAATAATTTCTGGTCGCCCAGTATCATCAAGCTTTGCAATGGCACTAAAAGTTGTCCCTAAATCAATTCCTACTATGTTACCCATCTTTAACCTCTTTTTTATAAACTGTTATTTTGGCTTTTCTAATTACATTTTCTCCATTTGAGTGGACAAAAACATATCCAGGTTTAGTTGTAGCTTTAATTTTTTCATGCAAATGAGCATCTTCCACAGCCTCACTGGATTCAATTTTAAATTTACCAGGAGCAAGATCTCGAATTGAAATGCCTGCATCAAATATAAATTCCTCTACATCTAATTCTTCTAGGTTACTTTGAATATAATTATAAATACTAGTTATGCGTTCTTTGGTTTCTTCTGCGAGCTCCTTATTAAGAATGTCTGAAACTAGGTCATTAATCTCCAATAGGGCAGAGATTGAATGTTTTTTAATAGAGAAGTCATATCCTTCTTTTAACCTATCAATTTCAGCTTGTTGAGAATCAATTGTTGAATTGAATTTAGCAATAGAATCTATTGTTTTGATGGATAGAGATTCATTTTCTTTTTGAACTTGAACAGACAAAGAACCAAATTGCTGCAATTGGTCATGTAAGACTTTCCAGGCAGCTTCTAGTTTTTCTAAGACATCAATATGAGCATCTGGAAAAACTATCCACTCATTTTTATTATGACGTTTTCTCCATCTAACTTCTCTCAGCAGAAGTATTGTTGTTGTGAGCAAACAGGCCAGCATTACAAAAAATCCTGCAACAGTAACAAGCATCCAACTGCTAAGCACTATCCCTGTTTCTGCTGGAGGCTCAACAACACTTCCTTCATTGGTCTCTTGAGTATCTGGTTCTTTGATTTCTTTTGAATTTATTTCAGCATCTAAAACAGGTTCATCTGAAGACTCATCATCATTTGTAGTTGCATCTTCATCATCATTGACTGGTTCATTTTCATCCGGGGTAATGACTTCGCTGATCTCAGCATCACTTAATTTTTCGACGACTTTCTGTGGATTTGGTTCTTGCTGTTGCGGAGCATCTGCCTGACTTGGTGATAAATATAGGTAAGCAAGCACCAAAATACCTATCAATACAACAATGCCAATGACTGATATTGAAATTCTTTTCATGCTTTTATCTCTTTATCTATTCTTTAATAAATATAAAGTATGTTTAGGAAAAAACCTAATTTAAATTTTTACCTGCATAGCAATGAGCATGTTTATCATTGTGACTTGGTGTATATTTATTTAAGTGTATTCAAATTTGTATCTGCACAGGAGGAAATTAATATGTTTGGATTTGGTTTAAAGGCGAAGGCAGAAAAAATTATAGAAGAGGATCTAGGGTATTTTGTTAGTCCTATGTTTCGAAATAGATTTAACCATATTGTAAGTTTAGGCAAATCTTCTGGTAAAAATGAGTACTCAATAGCAATTGAGTTTGTCTTATATTGCACAGAACATTTAGAAAGTGTTTGGAGTGAGGAAACAGGCAAAGTAACCAAACAAGATATTATTCAAAATATTAAAGAGCGATGCCAAGATATTAAATCAGTAATCCACCTTTCAAATAATCCTGAAAATCAGTCCAAAGAAAGAATAGCAAGCCTTTTGTCCAAACTTTAAATCTTAACCTGCTTACTTGCAGCTCTTAGCATATGGCCTGAATTACAAATTTGTTGAGCTTGATAAGTAGAATCTTTTAAACCCTCTAAAACATAAGTTTGATTCTTTATCCCAGCGGTAGGTTGAAACTTCACATCTACTATGGAAGCACTGAAAAAAGAGGGGAAATCTATGAGTGCAAACCAACCAATTCTTTCACCCTTAGGTGAATCCACTACAAACTCAAGATTTAGCTTGGCTTTCTTTGGCTTCTTTTTATCAACCACCATTTTGGCATAGACAATGGCACCTTGATTCATTGCCTGTGGTATCTCTGCCATTAGATAAGGGTAGTTAGGTATGCAGTGAGGGCGTTCAATATGAAAGCCCAACTGAGTGCCATCGTTTATGTCTTCAGCTCTCTTGGCTACAGTTAATTCATTTTCACTTAAATCATCTATGTGAAAGTTATCTAGAGTTGTGATGCTAACTTCAGCATACGACAAGGTACTCAACAGCATCAAAAACACAATCGACTTACCTTTAAACGAATTGCTTTGCCCAGAAAAGGGTCCTAAACGCATGACATGGATTTTTTGGAGTTTAATTTCATCCATTGGTTTAGTTTTTCCAAGCCTTCTAACAAACATAAAGGTCGTTAAAGTAAGTAGTCCTATTATCGATGCTGTGAGTATCTCAATCATTTATCCCTCCTTAGGATAGTTATTAAGTGGTCTTAATACTTAAACGGAGGAAGTGGAGGTTTGTGACAGAATTAATTTAAATAACTTTCAACCATCCGCTGAGCAGCGGCTGGATCTATCATTTGAACTAGAGCTTTATCAGGTTTTACAAAGTCCTTGTCAGCTCTTATAGAGGTTAAGTCACCGCCAATAAAGGCATTGGTGTTAGCTGCAAAGACTCCGTACATCACCTGATAAATTGTTGCATCCATTTCATCGGTCATGGATGAAGCCAATGACCAGACAGTATTCACTTCATAGCTCTTAATGGTTTGTGGCTGTGGAATAGATGCTGGGATATTAACTTGGATATTAGATATGGCAGGTGCTTGAGTGACTGGAGCCATAAAGGGACCGAAGGTAATGAGCATTGCAACAGCAGCCATCATCAAGCCTGATGCAGGGACCCAACGAGTCCAGAACGTATCTTTAGGCTCTAAGGTGTCATCGATAAACTTGTGCAACTTCTTGTTAGTCTTTTGCATCTCTTTCGATTGAAAGAAACTTTCAAGACGTTTATTGGCAAAGAGCAATCTCTCATAAAACTCTCTAGCCACATCCGATGCATCAACAATGCTTCTGACTTCAGCAGAGTTGGAGTAGTCCATGCCATCATCGACGTATCCAGCTAATTGAAGTTTGAGGCGTTGATTCATTTGTGCTTCCTCCCCAAACAATCTGCCAGTAAAGCTCTGGCTCTTTTGGCTTTGGTTCTGAGGTTGCCTTTAGAAATATTGCCGATGAACTTTTGAATCACATCGTAATCATGACCTGCACCTTTCATTGCCAAAATGGTTCTATCGGTCTCATGTTGTTGCTTGAGGCAATTCATCAGCTCTTGATGCTCATAAGATTTCAATTTGTTCTCATCAATGAATGGTTCAAGATTTAATTCATCAAAGGAATCAACTTTAGAATCTTTTCTACAGTTATCGATAAAACCATTGCGTAAAATGGTCTTTGCATAGGCAAGTGGATATTCAGCAGATAAGAATTTATCTTTGTTCTCTATAAGTTTGAGTATAGTTGCCTGACATAAATCCTCAGCATCAGCCATGTTGCCACTGAGACTCAAAGCAAAAGGTAAAAGTTTTGGACTTACAATATGTAATGCTTCTTTAAGTGATGGTGGATTAAGTTTGGGTGGAGCAGCAACCTCAGTAACACGAGTCTGTGTTGGCGTGAATATATTGAGTGAATTGGTTGCTTCCATGTCCTTAATTAATACTACCTAATTCTTGGACCACAAGGGAAGAGGGTAGTTGCAAATAAAGTTGATATATTTTGTAACAAATTGAAACTTCATACGTTACATCTAATGAGTACTTATAGTCTGTCACATGATTTGACAAATGCTTAAAAAATTATTATTCTCATATATATCTTTATAAGATTTTAATCTTAATAAGATTTTCTCATGAGACTTGACAAAATTAGAATTTAGGTGTATAATACCTATATAGGTTCCCCCGGTTATATATATACATAACCCCGACAAAGTTCCAAGCTAAATAGCCCGAAAAAATAGTCAATGAGTTAGATAATTATTATTAATTTATATTTTCTAATTAAGAAGCTTTTCAAAAAAGCCTCTATTATCAGATAGTTCTTTTGATTTAATGTATTGAGCATTGAGCATATCTTTATGCCGGTCAATTAACTCTGATGAAATTTTATAAGTCTCAAATTTATCAGTTAGATTATCTTGATGTCCAAATGCAAAGACCGCGACAGCTCCTTTTAGCAAAATAAGTTTCTCATCATCATCCAATGTTTCTTTAATCTTAAAAGTTTCAGTAATTAATATGGCAGCAGATTCTGCTTTAGCAACTTTTTTTAAACCAGCTGAGCGTAATTGAGCTTGTAGATTTATCCAAGGTTTTGCAGCTTGTGCTGTAGATGTTAAATAATCTACATCTTGTGCTTCCTCTAGTTCTAGACCTGCTCTATTTAAATATGACATAAATGGAATTGTCATAGTGATTCCTCCTTTTTAATTTTTGCAACCCATCTTGTAGGCTCCAGGTTTGTGAAATATCTGTATGAAAAGAAAATAAAAAAGATAAACCCAGCAAAGAATGTCGATTCAGCCCACAAATGGTCAACTCCAGCTTCAGCATAAACTTGATAAACCTCTGAGTCATTTATTGAACCAAAGCCACCTATAAGAACAAGGAAAAACCATGGAAAAACTTTTCTCATATTTGTTCTTGTGAATATTAGCCCATGACTTATGTAAAGACTGCAAAACATCAAAGGACCATCTATGATGCTAACTGCTAATGCTAAAGCTATATCTGATATATCAAATAATAAATATAGAATTACACCCAAAATAAATCCACCAGAGTATCTTAAGGTAACAAACAACAACCACCCTACTAGATAATGCCAAGTAGGGGCATCTAAATGAGCATCATCTAACATCACATCTGATGGTTCTATTGCTTGTTTTTTTACATCCCAGACATCTTCAGGCTTCATACAATTCTTTCTCTATTTCTTTATTAAATTTATATCATGTAAAGGAATCTTTTTACAGAATTCCGATGGAGTTATAAGCCTATGTAGTGTCTGTCTTTACAAAGATTATATAAACTATTTATTAAAGGCGAATTTGACGAAAATGATTTGCCTAAGGATGAATCAGGTAAGAAATTTTTTTTTGGTATGTGGCAATCATCTTTTGACTGTCCCGATGATTTATGGAAGTAGAACTTTGTTAATTTCTTCCCCTACGGGATGCCAATTTCTTTAGAACCCAGTAGATTTAACATTATAGGGTTCTTTTTTTTGGCAGTGGGTCCATAGCAGGTCCAAATAAAGCTTATAAAATTAATTAAAAAACTCTTAGCTCTACTTAACAAACCATAGACTTCCAAGCTGTCGAAAAATACATCAACTTGAATTTGCCAAAATTAACCTATAAATTATAAGTAACTTATAAATAAGAGAGGATTAATTATGAGCGGAAACACTTTTTCATTAGCAACTTTTATATGCTTGCTATCTATACCAGCAATATCACAAGTTATTACAGTTGAACCTGATACTACTTACAATACTATTGGCAACACTACATTTGGCTCCGATGGCTCTTCCCAAACATCCATTGGAAACAGCACTTTCCACTCTGATGGAACTTCATCAACAACAATAGGCAACACAACCTTTAATTCAGATGGAAGCTCTTCTACTTCCATAGGCAACACAACCTTTAATTCAGATGGAAGTTCTTCAACCAGCATTGGCAACACTACATTTGGCTCCGATGGTACAACTTGTTCAACAATTGGAGATACAATTTTTTGTTAAATAATATACAAAAAATAATCATAGATTAATAAAAAACGGGTCCATGAATCGGTGAAAAGTGGGTCCACGGAAGAAGGAATCACTTGCCTAAAGGGATGAGAGGGAATTGCGAATAATCCCCCTACGGGATGCCAATTTTGTTGAGAACCCTATAGATATAACTTTGATATGGTTTTTTCCGGCAGTGGGTCCTCGAAAAAGGATATCTTTTTGTCTATAGATCTATTCCAAAAAAATTTTAAGTTCCAGCAAAGGGAGTTCCAAAAACTCCAACAGCTAATTCTGCCCAAATTAATAAGAATAAGATAACTAA
>Ga0181597_10005553_pt1 | contig 12064 bp, 2 predicted proteins | sample 041ome_5_FD_148647 | JGI IMG/M metagenome (GOLD analysis project Ga0181597, IMG submission 148647) | Coastal salt marsh microbial communities from the Groves Creek Marsh, Skidaway Island, Georgia - 041403US metaG (spades assembly) | ecosystem: Environmental > Aquatic > Marine > Intertidal zone >... | reverse complement strand
GAGGACGAGAGGGACAACGAGTGGGAGAAGCGAGAAGAGTGTTATTCTCGACTTCATCGTCGTGATTCGGAGGAGGACACAGAAGAAGAATTAGAACGTACTGTTCTCGCCGAGAAGAAGAAGAAGAAAGGAAAATTTGAGACGACACCTAACGGCCTGCTCCAACTCTGGAAAGACGTGGACGACGATGCAGACGTCGCGACGACGCTCTCGGAGTTTGAAGAGCTCGAATACGAGGATTACGATGGTGCTTTTGATTTAGACGACGATGATGATGATGATGATGACGACGATGACTTCCAGGTTGAAGAAAAAGAGGAAGAAGAGGGCTTCCTCTCTACCGCGTTGACATTCAACAGAAACGCGTTGGTGTGGCTACGTCCGGAAGTCATCGGCGGAAGCGTCGGGAAGACTGAGAGGAACGATGACAGAGTGGATAAAGAAAATGAACTACTCGCGTGGGATGCGGCGAGAAGAGAGGAGAACAGATTTTCACTTTTGGCGCCTCCGTCGTCTTCTTTCGCGGCGCCTTCTGAGTTTGACTTCGACGTCCTGTACGAACGCGCATACAATGGTTCGAAAGAACTCAATTTTAGCAACGATACGCATGGAAACGCGGCGAATTGTATTTGCGCAGAAGAGTCGAATTTAGTGATGGTATGCTTAAACTCTGTCATGGGAGACGCGTCGTCGCGCCGATTGCTCAGAGCGATTTTGTCGGCTTCTCTGGATGACAGCAGAGCTCTTTCGGTGCGATTTCGCGGGGCGAGCGTTGGAGCGACCCAAAACGCGCTGTCAGAGTTTTATGAAACAGCTCGTATGCAAAATCGCGTGCGCGCGTTCGCGACAAAACCTGTGGGAAAAGACAGTACAGATCCAATCGCGAATGCGTTTCAAAAGTGTATTTTGAAAATACTCCAGGCTATGGATGCCTCTTTAAGCGCGTTTGCAGAAGCGTGCATTCAACGCAGAGCCGACGAGGAGGGAGAGTACGAAGGTGGAGAAGAAGACAGCAGAAACGCAATTTTGAACGATACGGTTACACTTCTTGAATTTATGCTCCACACGCGGGATATACGAAAACAAATTGCTTCGTTGGCGGCTTTGGTCGATAAAGTAAAAAAGCGATGGCACGCTATGACGCGCCACAAGTCGGGCGTTCCTTTGTTACAAGCGTTATCGCCTCAACGGCATCGCCAAAGTGCAAATAAACGCAGTGCAATTCAACATTCGTACGGCAGCGTAGCTCTTGATGTGCTCTCGCGAGAGATTCAAGATTTAACGTACAATGAGTACGTAGATATCGAACTTGAGCAAAGGAGCGTACTGAAACTGTTTGAAATTTTGTTCGTCTCCACGGTAAAACCTGTGCTAGTGGAAGGTATTGTCAACGCTTGCTTCTCGTCGAATCATTCTTCAACATCTCATATTGAAGACGAATGTTTGAAGAGCGCTTGCGACGTGTTGCTTCAGAATAAAATCGATGCAATTCGAAAATTGAGAAGCATAAAAAATTCCACTCGCGATATTCACAGAGAGGAGAAGCTTGCTCACTTTCGTGTGGGTATGCGCGCGTGCAAATCGCTATTACTTTCTTCCACTTCTGGTTCGTCAGATAATATTTCAGATGCAACTTCTTTCGTTCAATTCTTCACCAAAGAGTTGGGTCTCGCTCGAGACGAAATTTTACGCGAAGCTTCGGGCGCGTTGGACGAAGCTATTGATATGACTGACACTTCTCGTATAAAAGAAAAAGAATCGATCAAACGCGAAGAGAGAGAACGCGCACGCGCGCAACGGGAGCTCTTTGAGGCGCGCATGCGCAAGCACGAGCTCGAGAAAGAGGAAAAACGACAGAAAGCCAAGGCCAAGAAGAAAGAATTAGGGGATGCAAGACGCTTGGAAATGTTTGAGCGGGCGGAGAGGAAAAAAGAAGCAAAAGTGAACGAGCTGACCGAAGATTTAGAGAGATTAGGGACTTTCAGTGGGAGTGCGGTGAAGAAGAGAGTCAAATTGTTGGAAAGTCAAATGAATCGAGCTGAGGAAGGGAAAACTTATCGAAGTGAAGAGACGGGGGATGTTCTCGACGATGCCGTCGCTGTTAGAGAAGATCAAGAAGTTGCCGAAGAAAAGAAAGAAGAAGAAAAAGAAAAAGAATCAAAAGACACAAGGGAAGTAGTTGAGGAGACTATCGTGACTGCCAACGGCACGAAGGAAAGTGACCACTTCTCATTAATATCGTACTCGTTCTTTCCATCTAGTGCGATCATGTGTAAACGATCCATCGTGGATGTCACTGCCAGTAACCTTTGGGCGTTTCTCGATCTTATTCACGAAAAAGTTTCGAGAGTCCACGTATCGTATCTAATCAAAGATCACGAGGTTGCGAGTCACGCGAACCACATTGCCGAAATAATTTTTGGATTAAGTGGCGATGTCATAGGAACGCTCGTCGAGAGAAGTGAGGATGCATTAGATAGGGATTGCATGTCATCGTGCATTTCGTCTTCACAAATCACCTACTTCACGAACGATGAGTTGCATGATGCACTAGAACGTGCAAATATCTCTTCGAATATTGTTAAAGAACGATTCAGAATCGTCTATTCGAATGATGAAATGCCGCGGAATATGAAAACTATCAAATGTCTCTCGTACGTGCTTCCGGAACAACTGAGGCGTTCCAATCTCTTCGGTATCGATTTTGAAGAAAAAATTGAAGCAATTTCGTCGTTTGTTTTGAGATTGAAAACTATTCGCGCGATACTCCATGATTTGCGAAAAATTGCAAACGATCTCGATCGCGCCACTTACGCCAATGACGATGGACGAAGATTAGACCACGCTCTGAAGGAAGCGACCGTTTCGAGAAGAAGATTGCGAAGTTTCCAAGAGCAGCTTTTCGAAATGGAACGGTTTGTGACGCATCTAGAAAGATCGTGCGGAGAAAATATCCGGTACGCGACAGACGTATTAAACGTGTCAATGAATGAATCGTCCGCTGAAATCGATGCGAATGACACAAAGGCAATGTTGTCCAAGTGGTTAAACGCTTGCACGTCAGCTTCGTTTTTGTCGAAGGATTCCGTGACGACGAGGAAAGTGGTAGAAGAGGGGTTTCGAAATATTCAAAAGTTTGCTCAGCAAACATTTAACGCGTATAACGATGCGGATCCGAGTGCACTTTTAGATAACGCGGTGTTCATCAGCGCAATAAACGGTTTGCGCGGCGAGTTTATAGGAAGTGTTGTCAGGGTTTTTCCGTTTTAGTCACTTTTATTATTTAGTTTAGTTTAGTTTTTGCTCATTTCGGTTAGAAAAAATGTACCATGTCAACTTCAAAAGCACTAGTAACTGTCGTGTCTAACAATCCCTTTATTTCGGTCTTTCAAATCGCCATATCCGTGTTCCATCAAGCTCGCTAAGTCTTCGCCACTCAACTTTGTCAACTTATCCAATAAGTCTTGGGTGGCAACCTCTACTTCTAAATCGTCGTCCTCTAGAAGTTCACTGAGAAACGGAATGGCTTCAGGAAGCAAGACTAAATACTCTTCTTGGGTATTCTCGACAATTTTTGCGAGGGTAGCAATAACAAGAAGCTTCGCTCTCGAATGTTCGTAATTTCTGGAGACATTGAGGATGTTCCGGTGCAATGTTTTCCACAACGCTTCGTCTGGCGCGGCAGCAAAAAGAGCGGCACAACATCCAACACACTCGGCACCGAGATTGGATTCTAATCCGGCGGAGTCATTTTCATTCACATTATTGGCTTCATCTTCACCTTCGTCCAATAGCTCTGCGAGTGTGTTCATTGCGTACTCGCGACTATCTTTCGGCGGGTCCTTTGATAAGTGCTTTGCTACTAAAGGCGCAAACTGATTGAATCGTTCTTGCGTGAGAAAGTTAACGGAATCGTATGCAAAGCAGCGACGCAAAGCAGCGAGCGCAAAAGCCTTCATGCGCCACTCGTCCATTGCATCGTTGTTGCTCTTGCTGCCTTTTTCATCATCGTTTTTCTTTTTCTTCTTTTTCCTGCTCGACTCTAACATGTCTATCGCCTCGTCGTCTAAGCACGCCGCGGTCAAATCTAGAACGTGTCTGTAAAACGGTACGAAAACGGCTCTCAACTGGTCCGCTAAAGCGCTCGTCAGTCGAAACAACGCCGATAATCGCCATCTCGCAGCATCCTTTTCTCCAGCTCTCGCTTTAGCCCACTCGACGCATTTCGCATAAAATGGTGTAAACTCTTTCTCGGTACATTTTACTGCTAAATTTGCCACGGCGTTGACAGCCAATGTTTCTACTTCTTCCATTTCCGATGGGCTCGCGTCGTCTTCCTCCGCGAATTGTCGTCGAACGTCCATAGCCTCCAAAGCGATCGAGAACAACGTTGATCTGTGCGCAGGCGTAGCATCCTTGCGATCAGCAACCTTGTTTGAAACTTCCAAAAACGCAAGCCTAGAACGCAATGCCTCGTTTGCAGTGCGCGCGGCTTCGCTCTCGCGAATGAAAGTTACCCAACATTCTTCAAGAGGAGGCATGAGCACACGACATTCAAACGACGTCGCTAAGCGTTCCGATCGTAATTCGGCAGCAGCATTTTTGGCAGCTATAAGAGAGGTCAAATTTGTTTTCACGCTATCTCTGCTCTTCTTTTTCTTCTTCTTATTAGTAGCAGCATCTCCCCCATCTTGTTCTTCTTCCTCATCATCTGTCTCTGTTTTTGCACACAATACTGGATGTGTGGCAACGATCAAAATGTCCAGCAGATATGGACTCATAAACCTCGCTAGCTGGTCTTCGCAAAACGCGTCAATCGAGGACAATGTTGCTGATAAAACAACCAATGCATTCTCTGGTGTTTCACCATGCTTTGCGGCAGCGCTTTTAGAACATATTTGAGTAGCCAATTTGGCGATTCGAGTCATGGCCGGTGCGGCAAGCGCCAACGCGCCGATGAATTTTGGTCCGGTGGCTCGAGCAATTTGAGCAAGACACAAAGCGGCCGAGCCAAGCACGTTCGAAGTTGTCGAATTAATAGCTTTTAATGCATTTTCTTCTTCCCCGTCTCCTGCAAAGCAACACTTTTGTGCGACCTGTTTCGCGGCGTTTACCAACGCAGTTGCATAATGCGATGCGTCTTCGTCTCGCCCAAACCGCATTGCTGCGGCTTCGAGCGCGACAAGAGCCGTTTGACGGGCGTGTGGAGCACAATCTCTGACAGCTAGAGATGCGAGTTCCTCGATGAGCTTCAAACCTGCAATCTTGATGCTTTCGTTTGATTCTCTCTGTTGCTTCTTGACGGAAATCGTCAAATCTCTGAGCGCATTCTCGTTGTTTTGTAGACGATCTGTAAGGAGATTCAATGCCGCTTTACGCACCGACGTTTCCTCACGAGATAACAACGGTGTCAACGTTTCTAGAAACTTGCCCGGGTGTAAAACTGCATCTAGTGCAGAGAACAAGTCTCTTCCTGCTTTAGAGGCGGAAGGACCACTCGCAGATGACGCCTTCGTATCGAGCAACGTCAGCGCTCTTTCGGCTAACGAGGAATATGCACTTTGCAATTCGCTTGAATTCGCCACAGAATAAGCACTAAACTTCTTCTGGGCGAGAAGGAAAGATCGAGTGGAGATAAAACGCGACGCGGCATTCGCGACAACGATCACACCCCTGCTCGTTTCTGATCCTCGTGAGGCCGCAATCTGTTTTGTTGTAAATTGAAAGTCAGAGAAGAAAAGCACACGTGAGCGTCGCGAAACAAAAAAGTAAGAGTAACCAAAGATAAGCAGTTGTTAACGTCGTCGTCGTCGTCGTCAAAAAGTACATTTCTCAGAAGGAAAGCAGCAGATCGTTTGAAGTTCTCATCAAGGAAAATCAGAATCCTGACACATGTACGAATTCTTCACCGAAATATACGCAGCGGACGAGCGAGTTCAAAGTAATTTACAAAAAAACGAGAATGAAAGAGAAGAAAGTCATACCTTCATCGCATCTACCAGCGTTACGACCGCGTTTACTGGTTTTTCGTGACCTAGTAAAGTCATAACTAATGCTTTAACCCACGCGTTAGCCTTCTTTTTATTGTTGTTTTCTCTGTCCTCGAGCTCGTCGTCCTCGTAGTCAACTTCATTATCGACATCTTCGTTGTTGTCCAGATCCATCAAATCATCATCCCCATCCTTCTTCTTCTTTCCGTCGTTTTGATACAGCATCGCATACACCTTCTTTTTGTGCACTTCTGCAGATTTTTCCAAACTTTGTCTCTTCTCGAGCACTTGTAAAATCAACTCAGACAAGCCTTTTGAGCCTTCGGGACAGGCACGAATGAGTGCAGCGCACAATGGTGCACGTCTTCGTTCCGGTGCTCTCGTGGACGCCTCTACGATTGTCCAAATGACTTCCTTCACGTCTGCTTTTCCCGAAGAGAGCCACACGGGTATGACGGATTTCAAAGCATTCTCTAGAGCTCGCTGTAACGTGACGTCATCGTTTTCTCCTGCAATTCTCGAGAGCGTTGTGGCAACATCCACGACTTTCTTCACAACCATTTCTGGCTTGATCTTTGCCATCTCGGAGAGAAGCTCTAAAGCTGCCGCGCGAGAACTCCCTTCGGACGCTTTAGAAGCGGAGATGCAAATGAGATCAATGTCCCAGCTATTGACAGATTGTCCACAAATTTCAGCTAATTTTGTTAAAGTTTGCAAACTTAACGTCAACGCGTACGAACGCTCAGCGATTTGTTCGTTGAGCTTTTTCGTCTCGGAATCAATTCCGTTGATGTCGTCATCATCATCTTCGCTCATGCTTTGATCGTCTCCGTCCTCATCATCACTCGACGACGAAGACGAGTTGCCTTCTGCGCCATAGAAGCGCTTCTTTTTCTTTTTGGAATTGTTCGCCGCGTTTTGTTCTTTGAGCGCTTGGCGACGAGCATCTTCCTCAACATCGATTTCGTTTTGCGCAAAGAGCGCTCGGCAAAGATTTTGACACGGCTGAATCAACGCATCGCGATTGACTGCTGTATCTGAGCGCCACGAGAATACTTCCATCGCCGCAACTGCATTTGCTAACGAATCGCCCTTCGTGAGACCGAGAACTGTATCCTTATCTCCAAATTTACACGCGCCAGAAATAGCGACAACTGCATCTTTACAATCCAATGGAACTGACGCGATTGCAGCTCTCGCAGCAGCGCGCGCGGTCTTATCGCCGTCGCTTTTATTCGCGTGGAATAACACGTCTAAGAGTTTTGCACGCGAGATTGGTGGTATTTTCATGAGCGGATAGCTCCCACTTGCTATTTGCTCGAAACAGGCAATGCGCACGGAAACCGAAATTTGAGATTTCATGGCATTCAAAAACGCGTCGAAAGCAAACTTCCCGGAAGTCTTTTCTGCCGAAGAAGCAAGCTTTTCTCCAACAAAGCACCGAACTGCTTCGATGGCGAAAGCGGCAATTTCAAGTTGATCGGGTGCACTGTCGTCTGCATCAAAGGAAGCGGCGCATTCGAGTGCTCGAGCGATTTCAACTGCCTTGACTTGATCGTCCCCGACGCCTCTCAAAATAAACAAAAGGACCCTGGCGGCGTGCGGATTCATTAGACAAAACGAAGACGACTGCGCAGCAGATCCATCACGTTCTCCTTTTCTGAAAAGATCATCTACTTTCACCGTCGTGATTGGCTTCAACAGACGCTTTGTATCTTCAACCGAAACTTTCACGCTTCGCATCGCCGTCCTTAGAGCACTCGCTCCATCGATGGTGATTTGGGCTCTGGCTTTCGCTGCGGCTGCATAAGGCGCAAACTCGCTCGTCGTAGGTACGCAGTACAACGCATCTGCTGCCGCTCGGCGAACAGACGACACTGAGCTTGCACAAGCGACTAACAGAGCTGTCACGATTTCGTCGGAATCTTTCGCGTCCTCGATTTCGGATTGAATCATCTCTAAAGCAACAATTTTACCTCGCGTGCTCGATGCGAAACTTTGCTCGTTTGTTCCATCCTCTGCGATAATTCTAGAGGCGAGGAACCTCGCTGAATCTACGCCTCGACGACTCGATGCGTCCAAACATTTGCGCAACAAATCCTGCACGATCGTTTCGAACGATTCGTTCGTTGCTTCGCTTTCGCTTCCTGCGAGCATATCGAACGACTCGATCAAGATTGTTTCAGCAACGTTGCTTTTTGAATCTTTTTTCGTTATTTTGGAGAATAAATCTTTCGCAATGTCTCTGGAGACTGATGAAATCCAAGGAGCAGCGCTCGACGCTTCGCTGAGAGACAACCAGCACTCGATTGGAATTTTACCATCCTTGAGTCGTTCGTCGCGATACGCGCCACCGAATCCGAGACATCCTTGGTCCCAGTCGTCTTTCAGTACCGTCCAAATGCTTTTGCGAATGATGTCTTCCATTGTAGATGAACTGGACTCTGCTAAGGCGGCTTTAAGAGATAAAAGAAGCGTCAATTTCCCGGCGCTGTCCGCGTCACGGTATGCTTCGCGAACCCATAATTCGAGATCAAACTCTCCTACCGCAGGTGATTTTTTAGCGGCTTGATTGAATCCGTATCCAATAGCGTGCACAACACTTGCTGCTATTCTCGCATCACCTTCGTGTCGCACGTCTTTCCTGGATCCGCTACTCTTGGCATCCTCTGCGGAAGAGAAAGCGTGCTCGATTACTTTCTTCTCATCCGCAAAACCGAGTAAAATTGGATGCTTGCATCTAGCGGCGTCTTTCACGACTGATCGAGCAACTGCACGGGAATGCGACGCAGAAACGGCGCCATAGCACGCTATCGCAGCAGCTTTATCGCGCAGCGTTTTCATCTCGTCGTCGTCGTTGTCGTCGTCGCGATCATCATCAATGTCATCTTTTCTATCCCCCGACATTTGTCTCAAAAGCGCCGCATATGCCTTCTTACAAACTCTGCGTTCAATGTCAGCGACTTTATTCGCGTCTCGCTCGTTCGTTCTCGAACTCAACTCTCTCGCAATTTTTAATCTGTATGCGATGGCTTCGAAAAGTGACGTTCGATTTTTAGTCAACGTGCCCAAAGAAGGAGCACTGAGCGCCAAAGCTGCGACGGTTGGATCGTCATCAGAGCATCTGCGGCATAACGCCTCGGCTAAGAAGCCACCTTTTTCCAGACCCGGTGGCGGATGCAAAGCATTGTCCTTGTCTTTCGCTTTCTTTTCGATGAATTCGACGTGGAGATCAATCAGACGTTGCGTCGCATTCTCTCGAATCGACGCAGTAGGATGATCTAACGCAGCTGCCAAGGATCGATTGCCGAGCTTCTTATTCTCAATAGGCCCCGAGGCTGAACCCGATAAAGCTTCACGGAGAAAAGATGCAGATTCAAAATCGAGTCGTAATTGCTCTTCTTCTTCCCTCAATTTTTCCTCTTCTTTTTTTCTCATCTCTTCATCAATCATTATTTGATCTGCTTCTGCGTTTGCTTTGTCTTCGTTGCCGTCCTCCTCCTCCTCGTCGTCGTAGTCGCTCTCCTCGGAGCTACTGCTACCACTATCGCTACCTTCTTCGTCTCTCGCTTTCTTCTTTTGCTTCTCATTCGCCTCCTCTTTTGCTTGTAATCGTCGACGTCGCTCGTCGTGCGCTCTTTTTTCTTTCCTTCGCTCCAAGCCTCTCAAAAACGAATCCACCGCTTCCGCGGTGCTCTTCGGAAACCTCTGATCTGCCGCTCGTAAGGCTCGCTCGATGCTCTTTCTCTTTCTTTCGTCCGACTTATCGCTCCGAGCTAAACTATAGATCAGCTTTTCTGCTCTCCGTTCCGTCAGCTCAATCTTCTCCAAAGCTTCCATGAGCGTCTTTTCGTAATTTTCGTGCGTCCCGCAAAACTTTCCGAGCGCTTCCAACAACGGGTTCACCAAACAATCGCTCGCGGGACCATACTTATCGCAGATTTCTGCGACGTGAGAACTTGCGTCGTCAATTTTCACGAAATGTTTAAACGTCCGGTCCGGTATCGTCTCAATTTTCTGGCTCGTACACAGTACCAGTAACGTTTGCATAGCCTCTCGAACGAGCGGCGCTCGAGCACCTTTTGAGACGCCTTCTAACAGCGCCACCGAAAACGCCTCCGTGAACGTCGTCTTCGCACACAATTTAGCGGTGAGCATCAAACACCCGGCGTAGTGATCAGACGAGGCTTTTGGATGCAAACCAGGCTCTAAATACGACAAAAATCTTTGCAAATGCGCGCTTTCAATGCGCTTCATCCAATCGAGACTCTCAATCATTAAAACGACGTAAAACGAGTGACTCACCGAACTCGCGGAAGTCGTGCCGTTCGTTGGATCGGTGTTACTGGTGCAACACTCCACCGCACTATCGCAGATGTACGTCAAAAACGCCTTATCTTTGGCCACTCGTTTTGCCAAGTACTCCCGTGGCACTTTTGCGCCGCTTTCTTTTACCCCTCGCATCCATTCAAACTTCTTCGCGTTTTCGAAATTGCACGTTTGCACCACTTTCACGAACTGATTGGTTCCGTGATACGGCAGCAAAGACGCGATGACATCGTCCACGTTATACACGTTCACTTTAAATCTTCTTATGAGATATTCAAAAATGTACGCGCCATCCATCGCTTCTTCCCTCAACGTCTCGTCCGCGGCTGTTTCTTCGTCCTCGTCGCCGCCAAAAATCTTCCCGCACGTCGACGCGAACAGCCTCAGAAACTGCCGGATGACTTTATTCAGTTTTTCATTCTCTTTCGCGTCCAGTTTTTCTCGATGATTTTGCCGCTGATACCCGTCCAACTCTTCTCCGTCATCTTCTTTGCCGAGATCATCAAACATCATCGCCGAAGGATCATTACTATTGTTGCTGTTGTTATAAAACAGTTTACTCCCGAACGCGTCGAACCGACTGTCTTTCCGCCGTATATTCTCAAACGCTTTTTGCGCGCGCTCTTGAATATCTTCCAATCGAACGTCCGCAGCATCTCTCGCCGTGAACAATATCGACGCTTTCCCTCCTTTCAGCGCTCTCGTATCTTCCGTCGGAAACGTTTCTCTCAGTTTCGAGAGCTGTTGCGACAGCGCCGAGCGATTGTTGTTGCTCGTCCCTCCTCCTCCTCCCAGCCGTCGCTGTCGTCGGTCCGCCATTTTTTCGCAATTCTCTTTCTCAAAACGCGCGCGCGCTCTCTTATACGCGTGTGTGCGCGCGCGCGTGGAACAAAAACCGCGACGGTGCGGTATAAAATCCCTTCGCCTTCTCTCTCTTCTGCTTTTTTATCCGGGGTGTGCGCGCAATAGAGAGAGAGAGAGAGAGAGAGAGACCAAAACGCGTGCTTGAAAAGTGAAAAAAAAACGAGTCGCCGCCGCCCCTCTTCTTGACACTTTTTTTTCTTGGAAAGCGCAACAAGAACGAAAGCAGGAAGGAGTTTCTTCTTCTTCGCGTTCAATCCATACACAGATACAGACCGTTCGCGCGTTTGATTTTTTTTTTCATTTTTTGTTGTCGTTCGTGTCGTGCATCCTCACACTCGTTCGCTTGCCGGTCTGCTACTACTACTACTGCGAGAAGAACAAGAAGAAGAAGAAGAATGGAGTGGTACCGAACAAAGTTCATCAAAACCGGATCGTTTGGACCGGTGAAACACGCCATGGTGCGTTTACTGCTCTCGATCTCTCTCGCTCTTTTTCTCTTTCGCGTGCGCGCGTCTTTCTCTTCCTCTTCGTCTTTCTCTTCTTCACTCGCGGGGAAAAAAATCTTACCCCGTTGGTGGGACCTTTTTTGTTTGTTTCTCTCTCTCGCTCTCTCTCGCTCTCTTTCTTGTGCGCTCGCATCCCGCTCGACGCGTCGCTGACTCTCTTTTCATCCATCGGCAGATTGGAACGTTCGTGGTTGCCTTCGGGTTAGAACATTACATGCACCACAAGTATCACGCGCATCACGACGAGGACCATCACCACGCCGATGAGAGCAAAAAAGGAGTGGCAGCTTCGCCGAAGGAGTTTTCGGCGGAAACCGCCTCGTTAGATGAAATCACTAAAGAAATGACCAGATTGAGAGAGAGAGTTGGGGAGTT
>Ga0181597_10005546_pt1 | contig 12075 bp, 11 predicted proteins | sample 041ome_5_FD_148647 | JGI IMG/M metagenome (GOLD analysis project Ga0181597, IMG submission 148647) | Coastal salt marsh microbial communities from the Groves Creek Marsh, Skidaway Island, Georgia - 041403US metaG (spades assembly) | ecosystem: Environmental > Aquatic > Marine > Intertidal zone... | reverse complement strand
TCAAGGTTTACAAATTCATTCCAAAACTTCTTTTGGGTAATAACTCGGTTTGTTAGGTTTTTAAAATCCTGGCTTGCTAAATTTAGGTCATTGGCAAAAAGTTTTTCTATCTCAAGATTGGCTTCTGTTTCGATAATCTCATTATCCAATTCTTCTAATATTTTAAGTTTTTCATGTACGCTATCTTGGAGAGAGAACGAGAATAGCAAAACAACAAGAAATGCAATTACAGGTAGGGAGAAAAGTAATACAATTCTTTTCATCTTTTAAGATCCAACAATAAATCGAACTCAAAGTAAGTAAATTGGCGCTTGTATAAATCACCCTTACCTTCGATGGAGAAAACTTTTTGGTTCACTTTTGCCACATGATCAATTTCAGTAATTGCTTGGGTTAATTTTTCTTGCCTGCGACCACTTTCTTCAATGAGTAAAAGTTTTCTATCATCAAGAGATGCCGGGGTAAGAGAATTTTCAAGTTTAACCAAGTATCTGCCTGTTATTTTTAACTTTTGTAAATCAATTTTATCAGAAACTATAGCATAATTATTACTCATTGTAAGAGGCATAAATTCCATGGTATCTATCCATGTATTTTCACTTATACTGGGGTGCAGAATTGCTTGCAGTTCATTTAAAAACTTTTGCAATGAGAAAACATGGGAAGAAAGATTTTCCTGTTTTCTTAAGTAATGATCAGATATTCGATTAATATCTGCAAATAAACCTAAGTTCTTATTACTGTGTTTTGTTTTTTCTAATTCTATTGATGCTTCTTTTACTGAAGAGGCTAAGGATGTATGTTGATCGTTTAAAGTATTTTCCGTGCTGTAAAGTTTTAGAAACCAAGGTAACGGAGATAATCCTAAAATTAAAGTTGCACAAAATAACCAAGGCATCTTTTTCTTATTTTCTAATTTTTTTAACTTCGCTTCAGGCAACAGATTTAGGGAGTTGTTTTCTTTATCTCCCGAAAGCAGCTTTGCAAGTCCGAGTATCTCACTACTTACAAAAGGTAAAATAGACTGGTCTTTGCTCTCTAAATGATCACTGATTGTAACCAGTTTAAATGGATCAAAATATTTAATAGGTAGCTGTTGGGATTGAGATAAGCTTTGAAGTAATGTTTTAGACTGAACTGTTCTTCCAGTGATAATTAGTTCTGCTGGAGCTTTTCCTTTTTTAAGTCTTTTGTAAGTTACAATGGACCGGGAAATCTCCTGCATATATTTGTTCAGATAGTTTTCCTGTAATGGCTGAAAATCGCTGATCGATTTATCTTGATCATTTGCCGACTGTTCGTGTGCGCTGATTTTTCTCTTTAGTTCTTCAGCTTTTTCAATATTAATTCCAAAATGAGCGGAAATTGATTCGGTAAGGTGAGATCCACCAAAATTGAGACTGCGAAGCAAGTATCCAGATGCATTAATAAAAGTAAGGTTTGTCGACTTTGCTCCAAAATTCAGGAAGAGGATATCTTTATTTTTGTCACCTTCGGAAAAATTCTGGGAAAAGTAGTCTAAGGAGGGTGCTGGGGTAAATCTTGTTGGAATAACCCCATGTTTAAATGCTATATCTAACAACTTTTCGATCACATCTGGCTTGATAGCGAAACTCAGAATCTCTTGTTCAATCCCGTCATCATCGATAACTAAAAAGTCCCACACCAGATGTTCCAGGGGAAATGGCATTTTTTGTGAAAGTTCAAATGCAACCACCTTTCTCTGTTTACTAATTTCAACTTTGGGCACTCTTAGGGTTTTAGATAAAATAATACTAGCAGGAAGAATCAGGCTGGCTTCTCCTTTAAAGGCATTGCTTTTTGTGATCTCACCAAAAGTTTGATCCACCCCAGCAAACCAACTATCCTCGGATGTATTGGTCGATGGTAGGTCGATTAATTCGAAATTTTCAAATTCTAATAAATCAGATTTCTTTTTGAAACGACTCGCAGACAGATGCGAGCTCCCTAAATTATATATAATTTCACCGGTTCTTCCCATAGCAAAAAGCTTAAGATCAATTACGTATTACCGGACCTAGGCTGCTTAAATAATTGGAACTTATAAAATGACCTGGTAGTAAAATTCCCTCATTTTCAGATGACTTATTAACGGCTTCCATCCGGTATTTCTCTAAGAATTCTTTTTGGTCGTAATTAAGAAAATTTATCTGATTTGTTGCCTCGAAGGATTCCCCGTTCCGAACAAACTCAACCACATATCCGGTTAATTTCGGATAATTTCCTAAGTCCAACATTTTGGCAATGTTTGAGGGGAAGAGAAACACCGCTTTTTTGGTCTTTCTGTCGATTTCCAAAGCAAGGCATTCAATTTCTGAACCAAAGTATTCAAAATACCTCACATCTTTTTTATCTCCCCTTAATGCACTTCGGTTAAATTCGTTCATGAAACTTATCCATAGGCGAATTTTAATTCCTTTTATAAAATCGGGATTAAACATCTCTTCGAGAGATTCGGGCTTTTTACCCTCAAGCCTTATTAAATCAGGATGTTGGTTAATAAGAAAAGGTACAGTAATGGAGAACCATTGGTCAGATTCTTGTGAGACGGTGATTTTGCCATCTAGTTTAATGATTTGGTCGGGCAAGAAATCTTCAGCAAATGCACTAAGATAAAACAGGAGGTGGTAAATAAAAAGGTAAGGAACGATTTTTTTCATTGGGAATGTATTGGTTTTGAAATATTACTTAAACCTTGAGAACATTCCTTAGGGTAAACAAGTCAATTCTGTATGAAATATCAGATATCATGTCTACTATTTATCCGTGACCGCTCCAATCGTCTCCTTCTTATTCGGAGAAAAAAGCCACCTAACATTAACACTTGGAGTCCTCCAGGTGGTAAGTTGGAAATGCATATGGGAGAATCTCCGTTTGAGTGTGCAAAAAGAGAGGCATCGGAAGAAGTTGATCTCAATCTTAAAGATGAAGATCTTAAACTTTTTGGATATGTATCTGAAAAAGCGTACGAAGGTAGTTCACACTGGTTAATGTTTATGTTTGATTGCTTGGTTCAATTGGAGAGCCTGCCAGAAGAAATCAATGAGGGTCATTTTGGGTTTTTTAATCGAACAGAAATAGACAAACTATCGATTCCCACGACAGACCATAAACTGGTTTGGCCATTTTATGATCGCCGAACGGAAGGTTTTTGGTCCGTAAAAGCTGATTGTTCAATTGCTGGTGCACATTTAGAGATTGAAGGATCCCCCAATCGCCAGATAGAATTATAGCAGATTTATAATAAATTATGGAAGGTATATACCACGACACAGACTTGAATGAGTCATCTGAAAAAACCTCAGGTGCCCCCCCTTCCAGTCCTCCGCTTAAATCAAGTAAGGAGTTTATTGATCATTCGGTAAATTCTAAATTAGATGCGGAGGAAAAGATCCGTTTATATTCTCAAATGCTTCGGATTAGAAGGTTTGAGGAAAGGTCGTTAAGGGCTTACCAACAAGGCCATATTGGTGGATTTCTTCACCTTTATATTGGGCAAGAAGCGGTGGCTGTTGGGGCGGTTTCGGTAATGACTGAAGACGATCATGTAATCACTGCCTATCGTGATCATGGACACGCCATTGCTGTTGGTATGGACATGGATGAGTGTATGGCAGAGTTGTTTGGCAAGCGAACAGGATGTTCCAAGGGAAAAGGTGGTTCGATGCATTTCTTTGCTCCTGATAAAAATTTTTGGGGCGGGCATGGCATTGTTGGTGGACAAACCCCTCTTGGATTAGGCATTGCTTATGCTATTAAAAATAAGGGATCTAAAGGTGCATGCCTTTGCTTTATGGGTGATGGAGCCACAAACCAGGGACCATTTTATGAGTCTTTAAATTTGGCCTCCCTTTGGAAATTACCAGTCATTTATGTCATAGAAAATAATGGTTATTCTATGGGAACTGCGGAGTCGAGGCATTCGGCAGGCGAGCCACTGGCACGCAGAGGGGAATCTTTTGATGTGAACTGGTCCGTTCACCAGGGTCATGATTTATATGAAGTGCGTGCAGCAATGGATGACGCTCTTGTTCGTGCTAGGGAGGACTCTAGCCCATCGGTCCTTGAGATTGTAACATACAGGTATAGAGGACATTCTGTTGCAGATCCCGACCAAACTTACCGGAGTAAAGAAGAAATTGAGGAGTATAAGAAAAACAAGGATCCATTAAATCTTTTCCGGGATAAGCTACTGGCTGAGGGTTTATTGACCGAAGAAGCCGCAAAATCTTTGGACCAGTCAGCCAAAGACGAAGCAGAGGCTTCAGCAGAGTTTGCACTCGCAAGTCCATTCCCAGAAGTCTCGGAATTGATGGACGATGTATATTGGGAAACTGACAACCCCGAGCATAAATCTTCGACAGGGGAAATGTTTTTTGAATCTTCACTTGCAGAATAAATCTTATCAATATGGCTAAAATTACCTACAGGGATGCACTAAACCAAGCTCTTGCGGAGGAAATATCGCGGGACCCTAATGTGGTTCTGATGGGTGAAGAAGTGGCTCAATTTAAGGGTTCTTACAAGGTTTCAGAGGGTTTGCTTGAAAAGTTTGGGCCCGACAAAATCATTGATACCCCGATTAGCGAGGCTGCGTTCTCTGGTCTTGCGGTAGGTGCGGCAATGATGGGAATGAGGCCTGTGGTTGAATTTATGTTCTGGAGCTTTTGTTATGTAGCTTTTGATCAAATCTTTAACAATGCCGCCAATGTGAGGTACATGTCCGGAGGCTTAATCAATGTTCCTATTGTGTTTAGAGGTCCGGCCAATGGTGGAACCAATGTGGGGGCGACTCATTCCCACACTCCTGAAAACTTTGCGGCCAATACCCCGGGTTTGAAAGTTATTTGCCCATCCACACCAGTTGATGCAAAGGGTATGATGAAAGCAGCTATTCGTGACAATGATCCAGTTTGCGTCATGGAAAATACCATTCTTTATAACCTCAAGGGTGAGGTTCCCGATGACGAGGACTTTATCATTCCTCTTGGTAAAGCTCGTCTCGCATGCGAGGGTACCGATTTGTCTATTATTGCTCATGGTCGATCGGTTCAGGTTGCTTTGCAAGTGGCTGAAACCTTAGGCGAAAAGTACAATGTTTCGGTAGAAGTTTTAGATTTGCGTTCCATTAGACCTCTTGATTTGGAAGCAATTCTCCACACTGTGCGAAAAACAAACCGTGTTTTGTTGGTTGAAGAAAATAAACCTTTTTGCGGAGTGGATGCCCAAATTGCTTACCTTATACAGGAACATGCGTTTGATCATTTAGATGCCCCTATTAAGAGAGTTTCTGCGATAGATGTGCCCCAAGCCTACAGCAAGGCTCTGGAAAGTTTTCAAATACCCAACCACGATCGAGTTTTAGCAAAAGCTCTGGAGCTTATTTAGCACCTTATTATGAGTACAGTCATTGAAATGCCGAAGCTTAGTGACACAATGTCTGTTGGCACTGTGGTAAAATGGTATAAGTCAGTTGGTGAAACCGTATCCAACGGTGATATTCTGGCCGAAATTGAAACTGACAAGGCCACCATGGAATTAGAGAACTTCGATGACGGAGTCTTACTCAAACTACTTGCATCCGAAGGTGATGAAGTGGAAATTGGTAAACCACTTGCCATCATTGGAGAAGATGGAGAAGATGTTTCGGGGTTTGAGGTCACTCCCCAAGAACCCGAACCCGCCCAGCAAGCTTCTACTGAAGTAACTAAAGAGCCAACGGATGATTCTGTGCCCTCGGATAAGGAAACTGCCGTAGCCACTTCGTCAGAGGTTATGACCGAGGGTGCTCATACTGGGCGCATATTTGCTTCTCCTTTAGCCAAGAAAATTGCGCTGGAAAGAAACATTGATTTATCTGTGATTCAGGGATCTGGACCCAATGGTAGAATTATAAAAAAGGATGTACTCCCTCTTACTGAACCTAACTCTCGGAAATCATCACCCCCGGAAATTACATCAGCAAAAACTCATACCACTGAATCTCTGGGCGGGCGAGCAGTCCCTGTTTCCAAAATGAGGACTGTGATTGCAAGAAGACTGCTTGAGTCAAAAACCACTATTCCACATTTTTATCTGCAAAAGGAAATCAATTCAGAACCCATCGGTCTTGCCAGAAAATCAATTAATGAAACCCTTGCTCAAGATTCTTCAACAATAACCAAAGTAAGTATAAATGATCTCATCCTACTCGCTTGTGCTAAGACCATTTTACGGGTTCCTGAGATCAACTCTTCTTGGAGTGAATCTGAGATTACCTATCATGGAAATGTTCATTTGGCTTTCGGTGTAGCTGTTGATGATGGTCTGGTTACGCCAGTCATTCGAAATGCTGAAAGTTTAGACTTACGATCGATATCTGAATCCGCAAAATTATTGATCACAAAGTCTCGGAGTAAAAAACTTACCCCCGATGAAATGAGCGGTTCTACTTTCACTGTAACCAATCTTGGAATGTTCGGTATCGACTTTTTTAGCGGTATCATTAATCCGCCCAATGCCGCAATTCTGTCTGTGGGGGCTAGTATCGCTAAACCAGTAGTGGACAAAAACGGGACATTGCGACCAGGAGAAACGATGACCCTCGGACTGAGTTGTGATCATCGCCTTGTAGATGGTGCTATTGGAGCTAGGTTTTTGGCTTCATTGGGTTCCTTGCTCGAAAACCCAGCTAGATTACTCGTCCTCTAACCTATACCTTTTCTACTTAACACGATCTTGTGCATCCGCAACTAACCACTCCCTAATATCCTCAAGGGATTTTGATACATCTTCCTTGGCTTGTGCAAGATCCACTGGGTTGGAATCACTGCATCCAAAAAGATAGTACTTAATTTTAGGCTCTGTGCCACTTGGCCTGATAGCAACTGTAAATCCATTTTCCAACAGAAGTTGTATAAAATTCTGCTTGGGTAATTTTTCCTCATCTTCATCAACATACCCATCACCAGAGAAATCCTTCGTTTTAATAACCTGGGTTCCTGCAATTTCTTTTATGGGATGAGACCGATAACTTTCAACTAAACGGGCAATGGTTGCACTTCCTTCGGCTCCCTCGAAGTAAATATTTTCGGTTTTTTCTAAATGAAAACCATATTTTTGATAGATAGTGTCGAGAAATTTGAGGGGAGTTGTGTTGGTCGACTCCATGAAAGCAAACGCTTCTGCAATTGCAAGAGCGGATGCATTTCCGTCTTTATCCCTTACTAAATCATGGGGCAGGTATCCGTAGCTTTCTTCAGCAGCAAGTACGACGCAACTGGAATACCTCGATAAAATATCGATTCGGGCAAATAGTTCGGTTCTATCAAAATCTAAGCCCACCCCCTCCTCTTCCAGCATTCGCAAGGAAGCCATTTCCTCATACTTGCGAATCTTCTCTGCCATCCACTTAAAACCAGTGGGAGTGTTCACGCAACGTATCCCATATTTATGGGCTATTTTTTCTAAAAGGGGGGACGTGACAAAGGTTTTTAATAAGGCAAAGCCACTTTCATTTCCCTCTTTAATGACTTGTTGGGACTTTAGGGCAAGCAATCGGTATTCAGCAAGAATACATGCCACTTGGTTACCACTGAGACAGGAAAATTTTCCCTTCTCTTCCAAGACCGCAACTCCTATTCTGTCACAATCTGGATCACTTGCAAAAACATAGGGTGACTTCGTTTTATTTGCTACTTTGATACCAAGTGTAAGTGCCTCCGCATTTTCTGGGTTTGGTGATTTTACCGTGCTAAAGTTGGGATCCGCCTCGCTTTGCTCATCTACTAATGCAACTTGAACACCGTGGTCCCAAAGAGCTGGAACAGAAGAGATTGCTCCAGTTCCATGAATTGGAGTGAAAACGATTTTAGGGGAGATTTTTTTGAGCAACTCTGGGTTTATAACTGCATCCTCCAAGCAACCTTTATACCCCATATCATCATTTGTTTGGAGCAGGTTAACTTGGCAATTTTCCAAAGCACCTTCATTAAGCCAATCCGAAACCTCTTCTAAACTTACTTTTTCATACTCGGATACAACGCCTTGGTCATGGGGTGGTACCAGCTGTGCACCATCCCCGAAGTAAGCTTTAAATCCGTTGTCATGGTAAGGGTTATGACTTGCAGTTATTACAACTCCTGCGTGAGCATATCGGTTGCGAACGGTAAAGCTTAATTGTGGGGTTGACCTTGGTCCATCAAAGAGCATCGCATAGCCTCCCATCTGAGTCCATGCCTTGCAAACAAGCTCGGCAAACTTTTGGGAGAAGTGCCTCACATCATGTGCCACCACTAGGCGGGGAGCTTCTAAAATGCCCTCGCTCTGCAACCATTTATCCAAATAAACATAAAGGGCTTTTGTAGCACGAAGAAGTGTGAGTTCATTCAGTGTGTTACTACCAATGGCTGCGAAATCAGGCGTTTCTTTTTCATCGGCTTTTCCTTTTTCGGTCAAGGTGACAATCTTGCCAATTGTACGGCCTCGCATACCCCCTGTTCCAAAGGAAAGGTTGCAGTGAAAACGATCGTTTAACTCTTCCCAGTGCTCTCCATCGATTAATTCCTTTAGACTATCGAGTGTCCAAGATGGGCAATTCTCTAATCCTAGTAATTCGTTGATGTTATGCTCGCTGGAAGTAAGTAAAGCACCTTTACTTACAGCAATATCGATCTTTTCTTTAATCATTGATAAGTTCTTCGTTGTGTTTTTGTGCGACCGTTATGCCTGACTCATCAATCATTATATTTTGGTCCTGCATAGCGGCTGAGTCTATTGAAAGTTTTGAAAATTTTTCAAGAAAGTGATGTCGAGTGGGAGCGTAACTAGGATAAATTTCTGCTTTCTCCGGAAGAGGTTTCACACCAGCGTTGAGTAACCACCTTTTTGCTCGTGAAAGTTGAATTTTTCGGGAAGATACTAGTGAATCAGAACCGGTGGCATTTTTGATTGGTGCAAATTCTTCTAACCGGTCGATTTCAAAAATAGATGCATTTTGGGCCAAGGGGATTGCGTCAAAAATAAATGTTTCTGCTTTTAATCCATTGGGGGCGTCTGGAAGAAGAGTGTTTCCAGCCTCATCTAGGCATTTAACCTTTTTGAGGGCCCCATGATAAAGAAGTCTATTTGCCTGCTCTTGGCCGGCATTGGCGACGCTTTTTACAAAATCACGATTTAATAGGTGGATCGCTATATTGCCTAAATGAAAGGTTAACCTTCCATCAGCAGTTGTCTTTTCGACAAGATCATCTGAGATATCGCTATACTCCAATACTTGCAATGTATTGTTTAACTTAACAAAAGTTCCAACTTTTTCTTTCGAATCTACTTTTTCAACTGCCTTGGATGACATTTCCGATTCACCTTGGATGTGGCTCCCAATAAACATGGGGTCGAGGCAATATACCAATGGGTTATCCACCTGGAAATAGCTCAAGTAATCAATGCCCTCATTGTCCATTATTTGCAAGGCACCAGAATCCAACAAAGCCTTAAAAGACCCTCCATGACCATTTGGGCTCATAAGTATTTGGTTTTTTTCCTGCAGTAGAATTTTACCCTCCAAATCAAAGACGGGCATCATTCCTTGTTCGAGAAAGTGGATATAATTTTTGTCTAAACCAAAAAATTTATTTTTTTGGAAAAAGTTCTGGGTGTGCTGGTGATTATCCGCACTGGTCATTATGAACCACCAAATCGAGTGACCGAATCGTTTTTCGAAAAACTTTAAATTTTCTGCAAATTGCTCAAACAATGAAATCTGTCTTAAAGGCGTACACACTAGCGTTCCTTTGGGTCCATTGTGCCCTAGTCTTGTCCCTTGGCCCCCAGCCACCGTAAAAGCAGCTACTTTATTGTTTTTTAAAATTTCCTCACCTTTTTCACGGAATAATTTTAGGTCTTCTGGGTAGTGGCTCAAAGAAGAGATGGCTTGGGGGGCTTCACAGTTTGTTATTTTTTTTTGAGGTTTGTGAATGTCATGCCAAGCAGTTGTACACTCCTTTAGATCAACCTGCTGCAATTGTTTAAGAAAAATTTTTTTCTCCTCTTGGTTTAAATCTTTCCAAAACCTAAATATGTAATCTTGTCCAACCTCCGAGAAAGATGTTCGGAGGTCTTGGTCATCAAATGTGTACCTTTTCATTTATTTTCAGGCATCTTTTCTGGAAACCGATATAACCATTCATTTGGTTTCCCGTATCCCAATTCTTTTCTAGCTACTTCATCTTGAAAATCTGGATTCCTTCGAAGCCTATCGAGAAATTGCTGGTGTTCTTTGGCCTCTTCTCTCAATACATCTAGTTCTTTTTTCAATACTGACTCTCTTGATTTCCAATGTTTATATTCCTGTAAGGCTCGATTTACCTGTATTGCTAAGTAGCACAAACTAATTACTGAGAAAATTAATAGTGCTACGGGTAATATTTTCTTTTTAATCATAGGAATTGGTTATCCTGCCAGTATGTCGTGCAATCGTATCAAGCCAACGAATTCTTGTTCTTCTTGGCATAAAACTGGAAGTATTGAAATCGGAGAAGGTTCTCTTGTTTCCATTAATTGCAAAGCGTAACCTAAGTTTTTGCTGCAGCTGATAGTAAGAGGGTTTTCGGTCATCACATCTCCTACCTTAACCTGGCTTAAATTGTCTGTAGTTTGTAACGCTCGTCTTAAATCTCCATCTGTCAAAATTCCTATGAGCTTATTTTCTTTAAGAACACAAGCTGCTCCCAGTGGGTATTTTGACATTTCTATAACCGCTTTTTTGATCAACTCCGTTTCATGTAAGCAGGCAACCTTCTCTTTCGAATGAAACACATCTTGTACTTTGAGTATTAAGTTTCTGCCCAACTGGCCAGCCGGATGAGTTTTGGCATATTCGTTTTTGTCAAAGCCCCTTCTTTTCATTAAGGCGGAACCCAATGCATCTCCAAGTGCTGCAGCTACTGCAAAACTTGCGGTAGGTGCGATCCCTAGGTGGTCTGCTTCTTCTTTTACAGCTGCATCCAATAATGCGTCTACCTTCTGACCAAGGGGACTGTTTGTTTTTCCTAAAATACCAACTATTTGGGCTCCCCTACTTCTAAATACAGGTTCCAAGTAGATAAGTTCGGGAGTTGTTCCACTGTTAGACAAAAAAATGACAGGATCCCCATGTTGGTGAATACCAAGATCCCCATGAACTGCTTCTGCTGGGTGGAGAAAGGCAGCCGGAGAGCCTGTACTACTTAACATAGCGGCCATTTTTTTTCCAGCATGGCCTGATTTCCCTATTCCGGTAATGATGATTTTTCCTGATTCTTTGTGTAAAATATTGATAGCCTTTGTAAAGGTATCTTCTCTGAGCTTTTCGCATGCCTTGCGAATTGCATTCGCCTCTTTGCATAGTACAAGTTTAGCTTCTTCAAGCTCTGTCCTTTTTACTTCCATTTTGCTTTATTTATATATAACAGCTGTTTGTTTAGTGCGAAGTAATAAATATTAATTTGCTTCTCTTTGTATTGCATAGAGGATTTAATTTTCTTATCGAAAGGTTGTGAGACAGGTCACATTTTCTACCCAAAGCCTCGATACTCTTTCTGTTTTACCTCAAGTTGAACAACTTTCTCTTGTCGAAAAACTAAGTTCTTTGTCGAATGAAATACTGAAGGATAAGAGCTCTGATATTGGTAAGTTTTCTAGAAAAGGAAAAACCTTTTATCGAATAAGGCTTGGTGACTTTCGCATATACTTCGAGAGAAATAAGACAGCCTTACATTGTCAATTTATTCTGGAAAAAAATACATTTCAGGATTTTATGATTCGTTGTAACCTTCCATCTTCAGAAGATATGGTCATTGAAAATCACCAAAGTTTTTGGGACTATTTAGACTCCATCCGTAAAAAGTAACTTTTTGTGATCAATTTGTTAATTAACCCTTTCTTATGGACAAGATGGAGTTTTTAAGAACCCGGTGCGTTTGTTATTCACATATAAATATTACTTAAACATCTAGTAATCAGTTGCTTAAGATAGTATTAGCGTTGTTGCTTTTATATAATATAACTAATTTTTAAATTTTAAATATCTTCTTTTAT
>Ga0181597_10005541_pt1 | contig 12080 bp, 11 predicted proteins | sample 041ome_5_FD_148647 | JGI IMG/M metagenome (GOLD analysis project Ga0181597, IMG submission 148647) | Coastal salt marsh microbial communities from the Groves Creek Marsh, Skidaway Island, Georgia - 041403US metaG (spades assembly) | ecosystem: Environmental > Aquatic > Marine > Intertidal zone... | reverse complement strand
TATTAAGTTTACGTATTATTGTAAATCTTTCTGGAAAATTATGTGTCATCCTGCCAATATCATCATATGAGTCTATCAGTGTTTTGTCTTTTAAAAAAAGTATTAGTAAATCTCCCTGAACATCATAATCGCTAATTTTAATCAAGCTATAAGACAACTTTCTTTCATTTAAGATTTTTGAAATATCATCACCATTATTTTCAGCAAGTAGGCTATGTGTATTATCATCTGCTACCATACTTGAAATAATATTTTGCAAATTATGCATCATGACTTAAGTATACATTATATGAAATGAGCTTGGTCTTAATTATATGATTTGGTCTTGGTAGAGATGAAATAGAATTGCTTGGTTCCTTCACGATAACTTTCTTTTTACAGTATTTTTTGGCAATCTCAACAATTTCTTTTTTATTGTCATCAATAAATGCAATTAGCTTCAAAGTTTCATCATATTTTGATGAAAGAGAATTTATTTTTAATTTATTAAACATAAAGTCTAAATATATATAGTCATATCTTTTTTTACTATGTTTTAAAAAGTCATAAACATTACCATGAAATAACCTAATCTTATTATCTGATCTTTCTAAACCATTATTTAATAATAGAGAAACTATTGGACTGTTTTCAACCATCGTCACATTATGTCCCATGGCATTTAATAAAACTCCATCTCTACCAAAACCTGCTGTGCCATCCAAAATGTCAGAATTCTTATCAGAAAAAACTTTACGAAAAATGTCTTTGTTATCTTTTAGCCTCATATTCATTTTTTCTGTAAAATCTTTTTCATTAAAATCAACAATAATCTTTACAGGATTTTTATAGTTTTTGTTTATTATATAAATTTTGTCTTTTTTAAGGTGTAACTCGATATTTGTGTCAACCTTCTCAATATCTATTGAATTCTTTAATAATGTGCATTTAGTAATGTTAGGTTTATCACAAAATATTTTCATTCAGAAATATTATACTTCCTTCTTATCACTCTAAGAGAATAAAAAACTAATGGCCAACACAATGCGCTAGTTAAACAGCTCCAGTATAAAGAAATATTATAGTTATTTATGCTCAAGATTGAATCAATCCACAAGACAAGCGTGAATTTGATTAGCAAGATAGCTATGATGACTATTGATTGTTGGAAAACAGTTATATACCTTGTTATATGGTGAATCTTGAAAACGAGATAAGATATAATAGTATACATTAGAGCATTTATCCCTAATGTCGATCCTAGTACTACATCTAGTACCAGCCCAACTATCCATGATGAAAGAAGCCCAATTGATAAGGGTGCAGCTAATATCCAATATATAAGGAAAAGCTGTGTCCAATCAGGAGAGAATGATCCTAAGGGAAAAGTACTGATTGTTAATATTACCGAAAATATTAATGATAAAAATATGGTGAAAAATTTACTCATTAATATTTTCCTTCGGCATGTAGTCCCATATTAAAATAAGCTCGGGCATCTTTTCTGGATACTCAAAAGGTTGTATCTCTACTTCTTTAAACTCAGCATCTAAATTATCTCCAACTTTAGTAACTGTCCCAATAGGGATCTTAGGTTTGAATCTATTAGCAATCCCTGAGGTAGAAATAACATCTCCTACCACAATGTCGCTATTTATATTCGCATAATTAATTATTAACTTTTCTTTGTTTCCAGAACCGCTAACTATTACTTTTTGTCCAGTTCTATTAATTTGGCCAGGTATATCATGTGTCGGTTCTGTAATTAGTATTACTTTGGATGACAAAGAATTTGTTTCGATAATTTGCCCTACTAATCCATTTGTGCCTATAACGTTTTGGCCAAGATATATTCCATGCTTTTTCCCTTTGTCGATTAGTATGACTTTTTTAGTAGGGCTTGCAGAGGTATTTATTACCTTAACAATAGTTTGTTTATTAGATAAAATACTAGATTCTTTTGTGATTTTTCTGAGTCTAATGTTTTCTCCTTTTAAAGATTCAAGTTCTTGTAGCTTTATCTTCAAATCTAGATTCTCTTTTCTTAACAAAGATAGCTTCTCCTCTAAACTTTCTATATCACTAGATTCTCTGATTGCCTCTTCTAAAATTAATTTAGGTAAACTTGATAATCTTTCAATTGGATAAACAACTAAGTCATTAATTGTGGATCTAATCTGGGTTATTTTATTATATCTATGATCAAGTACTAGAATAGTAATAGACAAAAGTATCAATATAATAAAAACGTAGAATTGATTTGTACTTTTTTGAGAAAAGCGATTCATTATTAGTCAACAGATAAGAATTCATTTCCTTCTTTATCAATTATTTCTAATACTTTTCCGCCACCTCTTGCTACACAGCTCATTGGGTCTTCAGCAACGATAACATACATGCCTGTTTCTTCAGTAATGAGTTTATCAAGATCTCTTAATAACGCTCCACCACCTGTTAAAACCATTCCTCTTTCATGTATATCGGCTCCCAATTCAGGCGGGGTTGCTTCTAAAGCCGTTTTGACTGCAGATATAATTCCTTGAAGTGAATCCTGAAGTGCTTCTAGTATCTCATTACTATTTACAGTAAATGACTGAGGTACCCCTGCCGATAAATTTGTTCCTTTAACTTCAATTTCTAGTAGATCACTACTCGGATATGCGCAACCTATTTCATGTTTTATTTTCTCTGCAGTAGGGTAACCTATCACACATCCATAATTTCTTCTAACATATGCAATTATTTGATCATCAAATGTGTCCCCACCTATCCTAGTAGACGAAGAGTAAACAATCCCATTCAGTGATATTGTAGCAACCTCTGAGGTACCGCCACCAATATCTAAAACCATGTACCCTCTAGCCTCATCGATTGGCATTCCAGCACCAACAGCAGCAGCCATTGGCTCATCAATTAAATGTACTATTCTCGCACCAGCACCTGAAGCAGATTCTTTTATTGCTCTTCTTTCAACTTGTGTTGCTCCACACGGCACACATACTAATACTCTCGGACTAGGTCTAAAAAACTTGCTGTCATGCACTTTTCTAATAAAATGCTGTAACATTCTTTCACAAACCATAAAGTCAGATATAACACCGTCTTTCATAGGTCTGATTGCTTGTAGTCCAGTTGGGGTTCTTCCTAGCATTTTTTTTGCTTCAAGACCAACAGCTTCTATTTTTCGACCGCTTGAACCTTTTTCGTCTCGAACAACAACAACAGAGGGTTCATCAAGTACAATGCCTCTGCCTTTGACATATATTAGTGTGTTAGCTGTTCCTAAGTCTATCGAGAGATCTGTTGAGAACGTTCCTTTGATTTTTCTATATATATCACCGATCATTTTTGCAATTTTCCCTTAAGTATTTGATTTATAAGTTTTGGATTTCCTTTGCCTTTTGTTTCTTTCATTACCTGTCCGACAAAAAAACCTAATAATTTATCTTTACCATTTTGGTACTCTTCTACACTTTTATAATTGTTTTTAATAATATTATCAACTATTTTATTTAATTCATCTGTATCAGATATCTGCTGCATGCCTTCATTTTCAATGATATGCTGAGCATCTTCGCCATTATTCCACATTCTTTCAAATACATCTTTAGCTTGCTTACTAGAAATTACTTCGCTTTGAACATTTGAAAGAAGATTCTGAAGATTTTTAAAATTAACTGGATATTCCTCAACTTTGATATTTTTTTTGTTAGCAAGAGCTAAAACTTCTGTAATTATCCAGTTTGCCGTTGTCTTAGCATTAAGATTAGTGCCTTCAATTGTTTTTTCAAAATATTCAGACAATTCTCTGTTACTAGTTAGAATATCAATATCATAATCATTGAGTTTATATTGAGCCTTAAACCTATCTTTCTTTACTGATGGAAGCTCTGGCATATTAGATTTAATATCTTCAATTAACTCAGGTGTAATAGATACAGGCAATAAGTCTGGATCAGGGAAGTATCTGTAGTCATTTGCTTCTTCTTTAGATCTCATTGATCTAGTTTCATCTTTAGATGGATCATATAGTCTTGTCTCTTGTTTAACGTTATCACCATTATCCAGAATATCAGACTGTCTTTGAATTTCATGATTTATAGCATTCTCTACAAATTTAAATGAGTTAATATTTTTTATTTCAGCCCTTGTCCCTAAAACATCAGAACCCTTTTTCATTAGCGAGACATTTGCATCACATCTGAAGGAGCCCTCTTGCATATTACCGTCACTAATGCCTAAATATCTCACCAATGAATGGATAGTCTTTAGATATAGAACTGCCTCAGCTGCACTTTTCATTTCTGGTTCAGATACAATTTCTATTAAAGGTGTACCAGCCCTGTTGAGGTCTATAGCTGTCTCATTAGAATAAAGGTCATGTATGGATTTTCCAGCATCCTCCTCTAAGTGTGCTCTGGTGATATTTATTGTTTTTGTCTGTCCATCATTGATTATATCAATACTTCCACCTTCAACTATTGGTATCTCATACTGTGATATTTGATACCCTTTTGGAAGATCAGGGTAAAAATAGTTTTTTCTAGCAAATATAGAATTATCTGAAATATTTGCCCCAATAGCTAAACCAAATTTTATAGCCATTTTGACTGCTTCTTCATTTAACACAGGAAGGACTCCGGGCATTCCTAGATCTATTGCACATGCTTGAGTATTCTGATCAGAACCAAAATCTGTTGAAGCAGGAGAAAAAATTTTACTTTTTGTATTCAATTGAACATGAATCTCTAGACCTATAACCGGATCCCACATATCTGTTAATTCTCCTGTGGCGATTTAGTATGCCAATCTGTTAAATTTTGATAGTGATGAGCTAAAGATAAAATTTTAGATTCATCAAAGTGATTACCAATTATCTGTAAACCCAATGGCAGATCATTTTTAAAGCCCATAGGAATAGACATTGCTGGTAATCCAGCAAGGTTAGTGCTCACAGTAAATACATCTGATAAATACATTGCTATAGGGTCATTAGTTTTTTCCCCTAACTTAAAGGCAGTATCGGGAGTTGTAGGACCAAGTATAAGATCAACTTCTTTGAATGCGAACTCAAACTCATTCGAAATAATTTTTCTAATTTTTTGTGCTTTTAAATAATATGCATCGTAATAACCCGCAGACAGCGCATAAGTTCCTATAAGAATTCTTCTTTTAACTTCCGACCCAAAAGCATCAGATCTTGATTTTTTATACAGTTCTTCAATATCCTTCACATTTTTTGCTCGATATCCAAATCTGACACCGTCATATCTTGATAGGTTTGAAGAGCATTCAGCAGGAGCTACCACTTGATATGCTGAAACACCCAGCTTAGAACTTTTCAGGCTAATTTTCTTAAATTTACATCCATTCTTTTCTAAAATTCTAATATTCTCATCAAAAACTTCTCGAACCTTATCATCTAGACCATCTAAAAATTCTGATGGGATGCCAATTGTTAGTGATTTAAACTTTTTTACACAATCAGCTGCGTAATCAGGAACTGGGTTTTTTGAGCTAGTTGAGTCTTTTGGATCAAATCCTGAAATATGTGTTAATAGAATTGCAGAGTCTTCGGCAGTTCTTGTAAAAACACCAGCTTGATCTAGACTAGAGGCAAACGCTATCATCCCGAACCTAGAGACTCTTCCATAAGTTGGTTTAATCCCACAGATACCAGTTAACGATGCTGGTTGTCTGATAGATCCACCGGTATCAGTTCCAGTAGAGCATGGGACCAGTCTAGCTGATACACTTGCAGCAGAGCCGCCGGACGAACCTCCTGGAACATAATCTTTATTCCAAGGATTTTTTACGTCACCAAAAAAACTTGTTTCATTAGAAGATCCCATGGCGAATTCATCCATGTTTGTTTTACCTACTACAACCATCCCAGCATCATTAAGTTTTTCAACCACAGTTGCATCATATGGGCTTATAAAGTTATCTAGCATTTTTGATCCACATGTTGTTTTAATATCTTTAGTGCAAAAGATATCTTTTTGCGCCAAAGGTATGCCTGATAGTGGCCTTAAGATACCTTTTGAAATTTCTTTATCTATAATTTTTGCCTTATCTATAGCATGCTCTTCGGTCAGAGTTATAAAGGAGTTTAATTCTGGATCATTGCTCTTTATTCGCTCAAGAAAATGACTGGTCAACTCTAAGGAGCTAACTTCTTTTTTTTCAATAGCTTTTTTTAGTTCTGAAACAGTTTTATTATGCATAATTAATCGATAATTTTTGGAACCTTATAATATCCATTGTCTGTATTTTCATTGCCTTTCTGGAATAAATCTCTTTGGTTTACTTCTTTAACCTCATCTTTTCTTAATTCTTGTTTAAGATTTAATGGATGAGACATAGGAGTTACGTCATCAGTATCTACATCATTCATCTCATCAACTAAATTCAGAATTTTTTCTAAACTCGACGCGATATCATCTAATTTATCGTCTTTGATTTCAAGCTTGGCAAGGTTTGCTATCTTAATAATTGTTTTTTTATCCATACTACAAGTTTCTTGATACAGTAAATCTTTTTATGCCATTATAATCTAATATAATATCTATGTCTTCATAATAGTTTTGTTTCAATAGTTTCACAATTTCCCTAGATTGATCAAATCCATTTTCAATGAAAGGAATACCTTTTTCCATGAGGATTGACTTGGACTGGGATATTAATATTTTAATATCATGCAGACCCTTTTCATGCGCAAATAATGCATAATGTGGTTCATATTTAAAAACATTTTCATCGAGATACTTTGATTTATATTCTATATATGGAGGATTTGAAATAATGATATCAGCAATATTTTTTTTGAAACCTTTAAGCCAATTTGAGACAACGATTCTGCAATTATCATGAATTCTCTTGTTATAATTCTTTTGTAAAGTTTTAATTGATTCAAGTGAATTATCAATAAGCACAATATCCCAATCAGGCCTCTCTCTTGCTATTGTTAAACCAATACACCCGGAACCTGTGCCTGCATCGATTAATTTCAATTTTTTGTTTTTCTTGTATAACAAATCCCCTTGTTTTAAAACTTCTGGGATAATAATTTCTGTTTCTGCCCTTGGTATAAGCACATTGCTATCAACAAAGTATTTATATCCATAGAAATCTTGATTACCAATTATATAAGCAAGAGGGACTCCATTATTTAATAACTCAATTGATCTTTTAAAACATTTCAATTCATATGAGGAAATCTTATATTCAGGTGTTTTAATTAGAAATGTTTTTGTTTTACCTATTATATCTAGAAGACAGTTTTCAATATCTCTTTTATTTATCGATGAATTATCTAAATAATATGATTGTAATATTTTATTTATTGTAGAACTCATATTTAGTCTATGGCAGCTTTTTTAAGTTCGTCAATTAGTGATTCGATATTACCCTCTAATATTTGTTCTAATTTATAGAGAGTTAGATTAATTCTATGATCTGTTATTCTTCCCTGGGGATAGTTATAGGTTCTTATCCTTTCTGATCTATCTCCGCTGCCAACAATATTTTTTCTCTCTTCAGCTGTATTCTTTCTCTGTTCTTCCTGCTCATGCATTAATATTTTCGAATATAATATTGACATTGCTTGAGCTTTATTTTTATGTTGAGATCTCCCATCTTGACATTCCGATACTGTGCCAGTAGGAATATGAGTAATACGTACTGCTGAATCTGTTTTATTTACATGTTGACCTCCAGCTCCAGAGGCACGATATGTATCTATCCGTAAATCTGCTGGATTAATATCTATTTGATCTATTTCATCAACTGCAGGCAAAACCGCAACAGTGGATGCAGAGGTATGTATCCGCCCCTGTGTTTCAGTATTCGGCACTCTTTGAACTCTATGAGTGCCTGACTCGAATTTTAAGTTACCATAGACATCCACACCGCTTACCTTCAGTATTATTTCTTTATAGCCTCCATGATCACTTTCTGTAACATTTAATAACTCAATATCCCATGAATTTTTTTCTGAAAATTTTGAATACATTTTGAAAAGGTCTCCAACAAAGATAGCTGCTTCTTCCCCACCAGTCCCTGCTCTTATTTCAACAAATGCATCTTTAGAGTCATTTGGATCTTTATCAACTAGCTCATTTTCAAGATATTCCTCCAATGAATTTCTGATATTTGTATTAATAGATATTTCTTCTTCTGCCATGAGTTTAAGCTCTTTATCTTTTTCATTTAGAAAAGCTTCAGATTCTTCGATTAATTTAATGGCATTCTTATATTCATCATATTTTTTTATGATCGGGTCGATTTTTGAGAATTCTTGATTTAATTTTTTCAATAAAGCATGATCTTGATATATCATTTCATCTTTAAGTTGCTCAGCTATAACTTGATGTTTTGAGATAAGCTCATTCAATTTTTCGATTAGCTTATTATTCATTACTTCTTTTTAAAAATATTTTGAATCTTAAGCGAGGTTTCTTCATCAATTAGTGATAGAACTTCTTTTAATTTTTTAGTTGTCTCATGGGTGAGTTTATTTTTTAAAGATTCTGCCAAATGAGATATTACATCATCAGTATTTTCACCATCTTTAATTAATTTCTTAGCCTTAATAATGGCGCCATCTGTTATATCATCTACATAGCCTCGATAATTTTTAATAAGGTTGTTAGATTGATTTTGATCTAGCCACTTTCTGAATTCTAATATCTTATAACTAATTATCTTTTCTGCCTCATCAACGGCTTGTTCTCGTATTTTATAATTATTTTCAATGACTTTGCCTAAATCATCGATACTATATAAATATACATTATCAAGGTCAGATATTTCTGGCTCTACATCTCTTGGAACTCCCATATCTATAATTACATATGGTTTTTCATTACCACTATGAATGCAGCTTTCCATCATCCCTTTGCCAATAATAGGTATTGTGCTGGACGTGCAAGAGATTATGATATCGTGAGATGAAATTATATTCGGTAGGTACTGCAATCTAGAATAATTACACTGATTTTCTTTAGCAACTTTACTTCCTTTTTCATAATTCCTGTTTGTTAAAGTTATGTTATGTAGGTTGTTTGCATGTAAATATTTGATAGCAAGCTTAGTCATATAACCAGATCCTACAACAAGTGCTCTTTTAGAAGAGATATCATCAAATATTCTTTTTATTAATGTCATTGATGTGAACATAAAAGAAACTGGATTAGAACCAATATCAGTTGTAGTTCTAACTTCTTTTGCTACAGAAAATGAGAACTCAAATAATCTTTTCAAAGATGATGCTAAACATTTATTTTGATCTGCAATTTTAAAGGCTTCTTTCACTTGCCCTAGAATTTCATTTTCTCCTATTACCATTGAATCTACTCCAGAGGTAACATTAAATAAGTGTTTTATAGCTCTTTCTTCATGATAACTGTAAGTAAAAGGTTCACAATCCTTAGTCATGCTCTGATTATTATTGAGCCATTGGATAATCTTTGAATTGTCAGAATTACTCTCTGTATATATTTCAGTTCTGTTACATGTTGATATCAAAACAACTTCATTTACTCCTTCTATCTTCTTTATTTCAGATAACGCGCGAGGGATAGAGTCTTTGCCGAAGGCCAATTTCTCCCTTATTTTGATTGGAGCGGATTTATGGTTAACGCCTAGAACATTTATAGCCATGATATTTTAATGTGTATTTACTCTACATCCTCCGAAAATACAGATATGTGATATATTATACTATTATGAGTAACTATTTGAATATTTTACTAATAATTATCCCTTTATTTGTGTCATCTTGTTCAAATAATCGCGATGAAGTCTCGAGTGTGAATATGACTAATTCACAGAAGAATTTCAGCGGTGATAAGTATTCACATTTATATAACTCATTGTATATTAGTTTAGCCTTGAAGAAGTCACTAAATGACGAAGCTCTAAGCACCTTCATTAATAATATAGATACAATGGATGATATTAAATTATTTGAGAAACTATCTAAAATCTCAAGAGATACTCACCGATTTAATTACTCTCAAGCTATATCAGATAGATGGATCAAGATTGATGGTAACTCTTACCTAGCTTATATGTATGCGTTAAGCGCCTCTATTGATAATAGTAATTTTGATAAAGCTAACGAATATTTTGATAATTTTATTAGAGTGAGTGATTCAAGAGACAGACGAGACTATGCAAAGCTTGTTTTTTTTATTATTGAAAATAAAAATAGAATTAATGTTGTTAGATTTTTTGAGGAGTACTTAAAAAAAAATAATAATTATGCACTGCATATAAATTTCATAGAATTATTATACTCCTATAATATGCATGAAAAAGTTATTGAGCATATTAACAAAATTGGATCATTTGGTGATAGAGGCTTAACAAGAATTTATGCTAACTCTCTAAGCTCAATGGGTAACAAAAATATGGCTATAAGTATTTTGGAGAAATACATATCAGATAAAGTAACTTCTGATAGACAGGTTGAGTTGGAACTACTAGATGTGTATCTAGATAAGGGAGACATAATTTTCTCGGAAAACTTTATAAGCAGTATATTAACCAAAGATCCAGATAATTTAGATACTTTATTTAAAATTTCAACTTTATTACATGATAAAGGCCATCATCTTTTATCTGAGAAATATCTATCATATATTGTTATAGAAAATGATCGGGTTAATGTTATGAGAGGTCTAAATGACTATATGTTAGGCAACTATGACGAATCCATTGAGCATTTTAAAAGAGTAAGAGATTTTAATTATAAAATATTGTCACATATAAATATATCTTCATCGTTGAATCAGCTATATGGCCTAGATAAGGCGTTTGCATATATTGAGAGCACTAAAAAAGATTATGATGATAAGGATGTTAATCTTAATCTCACCTTACACCAAATATCTCTTTTAAATGAAAATAAAATGTATGAAGAAGTGATAGAGTTTTGTAATAACTTTTTAACACAAGACCCTCTCTCAACAAACATATTGTATGCCAGAGCAATGGCATATGAAAATTTACAAAAGATTGATCTTATGGAGATTGATTTAAAAAAAATCTTAAGTATAGATGCTAGAAATGCAAACACCCTAAATGCATTAGGATATAGTTTGATTATTCATACCAAAAGATATGAAGAAGCTTATAATTTATTACTTGAGGCATATCACTATGATCCTGGCAATGCAGCTATTTTAGATAGTATTGCGTGGGCAGAATATAAGAAAGGTAATTATGTTAAAGCCCTGGATTATATTGAGTCATCATATTACCGAGATAAAGACCCAGAGATTATTGAGCACTACTGCGAAATATTGATAAAGAATAAAAAATTTGAAAAATTAAAAAAAGTTATCAAGATTGAGTTGGAGAGAAATAAAAATAATCTTGAATTTATTGATAAACTTAATTCATATCATAATGACTCAATCTTATAAGTCTCATGCCAAAATAAATCTCTTTCTAAGAATAATCGGACAGAGACCTGATGGGTATCATAATATCCAAAGTATTTTTCAGCTAATAGATCTTCATGATGAGATAAGTATTAAGAAAAGGAAAGACAGTCTAATAAAGATAAAATGTAATGTAAAAGAAATTGAGAATAATAATTTGATTAACAAATCAATTGATCATTTTTTGGGTTATACGCAATTGCCTAATATAGGATTAGACATTATTTTGAAAAAAAACATACCAATAGGAGGAGGGCTTGGTGGAGGGAGTTCAAATGCAGCAACATGTTTAATGGCTCTCAATGAGATATATGAAACTAAATTATCAGCTATTCAGCTCAAACGTATTGCAAGACAAATAGGATGCGATGTCCCTTTTTTTTTACATCAGAAAAATGCTTGGGTTGAGGGAACCGGAGACATCATAACACCTATATTCGTCAAACCAACATGGCTTGTTATGATCTTCAGTAAACACAATATCTCTACGTCAGATATCTTCTCAAAGTACACTTATAAAAATCATTTTAGAGAGTTTAGTTATGATGATTATTTAGAGAATAATACGATTAATGATTTTGAGGAAATAGTTTTTAAAAACTACCCTTCAATACATCAGTCTTATAAATATTTATCTAGCTATGGCAGAGC
>Ga0181597_10005535_pt1 | contig 12089 bp, 8 predicted proteins | sample 041ome_5_FD_148647 | JGI IMG/M metagenome (GOLD analysis project Ga0181597, IMG submission 148647) | Coastal salt marsh microbial communities from the Groves Creek Marsh, Skidaway Island, Georgia - 041403US metaG (spades assembly) | ecosystem: Environmental > Aquatic > Marine > Intertidal zone >... | reverse complement strand
CATACAGCATGGGCTTGGAGCTAAGTAAATGAAAAGTTTTCAGCCGCTCACTCTCATCCTCATCCATGGGTAAGAGATTGGCTGGTTTGCCCTCGTCCAGATGGGGAACCAGCTTTTCCAGAAGAGCAACATTGGCTGCAGCATCCTTATCCTGCCCCCTTGCCTTCTTCTGGTTTTTCTGGAGCTGGCTGGCCACGGATTCTGCATCGGCCAGAATCAGTTCGGTCATGATCACCTCCGCATCGGCCACCGGATCCACCCGGCCCATGTTATGAATCACATCCTCATCCTCGAAACAGCGTACCACATGAACAATCGCATCCACTTCGCGGACATTGGCGAGGAACTTGTTGCCTAAGCCCTCTCCCTTGCTCGCTCCCTCCACCAGTCCGGCAATATCCACCATCTCAATAGCGGCGGGAATCAGGGTGGTGGTGCTGACGAGTTCGGCCAGTGGGGTGAGGCGGGCATCCGGTACCTGGACCACACCCACATTGGGATCGATGGTGCAGAATGGATAATTCGCGGCCTCCGCCTTTCGTGTCTTGGTCAGGGCATTAAATAAAGTACTTTTACCCACATTGGGCAGTCCTACAATTCCAGCTTGAAGCATAACAAAAAATAAAAAGTGGTATCATGCCGGAGAGGGTCTGCCCGGTCAACAAGGATGGAACTGTTTTGGGAGCAAACCTTTCCCGTTGACGATTCAATACGATTTCTTACTTTTGTGAGTTCTTTGTGGCGATAGTAGCTCAGTTGGTTAGAGCACTGGTTTGTGGTACCAGGGGTCGCCGGTTCGAATCCGGTCTGTCGCCCCACTTTTTTCTTGGGTAGCTTTGTTGTGCTACGATAGTTTTTGTTGATGAATAAGCGGGAAGAATGGGTAAGGAAAATCTTGATTGTCACGATGTATCTGGCTGCTTCTTACAAGCTCTATTCCCTGCCACAAACCCATGATATTTTTGATGCGATACGAAATTGGCAGGGACGGGGCCACACCATACCTTGTTTTAGTGGGAATTATTTTGGTGATTGGATTGATCCACTTGGGGATCAACTGGATATTCCGTCAAGAAAACCGCTAACAAATTTTTCAGCAAATACGAAGTGGGCCTAGTTGAGCTTTTTTTGGCTGACAGGAGCGGGACCGACTGAGGGTCGCTTGGGGCAGGTGGATTGGGTGCATAGATTGTCGGCTTTAGGGCTGAGGTTGGCACACTCCGATGTTTTTTCCAACCCCCGCTCGGTTCGTTTGGCTCCGCTGGGCTACTCGCCCATGCTTGAGCCAAGACTCCCCTCGCTCGCCTTACTGCTTTTGGAAACCGACACGGAAGCCAATGCCGCTGGTGCGGGTGCTGGGGCCGTAGCCGTTGCGGAAGGCCGAACGCAGGTTCGAACCGGGAGCGCTCCAGGAGCCGCCCCGACGAACACGGTTGGAATCGGAATTGCCAAGACTGGTCGGGTCGACAACGGGATTGCCCGTTGGATAAGTAGCGTGAGCATCCGCGGTCCACTCCCACACATTGCCGTGCATGTCGAAAAAGCCCCAGGGGTTGGCAGAAAATCCACCAACATCAACTGTCCGATTTGGATCGCTGCCATGGTCCCAGTTGGCGTCCCCAGAGCTTATTGTATTACCCCAGGAGTACACGGTGCTTGTCCCCGCACGGCAGGCATATTCCCATTGAGATTCGGTGGGCAGGACATACCTCCATCCAGCAGGCAGATTACCTGCCTGCTGTTCGTTCAGGCGGGTCAGGAATACCTGAATATCCTCCCAGGAAACCATTTCCACCGGACGGTCTGGGTAGCCGTGAAAGCTGCTGGGTGTGGCATTCAAGTCACCCGTTACCCCCGTCATCACCGCCTCGTACTGGGCCTGGGTTACTTCGTACTTACCGAGGTAAAAGCCTTGGGTGAGGGTGACATTGTGCTCGGTCTCATTGGTTCCTCTACCCTCTTCCGTGATCGGGCTGCCCATGGTAAAGGTGCCAGGTTGCACCCAGATCATGTCCATCGCCACGGTGGCGTTTAGGTCCACGGAACGGTTGCCCACCACCGTAACTGTACGGGTGGTGCTGGCACTATTGCCTGCACCGTCTTGGACGGTGTAGGTGAGTAAATAGGTTCCTGTGCTGTTTACATCGATTGATCCTGTGACCACCACCTGATCGGTGATATTGCCGTCACGGGCATCGTGTGCCTCGTAGCCTGGGTCAACAAAGGGTATACCTACAGAGTGAGTCAGGGCTGCAGTTCCTGTAAGAATAATTTCGGGATTCGCTGTATCGGCTGGCATGGGTTGGAAGGCGAGGCGGAAGCCTGTGTCGGAGTCGTAGCGATTACTTGGGTCGTATTGGAAGCGTTTGGCAGAACGCATGGCTGTGTCGTGCCAGGACCAAGATCCACCTCGCCTAATTCGGTTTGAACCAGATGCCGGTCCTTCAGGATTGGTCTGAAAAGCACCGAGATAATCTGCCTTCCAATCGTAGATCAACTCCCAGACATTTCCGTGCATGTCGAAAAAGCCCCATGGGTTGGGTGAAAACTGACCAACATCCACGGTCTGCTTGGAATCGTTGCCTGTATTATGATCCCCGTCCCAGTTATAATTGGCCCGCGAGGAGTTTATGTCATTACCCCAGGAGTATGCGGTAGTTGTCCCCGCACGGCAGGCATATTCCCATTGGGCCTCGGTGGGTAAAACATATTTCCAGCCTGTGGGTAAACGACCCGCGCTTTGTTCCATATCATTCAAGCGGGAGAGAAACACCTGTGCATCATTCCATGAAACTCTCTCGACGGGACGATCGTTGTTGTTTGGCCATGCACTTGGCTTGGCATTTAAACCCTCGCTATTTCCCGTCATCACCGTCTCGTACTGTGCCTGGGTAACTTCATATTTACCCAGGTAAAAACCATGGGTCAGGGAGACTTGGTGTTGGGTCTCATCGGACGCACGACCCGTCTCCGTCGTGGGACTACCCATCGTAAATGTACCCGGCGGGCAGAAGATCATTTCCAAATTGTTGGCAGCAAGGACGGTGTGGGTGGTAGGTGTGCTGTTCACATCAATCGTGGTGGTCGGGGTGGTGACGGTGCCAAAGTCATTGCTTACCACGAGGGAATAATTTCCGTCGTGCTGGGTCTTGTTTACATCGTCGATTACATAGCGGTCAGCCGTCGCTCCTGCGATCGGCTGGCCATTTTTGTACCATTGGTAGGTTAAGTACTTGCCCTCGGCACGGGATAGTAGGGTGACTGTCTGCCCGTTAAACACCAATCCAGGTGCCTGCGGGGCAATGGTAACCTCGGGCTGTAGATATTTGAGTATCTGCTCGCTGAGCTGGTTGGTGGTGATGGTATTACTGGCCATCTTACTCGCCGTCACCGATCCATCCGCCACTTCTGCCTGCACGGTGGGCACCCCGCTGGAGGCATTGCCATCCTTGCGGTATAAATCAAATACCCCACTCACCGATGCATTCAAATCGGCCGCGAAGACTTTGTTGGAGAAAGTCGATCCGTTGCGTCCAGCCACCACATAAGCTTTGTTATTCAACACAACCGCATCTGCTAAATATTTAACTTCTGGAAAGTTGCCCGCACTTGCCCATTGCTTGGTTGTAGGGTCGTAAACCTCGATGGAATTTAACTTAGAAGATCCATCATGACCTACACCCACATAAATTCTTCCCTCGGCAACCCAGGCAACAGGCCACATTCTGGCTATTTGTAGGGATTCTTCCGCTCTCCAGGTATCTGTAGATGGGTCGTAGCTTTCGACTTTGTTTGTAGGACTTTCAATATTTCCTCCGATCGCCCAAATCCGATTTTCTAGCCAAACAAGTTTAGCCCCATGTCGAGACGTCGGCATGTTGGCTTTGGCACTCCATTGACTGGTGGAAGGATCAAAGCAAAGCAATTGGTTGATGTTTTGGTTGGAGGAATTTTTACCACCGATCAGATAAATTTTTCCATCAACCGTAATCGCAGTTCCGTTTTTTACTTCGCTAGGTAATGCAATTCCAGCAGACCAGGTACCAGAGGATGGATCAAATACCTCCACGCTGGATAACCCAACTCCGCCAATGGCATAGAGTTTTTCATTCAATACCGCACATGCAACCCCTGATCTGGCGACCGTCATATTTGCTAGGGTTTCCCAAGTGTTGGTCGTAGGGTCGTACCGCTCGGCAATATTTTGGCCACCTGAACCACTCGAACCTCCCACAAAATAAATTTTGCCGCCCAATACCTCGACGCCATCAAAAGCATGCCTTGCCACACTCACGGGTGCTTTCTCTTCCCAGACTAAGTCTTTTCTTTCTCCACCAGCATCAGCTTGGAAAAGTGAATACCCCGACGGTGCGGACTGGTTTTTAGGCACCGCAAGCAAACTACCCGGCAGCACACCCCCACCCCCCGAACTGGAGTTTAATTCATTCAACACCTCCTGACTCAGCATGGACTTGGTGATGGTGCGGTTCAGATCGGCTTTAACCTGAGGGGAAAGATCGTGGTAAGTAACTGTCCGATTTAGATCGGACAGTACATCCTGCCCAAGCATGTTCTTGGTGATCGTGCGGTTTAGGTCTGCCCGAACATCTGCGGATAAGCGCTCGCGGTTGATGGTGGCGTTCAGGTCGTTGCGAACATCTTGAGAGAGAAGGGATTTACCAATCGAGCCAGGCTCGATGGAAAGTTCACGGTTTAACTTGCTGGTAACTTCAGCAGATAGTTGATCAATACCGATGGTGCGGTTCAGATCATCCCGAACATCCTGGGGTAGCATATCGCGGGTAATTTCTCCTATTTCCTGAGTGCGGTTTAAATCCTGTAGGAGTTTCTGATTGAGCATCTCTGCGGTGACCGAACCAGGCTCCAGTCCATTGGCAATAGTGGCACGCTGGGCAAGTTGGGCAACCTCGGCAGCAAGGGCATAGGGAGAGGAAGTGATGCGCTGGTCGGGAGAGAGTAGCCTCATTCCCTGACCATCCTGCAGATCAACAGATACGCGAAGGAAGAGGGATTTTTGTTCGAGAAATAAGTCGGCTGGTAGTTGCTTCATACCATGCCCACCGAGCAGGACGAGGTAGCGTCCATTAAGCACAAAGTTCTCGATGGTGGAGTCTTCAGCTTCCGCATGACGCCAATGCACCGCACCTTCCTGATCCACAATCGAAAATGCAAATAGGGCATTGCCATGAAAGTTTTTGCCATCCACCGCCAGCTTTCCAGAAAAGGGAACAGGCGGACTGGCAAGCAATGCGGTTGTAGCAAGGGCAAGTAGCCACCAAGAGACTAGAGCATACCTAAACATGAAGAATCATGTACAATTTGAGTCAATTGTATGGATCATGCGAGCATCTTTTTTGTGAGGGTGAATCAGAGAACTGGGACAGATTTCATTGGCTGATAAGAAGGACCTCCAGCTTTTCGTCTTCTTAGTGGCGTAAGGGTACCGGTAGGGTGGTTTGGTCTGGCGTGTTTCCTTTGATTAAAAATCTGGTTTGCGTGATGAGGCATTTTTATGACCAATGAAAAAATGAATAGTCACGAAATCGATTACGAACTCATTGGGGATGATATGCAAATTGTGGAGGTGGAACTGGATCCTGGGGAGACGGTGATCGCAGAAGCCGGTGCCATGAATTACATGGAGGATGATATAGTATTTGAAGCCAAGATGGGGGATGGATCCCAACCAAATCAGGGCCTGTTTGGCAAATTACTGGATGTGGGGAAACGTGCACTTACAGGAGAATCTATCTTTATGACCCATTTTACCAACCAAGGAGCGGGGAAGAAGAGGGTTGGGTTTGCGGCTCCTTACCCGGGTAAAATTATTTGCCTGAATTTACGCGAACATCAAAACCAGGTGCTTTGTCAGAAAGACTCTTTTCTCTGTGCGGCACAGGGAACCAGTGTATCCATTGCATTTCAGAAAAAATTAGGAGCGGGTTTTTTTGGCGGGGAAGGATTTATTCTCCAAAAATTATCGGGAGATGGAATGGCTTTTGTGCATGCTGGGGGAACCATTGTCCGCAAGCAGTTGCAGGGGGATTCCTTACGGGTGGATACCGGATGCATTGTGGCATTTGAGCAGGGCATTGAGTACGATATACAAATGGCGGGCGGATTAAAGTCGATGGTTTTTGGCGGAGAGGGACTTTTCCTGGCCACGCTGAGAGGGCATGGAGCAGTGTGGTTACAAAGCCTCCCATTTTCGAGACTGGCAGACCGGGTTTTGCAGCATGCACCAACGATGGATGGTAAGAGCCAGGGGGAAGGATCTTTACTGGGAGGCATTGGCCGTATGGTTGATGGACGCTAGATTGTAACTCTGATTCACTTTGGTTAAAAAGGGGACACCATTTGACGGCAGAAAAAAAGTATGATTGGGTAATTTTATGCTAAAAATGCTTCTGATGTGTGCCCTAATGCTCTCTCTTGTTGGATGTGGTTCGAAGAGATGGAGCCAGGATTTGGAGAACGAAACGGTCTTCCATTCAAACGAGATGGAGCCGCAAATCTCCAAGGAAAATACAAACCCATCCAGTCATGCCTAAGATAATTTTACTTTTTCTTGTAAGTGGTGGATTTTTCGTCTCCAATTTGGTTTGCCAGGCAAAGCAGTACAAGGGGCTAAAAGTACATGGGGATTACAAATCCCTCACCCCGCTCGCAGAAAATGTTGCCAAAAATAAAGCGGGTATCACCGAGGAGCATCTTTTACGGGTGGCCAAATTGAAATTGATGAAAGAGGGAATCAACCCTCAGCGTTCGGATTCTCCCTACCACTACCTTTGGATTGAGTTGTTGATTGTGGGCAAGGGAACCTCTTTCAGTCTGGAATTATCCCTGAGGAAATCTGCCAAGGCTTATGGGTATGATGGCAAAGTAGTGGGAGATTTTTACAAACCTGTGCAGGGTACCTATGGCACGATTGGGGATGCAGGAAAGAGCAGAAAATATATTCTCAAGAGCTTGGAAAAGGCACTGGATCAATTTCTGTTCGATTATGTGGATTCCAACACCTAGCTGGCAAAGCAACTGATCTGATTTTACTCGGCGGAGCTACCCTCCAACTTTTGCCGGATGGCGTAGCGGATTTTTTCACCGGTGAAATCGAGAATGGTGACCACCACTAAGATACAAAGCAGAACGAGGGAGAATTTATTCCAGCTGTCCGCAGATTCTGCATAGAGTTTAAGGTGCAGGCCGATACCACCGGCTCCCACATAGCCAATAATACTGGCGGAGCGGATATTGTATTCCAGCATCCAGAGGCAATGGCTCCAGATGATGGGGCGGGCGTTGGGCCAGAGCCCGAACTGAAAAGCCTGAAAGGAACTGGCTCCCAGAGATTTTAAGGCATGCTGGGCAGATAAATCCGCAGATTCAAAAGTTTCGCTGAAGAATTTGGCGAGGTAGCCAACACTGTACAGAGTGAGTGCAATGACTCCGGCAAGAGAGTTGGAGCCCACAATCACCACCGCCACCAGTGCCCAGAGCAGGCTGGGGATGGTGCGGATAATATTGAGCAGCATCCGGGTGGGCCAAAGCACCCAGCTGGGGGCAATGTTACGGGATGCTCCCAGGGAAATCACAAAGGATAAAGCAATGGCCAGCAGAGTGGAAACTAGGGCGATCTGAACGGTTTCCAGTAGGCCGGAGAGGGTACGGTCGAGAATAGACCAGTCGGGTGGAAAAAACTGGGAGGTGAACCGGGTGAGGTTAGCCAGGTAATCCAAATCCCGTCCCGATCCTTCAATCGAGGGGAGGGCAGAAAAGGCACCGACAAGGAAGATCAGAAAGGTGACCCCAAGCAGATCAAAACGGCTGTGCCAGGGTAATTCTGGTTTCATGATTCTACCTCCTGGGAGATTGATTCCCAGCTCCAGGCGGTGGGATCTGCAGCACTCAGACGGATAACAAAATCCGCAAATTGCTGGACCTGCTCCTCATCGTGCAGGGAACAGATAATACTGCCTCCGTTTTCCTTTTGAGTGTCGCTTAGAATTTGCAGGGTACGGGTTGCCCACTCTGCATCAAGACTGGCCACGGGTTCGTCCGCCAGAAGCAGGGTGGGGCGGGAAATTAGTGTGCGGCAGATCGCAACCCGCTGGCGTTCTCCCCGGGAAAGCGTGGATGCCCATTGGCGGGATTTTTCCTGGAGGCCAAATTTTGACAGCCAATTCAGGCACTCCTCTTTTTCGTTTTGTGGGAACCCAAAAAAGGTTCTAATTCCGGAATGCCGGCCAAGGCATCCCCCCAGCACATTGGAGAGGGTGCTTGCCCCACTGGCGAGCTGGAGGTCCTGAAAAATCATTGAGAGTTTCTGATCCCCGGAGAGATGGGGTTGAACCTCCCCTTCGGATGGGGAAAGCAGGCTGGCCAGCACCCGGAGGAGGCTGGTCTTGCCCACCCCGGATGGCCCGGTGATGGCTACAAAAGAGCCGGAGGGAATGTTTAAATCAAGCTTCCGGAAAAGCCAGTTTTCGGACATGGACAGTCCAATATTGCTGGCTTGGAGAAAGGAGGATCCCATGGGCTAAAAGAGAGAGGAGTGGAGGGTAAATTACGGCTTCAGTGTTTTCTGCACCTCGAGGGCTTCCCGGGTGACCTGTAGATGTTTGTCCTGATCCACCACCACCAGTTCTCCGTTGAATACCTGATCCCGAAGTGTGGGGTTTTGCTGGTTCATCGCGAGCAGAGCCTCTTGGAGGATAGCACGGTCGGAAGCAGATAGGGATGCCCGGGCACAGATGGTATGTGAGGGAACAGGACCCTGTTTTTGAATGATTCGCAGGCGGGATTTTTGTTCGTCGTTTAAATATTTGTTGTCACCTTCCAGTACATAGTCGCTGACTGCGGCTGCTTCCACTTCTCCGCTAAGCACTTTTTCCACCGCGGAGACATAGCCTGTACCGTAGATTGTTTTGGAAAAGAAATCGTTCAATGCTTTTTCTTTTCCCGCTAATCCACGCTTGGTCAGATCCCACACGGGGATTAAATACCCGGAGGTGCTGGAGCGGCTGGCAAAAGCAACCGGTTTGTCCTGCAACTCTTCAATGGATTGGTAGGTTCTGTCTTTGAGGCTGAGCCAGATGCTTTGGTAGTTGGGCTTTCCATTTTTTAAATGAATCAACAGAATGGAAGCGGTGTCCTGATCGAGGTTGCGGGCAGCATCGGTGGAACTGAGATAGCCAAGATCAAGGGTGCCATTGCGGAAGGACTCCACCACCACCGAGGAGTCCGTGGGAATGAGAACCTCAACCGGACGGCTTAATTGAGCAGATAGATAGGTTTCAAATGCCTCTTTTTCTGCCAGCATTTTTTCGGGGTTCTTATTGGCTTTGAGGGCAATCACCACCTTTTTGAGAGAAAGGCCTTCGCTGGCAGACTCTGGTTTGCTGCTTTGAGAATCGTCCGAGCAGGAAAAAATTCCGAGGCAGAGGAAAGCAATCGTGCAGGCTTTTACAGGTGAAATAAATTGGTTGATCAGGTTCATCGAAGGGTGGTTGTTTAATTGAGACTGAGTCTCAATATCAATAGCATCTGCCTATTCTAAGTCAATGAGCATAACCAGGGAGGGCAATTAGAAGGAAAGGAGTTGGAAGATTTTTTCCAGGGTTTGATCGGAGGGGGAGCCTTGTGCCTCCATCCAATCCAGGGCTCGTTTGCTGAGATTTTCTCGGTCACTCTTGTTTTGTACAAGGGAGATAAGGGCAGACTTTGCTCCCTCTGCAGACTCGGTGGTCACAATGGCTTGGTGGGCGAGAAGATCTCCGCAAGTCTGTCGGAAATTCTGAAAGTTCGGACCGAGTACCAGAGGGATGCCCAGGGCGATGGGCTCAATGGGATTTTGTCCGCCTTGGTTTGGGGGAAGGGTTTTGCCCCCAAAGGCAAGATCGGCACAGCGGATTAAATTGCCCAATTCCCCGGTGGTATCCGCGAGATAAATGAGGGTTCCTTCCGGTGCTTCTTTTGACGAAGTACGCAAGTGATGAGCAACTCCGGATTGCTGGAGCATAGAAGTAATTTTTGCCCGCCGTTCGGCGTGGCGGGGAACAAGCAGCAGGCGGGCATCGATTTCCTTGGCCCGTAATTCCTGAAGGGAGTCAACCAGAAGTTCCTCCTCTCCTGGCCAGGTTGAAATTCCGACCAGGATCAGGGAGTCATCGCTGAAGCCAAATTCCTTTTTTAATTCTGCCGGGGTATTAGGTGCTTTTTCGGATGGTGTGATCGCATCTACCTTCAGGTTGCCTACCACCTGAACCCTGTCATTGGGCAGACCAAGTTGCATCCATCTGGAACGCTGATGTTCGGAGGTGGTCAGGATTTCAATCCCGCGGGGCAGAAGTAATTTCCGGGCAATGGGAGAAGTAGAGAGTCGGCGGTAGGTACGGTCTGAAAGCCTGGCATTAATAACCAGCGCAGGAACCCCACGGATTGCCGCCTGATGGAAATGTTCCGGCCATAACTCACTGTCGACCGTGATGATTAAGTCAGGCTTAATTTTCGACCACGCCATACAGCTGAAGATCCACCAGTCCAGAGGAAAGGGCCCCTGAGCGAGTACTTGGTGGCGGTATTTTTTATCTGCCACGAGGAGACCGGTACTGGTGGTTCCAGTAAGCACGACTTCGATCTTTTCATCCGCACAAAGCACGGAAAGAATTTTGGAAAGAGAAGAAAGTTCCCCCACACTGACTGCCTGGACCCAAACCCTTTTCTTTGCTTTTGTTTTGGCTGGCAGACTGGGAAAAAAACCGAGACGGTAGCATGCTTTAAACCCATATCCGCCCCGTCTGATCATCCGCCAGGTATAGTAAGGCAATGCCAGCAAAGCTAGGAAGGGAAAGGCAATTCGGTAAAGATAAATCACTGGTTGAAAGGGACTAGCTTTACCGTTGCCAGCAGGGGTTGGATAAGGAATGATTCAAGGCTTCTTTTCTATATGAATAATTCTGACCGAATCGCGAAACTTTTCTCAAATTGCAAGGCTGATAACCGGGCCGCTTTTGTTGCTTACATCTGTGCTTGTGATCCCGATTTTGATCAATCCCTTGCGGTGTGCAAAACTTTGATTGAGGGTGGGGTGGATGTTTTGGAACTGGGGGTTCCTTTTTCGGATCCTCTCGCGGATGGTCTTACCAATCAATTGGCTGCTCAGCGGGCATTGGAGTCTGGCTGTACCCAGGAAGATGTTTTCCGTTTGGTTCGGGAAATTCGTAAGTTTTCAGAGATCCCCATCGTCTTTTACACTTACTACAACCTTGTATTTTCGCAGGGAGTTGAGGAGTATGTAAAAAAATCAAAAGAAGCAGGAGTGGACGGATTGCTCACTCTTGATTTACCCCCCGAAGAGGCCACCGATTTGATTTCCGCGTGCAAGGACCATTGCTTAGCCAATATTTTTATCATAGCTCCCACCACTCCCAGGGAAAGAATTTCCAAAATTGCACAGCATGCATCCGGATTCCTCTATTATGTTTCCCGGGAAGGCGTGACCGGAGAAAGAGAAGACCTTGCTGGTGACTTGTCCGAACGGGTGGCAGTGATTCGTGAAAAAACGGACCTTCCTTTGGTGGTTGGATTTGGAATCTCCTCGGCCCCACAGGTGCGGGGAGTTGCGGAGGTGGCAGATGGAGTGGTGGTTGGTTCTGCCCTGGTTAATTGTATATCCGCAAACCTTGGTGATCCTGAGGCTACTCTTTCTTCTCTCCAAGCCAGACTAGAGGAGTTGATGAGCGGATTGCTGGCAGAATCTTCCTGAAATTTTCATGAGCGAGGAACTCAGGACGCTGAGTTTACTGGGCGGGGTAACCGCGGTTGGGAAAACCGATGCAGCGATCGAGTGGGCCAAGCAAAATAATGCAGAGATTTTGTGCTGTGATTCCGTATCTTTTTATCGAGGATTTGATGTAGGTTCAGCAAAACCCGATCCGGAGCAGAGAAAAATTATCACCCATTATGGGCTGGATATTTGTGATCTTGAAACCCCTATGGATGTGGGACTTTTTCATCAATATGCCCAAAAGGTCATTAAGGAGATCCATCGTCAGAAAAAACAGGTATTG
>Ga0181597_10005533_pt1 | contig 12089 bp, 8 predicted proteins | sample 041ome_5_FD_148647 | JGI IMG/M metagenome (GOLD analysis project Ga0181597, IMG submission 148647) | Coastal salt marsh microbial communities from the Groves Creek Marsh, Skidaway Island, Georgia - 041403US metaG (spades assembly) | ecosystem: Environmental > Aquatic > Marine > Intertidal zone >... | reverse complement strand
ACGTCACGAGGCACTGATGCCATCATAACGGTTCGAACCCTCGAAAATGGGAAAATTTTAAGTACTTCTGTGCTTCTAAACCAAAGGGTGAAACAGTGAACCATCTTGAGAACCGCTCCAGACTGGCGCGGGGTGCGGACTGTTTGATATGTAGCGTCGGAAGTTTCGATGACTTTAGTTTCGAAGAAGCGATCACGCGGGACGTGTCGAGCGCGCGCGAAATACACGCGTTCGATCACACGGTGTCGAACCCGCGAAACAAACCGTGCGGTGTCCACTTTCATCCATGGGGATTAGGACGCGCGCGCGAACCCGATGGGAGCGATTTGAAAGGTTTAGCCGACATCGTCGTCGCGCTCGGTCACAAAGGAAGGACGATAGACGTATTAAAAATTGACTGCGAAGGCTGCGAATGGAGCACTTACGGCAGCTGGTTCGACGCCGACGTGCGCGTCGATGAAATGCTCGTGGAAATACACGCGGGCACGATTGACTCGAACTTGAACGAAATACATCAATCGTGGCTCTCTCTGATCGTCGGCGAACAATTTTCGGCCGCGGCGCGCTCGACCCTTCGCGCGAGCCGGTGGCGAAACGTTTCTTCCGACGCCTTTACGACGAAAACTTTTACATTTTCCACAAAGAGCCGAATATCAAGTATTCACGATTGCACAAAATGTGCGTCGAATTCGCATTCATTCGCTTCGATGGTGGTATTGAGGGTGTGGAAAATTCCCCAAACTCGTGGTAGGTGACAGACACTCTTGTAAATCACTGGGCACGTCCTTTCGAGTCAGCGCTCAACTCTTCGATGACGAAACCAGCGCCACCAGCTCGACGTTCCACCGAGTCTTTCGACGCAAATGCTCGCTATAGCGGCGACCCAGTCGACTGAGGGTTTCTCCGGCGCCGTAGCGGCGTCGCAGCGTTTTTATGATAAGCAGACATAGAGTCCAGAGGCATGCAACCGCCCAGCGTCCGCGCGAGCTTCGCCGCTCGATCGCCATTCGTGACGTCGCCGATGACGTGAAGGTTCCATCCGATCACGGGATGCGTTCCGAATCCGAGGAAGAACGCGACGGGCGTGAGTGCGAGCGTGAGAAGTACAGTGGAGAAAATTCTTCGCGGGGCGAATATTCTTTCGAGTCGAGCCCGGGGCGAACGGGACGTGGATACCGCGCTCAGGTCGTTTCGCGACGGCACGCGCCGCCGCACCGTGTACTAGCGCTCGATCTTTGGTTTTCGCGCATGTCGACGCACGCGCGCCAGACTGTGGCGGAAACTGTGACCGACGCTCTCGTAGCGAGAGCGAGACCGCGCAACGCGCCGCGCCGCGGAATGCGGCCCGCGCCGACGACGCCGCGACATCTGAAGCGACGCGTGAAAGAAAGTACCGTCCGGTGCGGCGTGGCTTTGGCGGTCTTCTGTCTGGTCGAGTTGCTTCGAACGCGAACCGCTGCGCAAGTTCACGCGAAGATCTCGTCGTGGCGACGAGTGCCCTCGAAGCGTCCAACGCCTATCGCGGTGTCGTCGAGCGATGCGAACCCGTGTATTCCCAGGCGATCGCGCGCACAGCGGCATGCCGACGCGCGCGCGCGCCTCGACGGCGAACACGAGTCGGCAGTGCGATTCGCAACGTTCGCCTTCACTCAAAACGCCGGCGATCGTTGGGGCGTGGACGCGACGCGGAGGGCGCTGAAGCTGATGTATTCATCATTAGTGCGAGCGCACGCGATCACGCCGACGTTGCACGTGTACACGGATGTTCCGGACGTCGTACCTCTCGAAACGACGATGGGCACGAGAACGGACATCGTTTCGAGAGTGTGCGACGCGACGTCGTTACCGAAAAATGTTTACACGAGAAACGACGGAAAAGCGACGAAAAATAGTAAGTGGGCGTCGCTTTCGCGAGCTAAACTCGATGTGGTGGAGGACTTGATGCTTCACGGAGTCGGACCCGTGGTCTGGATCGACCTCGACACGCTCGTTTTCGTGGACTTGGCGCGCGCGTTTCAGCGCGGCGCGTCGACGTGGTTAGTAGGTTATCAGAGAGGAATGCAGTGTAAAGGCTTGAAGAGTTGCGTTGGGTCACACTTTCGTTCCGTGCGTCCGGAGTTTGACGTGCTCGGCGACTTGTGGTCGCTCGATTTAGCCGCAATAGAGAAAGTGAGAGATTACGAACGCCGATGGGTGTCGTCGCGATGGGTGAGAAAGCCGCCAAAGTACGATCTCCAGGCGTATTTCAGTCTCATGCTCGAAAATGGTGTACTGGCCGAGAACGTTTTGCTTCACAACATTCTACCGGACCTCAATTTTGGTTTCACGTGCTCAAACTTTGAGCACCCAACGTCGACTAATATGGAAATTTCTGTCGATAGCGACGACGCACAGCGTCTGAGGTGCCCTATTCAAAAAGGCGTGAAAATGTCACCGCGAGTAGGAACTCTTTCGTTCACCGCGTGGTCGTTTCAAAAGATGTTTTTGGATGAAGAAAAGCCGACGTTTGATTCGCTTTCTGACGATCAAGATGTTCGCGCTTGGTTCGCGCGATGGTTTTACTCGCCGCTCTGAAAGAATTCGGCAGTAGTTGTCGCTAGATCGTAATATTTAATACTATACCATACCTAAGGCTAGCTCATTCAGACGATGGGAAACGCCCTTGACGACGCGCTCGTACGTAAATTCTTGCATCAACGCGCGAGCATTTGCTGTGATATCACGCAACTTCGTTAGCGATTCGCCATCGGTGTTCGTGATAATCTTCGTTTTTTCCACTAAATCGTGCAAATCTCCAGATATTCCGATGTAGTGTATCCCATCTACCAGCTTGTCGCTGTAATAGTGCTTGAAATTTGACTTGACGAGGAACAGGACGCTCCCGCTTTCCATGCGCCAACGGTTTCCCCACGCGTCGACGTTTCCGTCGATTTCGAGGATACCTTTGTGCGTGATCCAATGCTGTTCCGATACGCGCGGGCTAATACGTACATTCTTTTGTCCTCTACACGATTGTACCCTTCGCGTGATCTCGAGGTCGAGCCAAGGAACATTTATGGATGATTGCACCGCTCGCACGCGCGGAAGTTTAACGCACGCGGTAACCCTTTCGTTCCCGTCGACGCGAGTGGACTCTTCTACTTCGCATTTTGTTGACATACCGGACGTCGAGCCTCTCCAGAACACGTCGGATTTGCGTTCATCGAACGGAATCTCGCGTTCACGCAGGTTCCGAAGGAACAGTTTGAACCCGTCGCGCTTGATGAAGTGGAAGTTTGGCGCGAGCACGACTGATTCGTCGGTGAAACAATTCGCATTGATAGAGTGCGCCAGGATGAAAACATTCAAGGATTTCAGCTCCCGTTGCAGCTTCCTCGGTAGAGACGCGTCGTCGTCAATCACCCATAGGAGTCGTATAGCTACGCCGCTTCGTTCTCCGCGATTCTTCCGCTGTTCCGAGGCGACGTCTCGGAGAAACCGCAGGGCACTTTTAAAGTAGCTACGATTCAGCGGTTGACGCCTACGTGCGACGAAGGTGTACGAAGACGGGGAAGATGCTTCCGGATGAAAGGTGAAACACGCGACGTCTTTGCCCAAGCCACGTAAACTGGATTTCAGCATTCGTTCCCTCACGTCGCCGCAGCAGTTCCGACAGTGCGTCCAAGCGTCTTCTCGTATCCAAAGTGCACTGAAACTACCCAGCAAGTCCGCGATCGTGCGCGTGACGATCATGTATGATGACGAGAAACAAAAGCAGAGCAATAGAAGCAAACCAACTCGTCGCGCTCGTGTCTTCGCCATCGGCCCGCGTGTACGAAAGGAACAAACGTCCAAGTGTGAGCAGTACGTTTTTATCTCCTCAATTCAGAAGATTTACTGCGGTGCATGAAGCCTCGATAGCCTCTTCATGGCGACGCACTCTGCCGGGAACGACGCACGAGCATAATCCGCCACTCGAAGCCTCAGACGCTCCACGATTGGCTTCGGGCGAAGCACTGATGCAGGCCTGCGAACGACTTGCACGTGTGTTACGTTCGCATCGCGGCCTTGTAGTGGCACTCGCCGCGCCGTTCGCGCTCGTGCTGTACTTTAGCCATAGCTCTTTGGCTTTCAACAGTCGCAGCTCGAGTGACTCTGTGCCCTTGGCGGTGGTGAAGCTCAGCGGACGACCTCACGCAAAGCTCGCTCGCGCAGCGATAAACCCTGGCGAGTTTTCGATAGGAGTCGTTTTATGCAGCACGACGCGAGGCGTCGAAAACGTAGAGTGGGATCACCTGGCGCTCACTTCCATAATGTTGCCCTCGCTGAAGAGCACCATGGAAGACGAATACACGTACTTTTTGTACATCGGCGTGGACACGGATGATGAAGTTTACTCAACGCGAGAAGCGAAGAGTACGCTTTCTCGTCTCGCGGGTGACAACGTATCCGTCATCATAGACGCGTTCCCAAGAGTTGGCCAGCGCATCCCTATGAACCAAATATTGCGCCGCGCGTACGAGGACGGGATGGATTACATCGTCCGCGTCAACGACGATACTGAATTCGCCAGTATGATGTGGACTACGCTTTCAATTTCAGAGCTCATGCGAGGAACGCCTGCAAACATCGGTGTCGTAGGCCCCATCGTCAGCGGACCTCCGAATGTCAACGGGAATATTCTGACACACGACATGGTTCATCGAACACACATGGACATCTTCAACGGCGAGTACTACCCAGAGTGTTTTGAGAATGCATGGATAGATGATTGGATCACGCTTGTGTACGGACACAGATCGCGAGCTATATGGGAATGGCGAGTCCATCACCACACCGATCACCACGGCACTCGATATCGTACGCAGAAGCGGCAGAAACGATGGCTCGTCGGAAAAGTCAAGGATGGTCGACGTACTATAGACCTCTGGATACAAGCGCGGAACTAGCTAGATTAGTGGATTGTTTCACGAGCCTAACTCGTTGCATGTTTCGATGTTCGCTCGCGCCACGCGCTCCTTTAAGCGTGTTCATGACTCACGCGCGCGTCTACACCGTGCACACGTGAATGCTCGACGCGAGTCGGCGTGTGACGCGCGCCACGACGTCACAGGCCGGCGCGAGAAAGTGCGAGGTTTGAAACCAATAACTATCGAGGGAGTGGATGCCACTGTCGAAACTCAGGCGGCGCGCGTTCGTCAGCTCGTGTAGCCGTTCTCGTCGCCGACTTTGTAAAGCGAAGTGCCGTCGTGAGTCGGTCAAAAGGCGACGGCGCGAGTCGCTGTGACGTCGAACGTCGCGTGAATCCGGTCCATCGTCGCAAACGATCGCGCATCCATCTCTCCAGACTGATTTGGTCTGCGACGTCGAACAGTAAACGTTCGACGAGCGCGTGCGAAGCGAAGTGTCGGCGCGTGGTGGGCGAAAACAACGAAGGATGTCCGCGCGGCGACGAGCGCGCTTCCCGGTGACGTCGTGGACTTCTGGAGACGCCGCGCGGTGGAGTTTTTATGCATGCGCCTTTTGCGCGCTCCTCGTGTTGCGCTCGAGCGCTCGTCGAGGCGTCGAAACCGCGTCGAGCAAATATACGCATACGCGAGACTTTGAGCACAAAAGTCGAACACCAGAGACGGTGGTGTGGTCGACGGATTTGCACGCCGGTCCAATCGGATGTCAAGTATCGATGTTTGCGACGCTAAACATCGACGTCGAAGCGGAAGTGGATGTTCCGAATTGCAAATATTTCCAAAACGGCAGAGGCGAAAACCTTTGCGCCTCGGGTCGGGGTCTTCGAAACGATCAAAATCGTGGATTTTCTCTCGACCCTCACCCGAACAACACGCGACGAAGACTTTATACGCACTTTAGTGCAAACGGGGATTTTTCGCGTGCAGATGTTGTGTTTTGTTCGCACCCGGCGGCGAACTGCGAAATATATTTACCGTTTGATAAATCGATTCTGATTTACAACACGCAGAGACTAGAATTCGGTCGAGACGACGAATTCATTTGGTGGCGAGAACCAATCATTGGAGCAGATAGACGCGAGCGCTGGGAGCATTGGGTACACAATTTGAAAGCCATCTCACGGTCGAAGGCCAACGTCGTGGCGGCGAATAACATGTACGACGTCACGCACATGGAGTACTTCACAGGCATCGAGACAAAATACATTCCTTCGTGGTGCGGTGGTCTCCCGCGAGAGATCGTGGAGAAAAGTTCATATCGACCTCAGCGCAGGGAGATTGTTCTCACGCCGTACCGAGTTAATCTGGAGTATGCGAAAGAGACGATTCCCGAGAGAGGCTGGCCAGACCAACGTCGTAAGATGTATAAAAATCCATTGACGCACCCGATATTCGATGATCTTATGCAGCTTAAATCGAGATTTGAGCTCATCAGCATGAAACAAGCATTTCCAAAACATGGAAAATTCAAAAGTATCCATGACTTTCAAAACTTTCGCGCCGTCGTGCTGATTCCGTATGTACCCTCGACGATGTTCTTCTTTCAGCTTTATCGCGCGTGCGTACCGATTTTGGTGCCTTCGCGCAAATTGCTGGCGCGTTGGGTCGCCGAGCACGGCATACTTTGGGAAACTTCATACGGAGATCCTGTGCGCGTCAATGAGACGATGCACTCGCACTTGTCAAATCCAAGTAATTTTGACGCCGTGAGCAGGGAGCGTTGGATGGAGTTCTACGACGTGTATCAAACTGAAGTGTTTCCACATATTTTGTACTTTGACAACTGGGAACGCGCTGCACAGATAGTTGAAAGCACAAATTTAGAAACTGTTTCCGAAAACATGCGACTTCACAACGTGAACGAGTTTCATCGCATCAGAAATTTATGGCGTGGCACGTTCGAGCAGATGGCTACGAACAGGAAAGCTCGCGGTGGATCGGTGTCAGCGACTAGAGAATCGCAGCCACGTGTGCTTTCTGTAGACATAAACACTGCGTTGATGCGCCAGTACGAGCTCGAACCGCTTTCATTCGCGACTGAGAGCGAGGTATTGGGCTTTTTCAGTCGAATTACTCGGGGTGGTATTTTCGGTCGTCGATGAAGCACGCCGTAGAGGAACCGCTCGTTTTAATCAGCGCTCTGAGACTGTGCAAAAGTCGATGTTGATTTACATTAATGTACTAGCGCATAAATAGGTCGTATTTTTAGCTTTGTCGATATTCAAAATATTGTGACACAAGTTCCTGGGTCGCGAGCGAATAGACAGACTGTTCGCATTCACTACCGACTGCGAGGATGTCGCGGACGCTGATTCCGTTGTTTTCTTCAAACAAATCGAACACGTCTTTCGGTTGGGTGTGCGTTTCGAAATCCCCACGATGCGTGTGCACGTCGAGCAGGCGCGCGCGCTCACGCACGAAAGCCAACGATGACCACGCGTCGCGCGCGCGCGGCGCAGAGTGCGCGTCGACGAACCGAGCAGATGTCTCGCGCCGCGCCGCGCACGTTTTGTGTGCGTCCATCTCATCACGTGATGGTCTATAAATTCGTAAAGTACGACACTTGCGACGTACAAGACGAACGGTGTTTTTATAAATTGTGGCGACGTTTTTCGCCCAGGGATATTTCGCGCCCGTCGCGTCGCCGCGGTCATGGCGGTCGCGCGCTCGTTACGTACCGACGCCGTCGCGCGCGATGTCACGGGCGAACGGAAAGCGCGGGCTCCGCGGTACCGGTCTTCGCCTCGCCCTTGAGTAACCGGTTCCGTTGCCGCCGCTTCGGCGCCCCTTTCACCGCCGCGCCGTTCGGCCCGGTCACGTTCACGGCCACGGGCCTCCCGTCGGCGTTGCTGACTTCGTACTCAACCTCCTCGTCCTCCCACGCCGACCGGAACCCCGCGCGCGAGATGCCCGTTTGGTGCACGAATATCTCTTCGCTTCCGTCGTGCGGTGTGATGAACCCGAATCCTTTCGTGACGTTGAACCATTTCACCTTCCCGCGCGCGCGCGCGCCCATCGCGCGCGGCGACGTCGCGTCGCCCCACGCGCGCGCGGCGCAGAGTGCGCGTCGACGAGCCGAGCAGATGTCTCGCGCCGCGCCGCGCACGTTTTGTGTGCGTCCATCTCATCACGTGATGGTCTATAAATTCGTAAAGTACGACACTTGCGACGTACAAGACGAACGGTGTTTTTATAAATTGTGGCGACGTTTTTCGCCCACCTGGGCCGCGGTGGGATATTTCGCGCCCGTCGCGCGCCGCGGTCGCGCGCTCGTTACGTACCGACGCGGTCGCAGACGAACGGGAATGTCGCAGACGAACGGGAAACGCGATGGCGACGGCACCGGCGACGCCGCGCGCGAGGACTGGAAGGCCGTCGTCGCCGATGAGTACGCGCGCCGCAGCGGCGTGTACGCCGCGCCCGACGAAACCTCGTTCCCGCTCATCGCGTCGAGCATTTTTTCGGAAGAAATCATCGCCGCCGTGGACTCCATGCTCAGCGGACAGCTCACTATGGCAAATAACGTTCGCGAATTCGAGCAGGCGTTCGCAAAGTACGTCGGGGCGCCGTTCGCGGTGATGTGCAACTCTGGCAGCTCGGCGAATCTTCTCGCGCTGGCGGCGTTGACGAATCACCTGCGTTCGAAAAAGCTCTGCGCCGGGGACGAAGTGTTGATCCCGGCGGTGTGCTGGTCCACGAGTTTGTGGCCGATCGTACAAATGGGCCTGATTCCAGTGTTCGTGGACGTGGACGTGGCGACGATGAACGTGGACTTGGACGACTTGGAAGCGAGAATCACGGATAAGACGCGAGGCGTGCTCGCGGTGCACGTCCTCGGCAACATGTGCGATATGGACAGGCTGATGGATATTTGTGCCCGTCGCGACTTGCTCCTCGTCGAAGACACGTGCGAATCGCTGGGAAGCACGTACGGCGGGAAGTGCGTGGGGACGTTTGGGAGTTTTGGCTCGTACAGTTTTTACTTTTCCCACCACATCACCACGGGCGAAGGTGGAATGGTCGTGTGTCAGACTCAAGAAGACGCCGATCTCGTCCGATGCTTGCGCGCGCACGGCTGGACGCGCGAGCTTTCTAACAAAGATGAGTTACACGAACAAAACGCGCACATAGATTCGCGTTTCATGTTCGTCAACGTCGGGTACAACTTGCGCCCCATGGAAATCTCTGGGGCTGTCGGGAAGTGCCAGCTTCTTCGTCTGGACTCGATGAACGCCAACAGAAAAGAAAACCGCGAGCGCTTGCTTCGAGCTCTGCAGTCGCACGATAAATGGAACGATCAATTCCGCTTCCCGGTCGCCCCGAATGCGTCCGCCGACCCGGCGTGGTTCGGCTTCGTGGCCGTGCTTCGACGCGATCTGCAGAAGCGCCTGCCGACGTATTTGGAATTTCTCACCAGACACAAGATCGAAAATCGTCCAATCATCAGCGGTAACTTTGTGCACCAGCCGGCGATCAAAACTTTGGGATTGAGCGTTGACCCGAACGGATATCCTGGCTCGGACGAGCTGGGCACGTGCGGGTTTTTCATCGGCGTGCACACGTATCGCCTGTCGGATGCGCAGATCTCGTACCTCGCCGACACCATGCTCGCCTTCGACTTTGACTGCGCCGTGAACAGAAAAGTCGTGCTCGTGACTGGTGGCAGCGGTCTCGTCGGTCGAGCACTCAAAGAACACGTCAAAACATTGGCGAACACAAACGATTCATGGATTTTTACATCTTCCAAAGATGCTGATTTGTGCTCTTACGACGAGACGAAGAGGCTCTTCGAGCGATATCGCCCGACGCACGTCATTCACCTCGCGGTGAAGCTCATGGCGGGCGGCGACATGTCGAAAATGGCGGCGAGTCTCATTCAGGATAACAACGCGATTAACGCTAATGTTCTTCGTTGCGCGCACGAAATCGACTGCGACAAGGTTGTCTCTGTCTTATCTTCTTTCGCTTACCCGAAAGATGTGAGTTTGCCGATCACAGAAAAGCGACTGCACGACGGTCCTTGCCATCCGTTGTATGAGTCTTACGGTTCGTCAAAGCGTAACCTCGAAATTCTATCGCGCGCCTACCGCGCGCAACATGGTAGGAAGTTCGTCACCGTCATTCCGAGCAATATATTTGGAACCATATCGCAACTGCGCGAGGATGGTCCGGTCATCGACGCGCTCATGAGCAAGGCTGCGCAATCCGCGGCTACAGGTTCTGAATTCACATGCAGAGGCACCGGTGCGCCGTACCGTCAGTTCTGCTACGCACCCGATCTAGCGCGCGTGCTCATTTGGTCTTTGGAACATTACGACGAAGAAGAGCCAATAAATGTCGCTGGGGAAGAGATCAGCATACGCGCCGTGGCGGAGCTCATCGCCAACATGTTCGGCGTCGAGAAACGCTTGTCGTTTGACGCGTCGTTTCCAGATGGGCCCATGTACCGCACGCTAAGCGATGATAAGCTCCGACGTCTGTATGAAGGTTACGAGCAAACCGATTTCGAAACGGCACTTCGAAGCGTCGTCGCACGAGTCATCAACGCGTAATACATCGGCTGTTTGACGATATACATCTTGTAAAAGTCGCATTTGTATGTCGCATACAGCTATGATGAGATAGTTCAGTAAGCGTAGCTCAACGCTTTGTAAGTTGATCTACAAACTCTACTTAACTCTACTTTTTCGTGCCGGCAAAGCTGTAGTGCGCCGCGCAAATCATCACGATGGCGGCGCCGGCGACGGTCGACTCGGACAAGGTGGAGTAATCCATAAAGTATGCGGTAAAAAATATCAGCGCAAACTTGTTGGTGTTGTTGAGTATCGTAATACTCGTCGGGGTGATCAAGCGATTGAGCTGAAACGCGGAAACGCTCAAGCAAAATCCTAGCGTGCACGAAACGAAGAGTGCGACGCACTGCGATTTTGTCGCGCCGCTCGCCATAAACTTTTGTAGCGTCTCGTTTTCTCTTTGAGCGAACCCGACGATGGCGCACACGGGTAAGGATAGTAAGTTATTATAGTACGCCATGGTCCAGCTGTTCATATCGAGCTCGTTCACGAGCGATTTGACCTTGATTTGATACGCCGTCGTCGCCGCTACGTTCACCGCAAGCCAGGCGTACCCCGTAAAGTCAAAATTCGAAGCCGCGTCCAGATCGCCCGACGCGTACACCAACGACCCTACGCACATTCCTAATATCGCCAAAATCCTCGGTTTCGTCTGCACCGTGCCCAGACAAAAATAATCCGCTATGGCGATCGTCACCGTACCTAAATTTCTTTGCACTATGAGCGTCGTCGCCGTCACGAACTTGAGCGCCAGCATGGACGACGCGAGCATGGCGTAAAACAAAAGCACGAGCGCGAACCAACGTTTGGCTTTATGTCGCCGCACCGGCTCGATCTGCAGACTCAGCACCGATTTCCCGAACGCGAGTAACACCAGCGTCACCGCGTTTTGCGCGAACAGCACCGCGTTCGGGGCGGGGAAGAACCCCATGATTTGTTTATTCAGCACGGTGAGCGCGCTGCCGGATAGACAAAACGCCGCGGCGACCAAGGTGATCGTGACGACCGCCATCGCGACGGCTGCGCGTCGTCCGCCGTCGCGCGCGATCGCGTCGTCCGGTTTCGCGTCGACTCGAGGCCCGCCGTCTCGCGAGCCGCGCCGACGACTGACTCGCGCGCGTTTTGAATTCGTCCGTCGATTTCCGGAATTCCAAAATTCCACGTCAAAATTTTGCGCCCGCCGCGTCCGGCTGGCGCCGGCACGACCACTCCGCACGGGCGATCGCGCCCGGAAAGCGATCGGATCGTGGAAAAATTTATATAACGCGGGTTCAGAGAGTCCCTACACACACAACGAGTCACGAACCGTCGATAAGTACATACTTTAACAGCGTTTAGTGCCATCTACAATAACTACGAGAGGTAGTTCCTAATGCTAAATTTATATAACGCGGGTTCAGAGAGACTTGTCCATACAAGCCCGCACGTCAACGCATGAGTATGTATGGCCGAGAGAAACCTCGGCCGTCGAAGATAGTAATTGCAAGTATACTTTGCATCCTGCTCACTTTGATTTGTTCGTTTTGGCACGCAACTTCTGACGCTAGGATTGTGTCCAGTAGTATGCCAA
>Ga0181597_10005524_pt1 | contig 12105 bp, 13 predicted proteins | sample 041ome_5_FD_148647 | JGI IMG/M metagenome (GOLD analysis project Ga0181597, IMG submission 148647) | Coastal salt marsh microbial communities from the Groves Creek Marsh, Skidaway Island, Georgia - 041403US metaG (spades assembly) | ecosystem: Environmental > Aquatic > Marine > Intertidal zone... | reverse complement strand
AGCCGTTTTATGACGAGATAAAAGCCCCGGCATCAGTTTTCGCACTTTCGGTCAGGCGTGGGCTTGGCTAAGGTGGCGCATATTTTCAATCAGGCTGTCCGTACAGGTTCTGCATGACTCAATCACCGAACAATCCGCTGCATGGCGTGACACTTGAAGCCATCCTCACCGCTCTGGTTGCCCAGTATGGTTGGGATGGCTTGGCGCAACGCATCGACATTCGCTGTTTCAAGAGCGATCCGAGCATCAAGTCCAGCCTGACTTTTTTGCGCAAGACGCCTTGGGCACGAGAGAAGGTTGAAGCGCTGTATATCCGCTCGCAGGCGCGTCGCTAGGCGCTGAGCGCTAGGTCGGTAACCTGGCACCCTTGTTGCAATACCTCTGCAAACGCCGCAAAGCGTCAAAAAACTGCGGCCAGTGGAGGAAGTGATGAGTCAGGGTGTTGAGTTCAATCGTTTGATGCTGGAAATGCGTTCTATGCAGGCCGACGCCATGGTGCGTCAGAAACCTGTCGCCAGCACGCCTGAACCAGGGGCCCCGAGCTTTTCCGATATGCTCGGCCAGGCGGTGGGCAAGGTTAGCGAAACCCAGCAGGCAGCCAGTAAGTTGGCAACCGCCTTTGAAATGGGCACCAGTGGTGTGGATTTGACGGATGTGATGATTGCCTCGCAGAAATCCAGCGTCTCCATGCAAGCCATGACCCAAGTGCGCAACAAGCTGGTTCAGGCGTATCAAGACATTATGCAGATGCCGGTTTAAGGGTAGGGCTGAATCATGGCGGAAGCTGTCGCTGCAAACGTACCTGCCACCACTGGTGGCGAGCCGAAAAAACCATTGTTCGGCCTGACCTTCCTGGAAAACCTTTCCGATATGTCGATGTTGCGGCAGATCGGTTTGTTGGTCGGTCTTGCCGCCAGTGTGGCCATCGGCTTTGCCGTGGTGCTGTGGTCGCAGCAACCGGATTACCGCCCGCTGTATGGCAGCCTTGATGGCATGGATGCTTCGCAGGTGATGGAGACACTGTCCGCTGCCGATATCAAATACACCGTGGAGCCCAACTCCGGCGCGTTATTGGTTCAGGCCGATGACCTGGCCCGTGCGCGTATGCGTCTGGCGGCCGCTGGCGTTGCGCCGAAAGACAACAGCGTCGGCTTTGAGATTCTCGACCAGGAGCAAGGCCTGGGCACCAGCCAGTTTATGGAAGCCACCCGCTACCGCCGTGGCCTTGAAGGTGAGCTGGCCCGAACGGTCGCCAGCCTGAACAACATCAAAGCCGCCCGCGTGCATTTGGCTATCCCGAAAAGCTCGGTGTTCGTACGCGACGAACGTAAGCCCAGCGCCTCGGTACTGGTTGAGTTGTATTCGGGGCGCGGCCTGGAGCCGAGCCAGGTGATGGCCATCGTCAACCTGGTTGCCAGCAGCGTGCCGGAAATGAATAAGGCCCAGGTCACCGTGGTCGATCAGAAGGGCAACCTGCTCTCGGATATTCAGGAAATGTCCGAGCTGACCATGGCCGGCAAACAGTTCGATTACAGCCGCCGCATGGAAAGCCTGTTCACCCAGCGCGTGCACAATATTTTGCAGCCGGTACTGGGCTCTGGTCGTTACAAGGCCGAAGTGTCGGCGGATGTGGACTTCAGCGCGGTGGAGTCCACCTCGGAAATGTTCAACCCCGACCAGCCGGCGCTGCGCAGTGAGCAGCAGGTCAATGAGCAACGCACCAGCAGCCTGCCACCACAAGGCGTGCCCGGTGCCCTGAGTAATCAGCCGCCAGGTCCCGCCGCAGCACCTCAGCAAGCCGGTGCGGGTGCCGCAGCTGTGGCTGGGGCGATTGCGCCCGGGCAGCCTTTGCTGGACGCCAATGGCGCGCAAATCATCGACCCGGCCACCGGCCTGGCCATGCTCGCGCCTTATCCGGCGGACAAACGTGAGCAATCGACACGCAACTTCGAGCTGGACCGTTCAATCAGCTACACCAAACAACAGCAGGGGCGTCTGCGCCGCTTGTCGGTGGCGGTGGTGGTCGATGATCAAGCCAAGCCGGATGCCGCCACGGGTGAGGTCACTCGCGTGCCGTGGAGCAGTGACGACCTGGCGCGCTTTACCCGTCTGGTGCAGGACTCCGTCGGTTTCGATGCCAGCCGTGGCGACAGCGTCAGCGTGATCAATACGCCGTTCTCCGCTGAACTGGGTGAAGAGCTGATCGAAATTCCGTTTTATACCCAGCCGTGGTTCTGGGATGTGGTCAAACAGGTACTTGGCGTCCTGTTTATCCTGGTGTTGGTATTTGGTGTGTTGCGCCCAGTGCTGAACAACATCACCGGTGCTGGCCGCAGCCAGGGCGATGGCCGTGGTGGCGACGTTGAACTCGGTGAAATGGGCGGGTTGGGCGGTGACTTGGCCGAAGACCGGGTCAGCCTCGGCGGGCCGCAAAGCATCCTCCTGCCGAGCCCGAGTGAGGGGTATGATGCACAGCTAAACGCCATAAAGAGCCTGGTCGCAGAAGATCCGGGCCGCGTCGCCCAGGTTGTGAAAGAGTGGATTAACGCCGATGAGTGATAATCGAACCGTCGCCAAGTTGAACAAGGTCGATAAGGCCGCGATCCTGCTGCTGTCGCTCGGTGAAACGGATGCCGCCCAAGTGCTGCGGCATCTGGGGCCGAAGGAAGTGCAGCGCGTAGGCGTGGCCATGGCCGGTATGCGCAATATTCAGCGTGAGCAGGTCGAGCAGGTGATGGGCGAGTTCGTTGACATCGTCGGCGATCAGACCAGCCTGGGCGTTGGTGCCGACGGCTACATCCGTAAGATGCTCACGCAGGCCCTGGGCGAAGACAAAGCCGGCAATCTGATTGACCGCATCCTCCTCGGCGGCAGCACCAGCGGCTTGGACAGCCTTAAATGGATGGAGCCGCGTGCCGTGGCGGATGTGATCCGCTACGAGCACCCGCAGATTCAGGCCATTGTTGTGGCCTACCTCGACCCCGACCAGGCCGGTGAAGTGCTTGGCCATTTCGACCACAAGGTGCGCCTGGACATCGTGCTGCGGGTGTCTTCACTGAACACCGTGCAGCCAGCCGCGCTGAAAGAGCTCAATCTGATCCTTGAGAAACAGTTTTCCGGCAGCTCTAATAGCACTCGCGCTGCATTGGGCGGGGTCAAGCGTGCCGCCGACATCATGAACTTCCTCGACAGCTCGGTTGAAGGTCAGCTGATGGATTCGATCCGTGAAGTTGACGAGGACCTGTCCAGCCAGATCGAAGACCTGATGTTCGTCTTCGACAACCTGGCCGATGTCGATGACCGTGGCATCCAGGCGTTGATGCGCGAAGTTTCCTCCGATGTGCTGGTGTTGGCGCTCAAGGGCGCCGATGAGGCCATCAAGGAAAAGGTGTTCAAGAACATGTCCAAACGTGCTGCCGAACTGCTGCGCGACGATCTGGAAGCCAAAGGCCCGGTACGCGTCAGCGATGTGGAAACGGCGCAGAAGGAAATCCTTACCATCGCCAGACGTATGGCCGAAGCCGGGGAAATTGTCTTGGGCGGCAAAGGCGGCGAGGAAATGGTCTAAGCAATGTCCAGTAAAGAACCGGCGAGTGAGCTGATTCGCGCCAAGGATCTAAGAGGCGTTAACGTCTGGGCGTTGCCCAGCTTTGACCCGCATGCGCCAACGCCTGAACCCAGCGCAGAAGAACAGGCTGTTGAACCGACCGCTGAAACGAGCGAACCCGCGCAGGCCGACAGCGAAGAGGTGGCTCTAGAAGACGTCAAGCCTTTGACGTTGGATGAGTTGGAGGCAATCCGTCAGGACGCCTACAACGAGGGGTTTGCCACCGGCGAAAAAGACGGCTTCCATGCAGGCCAGCTAAAAGCCAAACAGGACGCCGATGTGGCCTTGGCGGCAAAAATAGCTGGGCTGGAGCAGCTTATGACTCACCTGTTCGAGCCGATCGCCGGGCAGGATCAGCAGCTCGAAGAAGGGCTGATCAAGCTGCTTGAGCAGATCGTGCGCCAGGTGATTCAGCGTGAGTTGGTCAGTGATTCCAGCCAGATTCGTCAGGTGCTCAGCGAGGCGTTGAAGCTGCTGCCGATGGGCGCGGGCAATATCCGCATTCACCTTAATCCGCAAGATTTCGAGATGGTTAAAGCCCTGCGCGAGCGCCATGAAGAGAGTTGGCGAATTCTCGAAGATGCCGCTTTGCTGCCCGGCGGTTGTCGGGTGGAAAGCGAACTCAGCCGCATTGATGCCACGGTGGAAACCCGACTGAATCAGGCCATTAAGCAGTTGTTTGAACAGCAGCGCGAGCAGGCCATGCACCCGCTGGAAGCCGACCTGCAAACTGACCTGGATGCCCCCGAGATGATTGCGGATGCGCCTTGAACGGATCAGCTTTGCCAAGCGCCTGGCCGGTTACAGCAATGTCGTAGCGCTGCCGACTCAGCCGCAGGTTGAAGGCCGCTTGCTGCGCATGGTCGGTCTGACCCTGGAAGCCGAAGGCCTGCGTGCTGCACTCGGCAGCCGTTGTCTGGTGATCAACGATGACAGCTATCACCCGGTGCAGGTCGAAGCCGAGGTGATGGGTTTTTCCAATGGCAAAATCTTCTTGATGCCGGTCGGCAGTCTGGCCGGTATCGCCCCCGGTGCGCGTGTGGTGCCGCTGCCGGATACCGGCCGACTGCCCATGGGCATGTCGATGCTCGGTCGGGTTCTCGATGGCACCGGCCGCGCGCTCGACGGCAAAGGCGGGATGAAGGCCGAAGACTGGGTGCCGATGGATGGCCCGACGATCAATCCGCTCAAGCGTAATCCCATCAGTGAACCGCTGGATGTTGGTATCCGCTCGATCAATGGCTTGCTGACCGTCGGCCGCGGTCAGCGTCTTGGCCTGTTTGCCGGTACCGGTGTGGGTAAGTCGGTGCTGCTGGGCATGATGACGCGCTTTACCGAGGCCGACATTATCGTGGTCGGGCTGATCGGTGAGCGGGGTCGTGAAGTAAAAGAATTTATCGATGAGATTCTCGGTCACGAGGGCCTTAAACGCTCCGTGGTGGTGGCTTCGCCAGCCGATGACGCGCCGCTGATGCGTCTGCGTGCCGCCATGTATTGCACGCGAATAGCCGAATACTTCCGCGACAAAGGCAAGAACGTACTGCTGCTGATGGATTCGCTGACCCGTTTTGCTCAAGCGCAGCGCGAAATCGCCCTGGCCATTGGCGAGCCGCCAGCGACCAAGGGCTATCCGCCGTCGGTATTTGCTCGCCTGCCCAAACTGGTGGAACGTGCCGGTAATGCCGAGGAGGGCGGCGGCTCGATTACCGCCTTCTACACCGTGCTCAGTGAGGGGGACGATCAGCAAGACCCGATTGCCGATGCCGCCCGTGGGGTGCTCGATGGGCATATCGTGTTGTCGCGACGCTTGGCCGAGGAGGGGCACTACCCCGCCATTGATATTGAAGCCTCGATCAGCCGGGTGATGCCGCAGGTGGTCAGTGCCGAACATCTGCGCCTGTCGCAGCGCTTTAAGCAGTTGTGGTCGCGTTATCAGCAGAGTCGCGACCTGATCAGCGTGGGTGCTTATGTGTCGGGGGGCGACGCGGATACCGACCTGGCCATCGCCCGTCAGCCGGCCATGGTCAGATACTTGCGGCAGGGCCTGCACGACAATGAAAGCCTGGAAAACAGCAGTGCGATGCTCGCTGCCACCTTCAACCCTGGCGCGGCGGGCAACTAAGCCATGGCGCAAAGCCGCGCGGCGCGGTTGGCTCCCGTGGTAGTCATGGCCGAGCGTGCCGAGCGCGAGGCCGCGTTGCAGCTGGGCCATTGTCAGGGCTTATTGCGTCAGGCTGAAGTGCAGCTGGGGGACTTGGAGCGCTACCGCGGTGATTATCAGCAGCAATGGATCAGTGAAGGCCAGCGCGGTGTTTCTGGGCAGTGGCTGATGAACTACCAGCGCTTTCTCACCCAGTTGGAAGGTGCTATCGGCCAGCAGCGCAACAGTGTCGATTGGCACCGCGCCAATATGGACAAGGTGCGTGATATCTGGCAACAGCGCTACGCCCGCATGGAAGGGCTGCGCAAACTGGTCAAGCGTTATCAGGACGAAGCGCGACTGGCCGAAGACAAGCGCGAACAGAAGTTGCTTGATGAACTCTCGCAGCGCTTAGTGGCCCGTGATTCCCAGTATTAGGCGTCGATATAACGGCTTGAATCACCACTCAATACCGCCTAAACAGTTGCCGCACAGGCTTTGCGATGCTACATCTTGACTGTGCATAACGTGCCGCTTGGCATACTCGAACATGCGCCCGAGTCTATTTGTTAAAGGAGTAATTCATGGCAATCACCTCGCAGCCCTCATCCGATGGGCAAGAGCTGACCATTGTGATTCAGGGCCGCTTCGATTTCGCTGCGCATCAGGAATTTCGCAATGCCTATGAGCGCGTCAGCACTACGCCGCAGCGCTATGTTGTCGATCTTAAGGGCACCACTTACCTGGACAGCTCAGCGCTGGGTATGTTGCTGTTGCTGCGTGATCACGCCGGCGGCGACAGTGCGCAGATCAGCTTGCGCAACTGCAACCCGGATGTGCGCAAAATCCTCGCGATCTCGAACTTCGAGCAGCTGTTCAAAATCACCTGATCGGGGCGCATGCCATGCCAGAGCGCCTGTCCATTCTGATCGCCGAGGACAATGCTGCCGACCGCATGCTGCTGTCGACCATTGTCAGCCGCCAGGGACACCGGGTGCTGACGGCCAGCAATGGCCTTGAGGCGGTGGCATTGTTCGAGCAGGAGCGTCCACAGCTGGTGCTGATGGATGCCCTGATGCCGGTGATGGATGGCTTCGACGCCGCACGTCGAATCAAGCAGGCTGCTGGTGAAGAACTGGTGCCGATCATTTTTCTGACCTCCCTGACCGAAGGCGAAGCCTTAGTGCGTTGCCTGGAGGCCGGCGGTGATGACTTTCTGGCCAAGCCCTACAATCGGGTCATTCTTGAGGCCAAGATCAACGCGATGGACCGCCTGCGGCGCTTGCAGGACACAGTCTTGCAGCAGCGCGATCTGATTGCCATGCACAACGAGCATCTGCTCAACGAGCAACGGGTGGCCAAGGCGGTATTCGACAAGGTGACCCATTCCGGTTGCCTGGATGCGCCGAATATCCGCTACCTGCAATCGCCCTATGCGGTGTTTAACGGCGATCTACTGCTCGCTGCGTTCAAACCCTCCGGTGGCATGCATGTGCTGCTCGGTGATTTCACCGGGCATGGCTTGCCGGCGGCGATTGGCGCGATGCCCTTGGCCGAGGTGTTTTATGGCATGACAGCCAAGGGCTACTCCCTGGCCGAAGTGCTGCGTGAAATCAACGCCAAGCTCAAACACATCCTGCCCGTGGGCGTGTTTTGCTGTGCGAGCATTCTGAACATCAGCTTCCAGCGCCAGGTGGTCGAGGTGTGGGGTGGTGGCTTGCCGGATGGTTATCTGCTGCGCGGCAATGGCGAGCGGATACCGTTGGTGTCGCGGCACTTGCCGCTGGGCGTGCTTGAGCCTGGCGCGTTCAATGACAAGTACGAGGTCTACCCGCTGGCGCTGGGTGATCGGGTTTTCCTGCTCTCCGATGGTGTGCTGGAAGCGTGCAATAAGCAGGGTGAGCTGTTTGGTGAGGAACGTTTGCTTGAGGTGTTTCGTGCCAACCGGCAGCAGGCGCAGCTGTTTGCTGAAATCCAACAGGCGCTGACGCATTTCAGTGGTGAGCAACAGGATGATGTCAGCCTTGTTGAGGTCAGCCTGGTCGATCAGGCCACGCTGAACCGGCCGCCACTGGCTTTTGCGGACAATGGCCAGAGTCACTCACTGGACTGGTCGGCGAATTTCGAGTTTCGCGGTGAAACCCTGCGGCATTTCAATCCTTTACCGTTTCTCTTGCAGCTGCTGTTAGAGGTGCAAGGGCTGCGACCCCAGGGCGGTGCCCTGTTCAGTGTACTGGCCGAGCTGTATTCGAACGCCTTGGAACATGGCGTGCTGGGTCTGGATTCTGCGCTCAAGGCGAATGCAGAGGGGTTTGCCGAATATTACCGCCAGCGCAGCATGCGGCTGGCCACGCTGGTGGACGGGTTTGTGCGTTTTCATCTGCAATTAATCCCCGAGGGTGCTGGCGGGCGTTTGATTGTCCGCGTCGAGGACAGTGGCTCGGGCTTTAATACGTCGCAGGTGTCAGCGCAGTCGAGCGATACCCATCGCCTAAGCGGGCGCGGGCTGGCGCTGGTCAGGCGATTGAGTGAGCGTTGCAGTTGGGGTGACGGCGAGTCCGGGGTGCGCGTGGAGTTTTCTTGGCAGCCTAGGGCATAATCGACGCAATAACGCCCAGGGAGTGAGACGTTGTCCGATATTCATCTTGATAGCACCGTGTTGCTGGCATTGCAGGACGTTATGGAAGATGAATATCCAGTGTTGCTGGATACCTTTCTGATCGACTCCGAAGAGCGCCTACTGTCGCTGCGCCAGGCTGAGCAGGCGACGGATGCACAGAGCCTGCGACTGGCCGCCCACAGTTTTAAAGGCAGTTGCAGCAATATGGGGGCGCTGATGCTCGCAGGGCTTTGCAGGCAACTGGAAGAGGCCGCGCGGCGCGAGCAATTGGCGCAAGCCCCTGAGCTGGTTGAGCAGGTTGAGCGTGAGTTTGCCATTGTGCGCATCTTGCTGAAGTCCGAGCGCCAGCGTTATCGGCATTAGTTTTGCTGCTGAGCAGGCGCCTGCTGCATACCTGCCTTGTTTATTGCTACGCCAATGAGTTGGCCCGCCCCTTGCAATTGCCTCTGCACGACCAACCCCGAGCGGAGAGTATCCATGTCCGTTGCCCCCGATCTGCTGCTTAAATCGGCACCTGCCGTAAAGCCTAAGGCTGCTGCAGCAAAGCCGCCGGAAAAACCCGCGCAGGCCAATAAAAACGAGGCATCCAGCTTTTCCCAGGTGTACGCCAAGGAGCGTCAGGCCAAGGCGGTCGAGCGTAACGATGCTGCCGCAAAGCCTGCGCGCGAGAGTAAACCGAAAGAGCAGCAAGACGATGAGCCGCAGGTTGTTGCTGTCACTGTGCCTGGCGAGCTTGCCGATAGCGGCAAGCCTTTGCCGAGTGACCCGGCAAGCGAGGCGGATGCGCTTGATCCGCTGTTGTTGCTCGGTATAACCGGTGAACTGCCGCCGCAAGGGCTCGCGCCCGACAGTGCGCCTGCGCCCTTGCTGGTAACCAGCGGGTTGACCAGTTCAGGGCCTGCGAGTATGACCGAGGCCAGCTTTGACGCTGAGTTGGATGCGCTCAACCAACTGCCAGCAGTGCGTATGGCATTGGAGATGGGGGCGAAGGAAAAAACGTTGGCGGAACAAGCCGCTACACCTTTGGCGCAGGCTAATCAGGCAACGCAGAGCGCGAGTCAGGGTATGCTGGCCAGTCAGCTGCTGCAGGATGAGGCGCCAGTTGAAGGCGATGCGCTCGAGCTCTCGGACATACAGCTTGAGGCCCTTACCGGCAAAAGCCTGGAAGCGCTGAAGGAGGGCACGGCGAACAATTCGCCTGAGAACTTTGTCAGCAAACTCAATGCGCTGAGTCAGGCCATTGGCCAACAAAGCCCACTCTCTGCGCGTGCGCCGGTTGTGGTTGGGCAGCCGGTGCCCATGCAGCAGGGCGGTTGGAGTGAGGCGGTAGTGGATCGAGTGATGGTGATGTCCAGCCAGAATCTCAAATCTGCCGAAATTCAACTCGATCCGGCCGAGTTGGGGCGCCTGGAGGTGCGCATTAGCGTCAACCAAGAACAGAGCCAGGTGACCTTTGCCAGCCCCCATGCGGGCGTGCGTGAAGCCTTGGATGCGCAGATGCATCGCCTGCGTGAGCTGTTCGCCCAGCAAGGCATGAACCAGCTGGACGTGAGCGTTTCCGATCAGTCGCTGAACCGCGGTTGGCAAGGTCAGGATGGTGGTGACGGCAGAGGGCGTGGTGGTGCCTCGGGTGAGCGATCGGGCGCGGACGAAGAACTGCATGTGAGCACTGTTGAATCAGCGCGGCCAAACGCGGGGAGCGCCCGTGGCCTGGTCGACTATTACGCTTGAGCGAGTAGCAACCGCTAGCCCGCATCAGCCTGCATTAATGCAGGACAGGCGATGCGCCGCCGGCTTTGGTTAGGTTCTGAGGTGCTTGGCGCTGTAGTTGCACGGCCCACTGATCTAAACTGCGTACCGCCCGGCTCCCATTGCGTGGGAGTCGGGCGGTTTTGTTTGGGGCGTGCGCTTACCGATGCCTTGGCCGCACCTATTTAAGGTGCTGGACCACCCGTAGTGAGCAGGCCTGTTGACAGACTGGCATAACACTTGCTCGCAACCCTTTGAAAGCGGATAGAACTCCGAATAATGACGGATTATTGGCATGGCTAAGAAAGAAGCAGCGCAAGCGCCGGCAGATGGCGAAGCGAAACCAGCCGGCAAAATGAAGCTGATCATCATCATCGTGCTCGCCGTGCTGCTGGCTGTAGGTCTTTCCGTGGGCGGCACCTGGTTCTTTTTGAGCAAGAATGACGCGGGCGCTGAAGAGGCCAAGGCCGCCGCCAGTGATGAGCCTGCAGCGCCAGTCAAACAGGCAGCTATCTATGAAGAGCTGTCGCCGGCATTTGTAGTGAATTTCAACTATCAGGGCCGCGCCCGCTATATGCAGGTCAGCGTTGCGTTGATGACGCGCGACCAGGCCGCACTAGATGCCCTCAAAGTGCATATGCCGGTGCTGCGTAACCGTTTAGTTATGTTGTTTTCCGGGCAGGACTTCGCCTCCCTGATTACCCCGGTGGGCAAGGAAATGCTGCGCCAGCAGGCCACCGCCAGCGTGCAGGAGTTGGCGCAGAAAGAGACCGGCAAGGTCACGATCGAGCAAGTGTTGTTCACCAACCTCGTATTGCAGTAACCAGGAGCGGTATATGGCTGTGCAAGACCTGCTTTCCCAGGATGAAATCGATGCCCTGTTACACGGCGTGGATGACGGCTTGGTTGAAACCGAGGATGAAGCCGAACCGGGAAGCGTCAAGCAATATGACCTGACCAGCCAGGACCGTATTGTCCGTGGGCGTATGCCGACGCTTGAGATGATCAACGAGCGCTTCGCCCGCTATACCCGCATCAGCATGTTCAACCTGCTGCGCCGTTCTGCCGATGTGGCGGTGGGCGGCGTGCAGGTGATGAAGTTTGGCGAGTACGTGCACTCGCTGTATGTGCCGACCAGCCTCAACCTGGTGAAGATGAAGCCGCTACGCGGCACCGGCCTGTTTATTCTCGACGCCAAGCTGGTGTTCAAACTGGTGGACAACTTCTTCGGCGGCGACGGCCGTCACGCCAAGATTGAAGGGCGTGAGTTCACCCCGACCGAATTGCGTGTGGTGCGCATGGTGCTGGATCAGGCATTTGTTGACCTGAAAGAAGCCTGGCATGCGGTGATGGATATCAACTTCGAGTACGTCAACTCGGAAGTGAACCCGGCGCTGGCCAACATCGTCAGCCCCAGTGAAGTGATTGTGGTGTCGACCTTCCATATCGAATTGGACGGCGGTGGCGGCGATCTGCATATCACCATGCCGTATTCGATGATCGAGCCGATCCGCGAGATGCTTGATGCGGGCTTCCAGTCCGATGTCGACGATCAGGATGAGCGTTGGATCAAGGCACTGCGCGAAGACATCCTCGGTGTGAGCGTGCCACTGAGTGCCACCGTCGCGCGGCGCCAGCTTAAATTGCGCGACATATTGCACATGCAGCCCGGCGATGTGATCCCAGTTGAGCTGCCAGAAAATATGGTGCTCTGCGCTAACGGCGTCCCTTCATTCAAGGTCAAGCTAGGGGCCCACAAAGGCAACCTGGCGTTGCAGGTGCTCGATCCGATTGAGCGCCTGCGTTAACTGTTAACCCTATTCACGCCAGCCGAGGAAAAACGATGGCAGACGAAAACGATAATATCGAAGACGGCGAAGAAGCCAGCTCCCCTGAAGAGCAGGCGCTTGCCGATGAGTGGGCGGCTGCATTGTCTGAGGCCGGCGATGCCGGGCAGGATGATATCGACGCCATGCTCGCCGCAAGCAA
>Ga0181597_10005511_pt1 | contig 12130 bp, 10 predicted proteins | sample 041ome_5_FD_148647 | JGI IMG/M metagenome (GOLD analysis project Ga0181597, IMG submission 148647) | Coastal salt marsh microbial communities from the Groves Creek Marsh, Skidaway Island, Georgia - 041403US metaG (spades assembly) | ecosystem: Environmental > Aquatic > Marine > Intertidal zone... | reverse complement strand
CTATTGAATTGTCGGACGCGATCGTCGAGAGTCCGTTATAAATAACTCGATAACCCCTAGGGGGACCATGGCATGACACGTTTTTTTCAACTGGGTACGGCATCATTATTCGGACTGCTATTGATCGGATGCTCAACAAAAGATGCACCGGAGCAGGAAGCGGCAGCCACAGCCGCAGATTTGCATGAGACCTACACGGCTGCGCAATTCTTCCAGACCACGAGTTATCGAATGGGTGGAGCTGGACCGTATGCCTTCTCTGCGACGAGTGGTGACCTATTGGTCAGCTCCGATGAAACCGGGGTGTATAACGCCTATCGATTGGACGTCACCACGGGGCAGATGACAGCGCTGACCCAGTCCGATGATCGTGGCGTTTATGCGGACTCGTGGTTTCCCGAGGACGATCGATTCATTTATCAGCAGGACGGTAACGGGGACGAGCTGACACACGTGTTTGTCATGACACCTGAGGGTGAGGTGACCGATCTAACCCCAGGGGAAGGCCATAAAGCAGGTTTTGCCGGCTGGTCCTCCAATGGGCAGAGCTTTTATGTATTCAGTAACGAGCGTGACGGTGCGGCTTTCGACATGTACCGCTACAGCGCCGCTGACTACTCCCGTGAAGTCCTCTATGAAAACAGCGAGGGTCTCGATCTGGGTTCGATCAGTTCGGACGGGCGATGGGTGGTTTATGCCCGCAATAACAGTAATGCCGACAGCGACCTTTTCTTGATCGATGTCACTGCTGACGAACTTGAGCTGGTGAACATTACGCCACACGAGGGTGATATCGAGTACTCGGCAATGGGGTTTACACCGGACAACAGCAAGCTCATCTACTCGACCAATGAGTTTGGTGAATTCAGTCAGGCGTGGACCTTGTCGTTAGAGACGGGCGCACGTGAGGTGTTGGTCGCCGATGACTGGGACGTGATGTATGTCGGTTATTCTCCGAGCGGACGATATCGTGTCAGTGGCGTGAACAACGATGCGAGTAGCGACGTTACCTTGACCGATTTGGTGACTGGCGATGCCGTTGTGCTGAAAAATGTCCCCGATGGTGACCTGGCGCAAGTGCGATTTAACCGTGACGAGACCGCGATTGCGTTCGGTTTGAACCGCGACACAGCACCTTATGATCTATATCACATGCCCTTAGATGGCGACGCAGTGCAGCTAACCCAGGCGTTGAACCCAGCGATTAACAGCGACTTTATGGTCGAGGGAGAGGTTGTTCGCTTCGCCAGCTATGACGGGCTGCAAGTCCCGGGTATTTTGTACAAACCCCGTGAAGCTTCTGCAGACAATCCGGCGCCCGCCATGGTGTGGGTCCACGGCGGCCCTGGTGGTCAGAGTCGAAAGGGCTATTCTGCCGCCATTCAGCATTTGGTAAACCATGGCTATGCGGTGTATCAGATCAACAATCGCGGCTCTAGCGGTTACGGAAAAACCTTCTATCATCTCGACGACCTGAAACACGGTGAGGCGGACCTTGGAGACGTGGTTGCATCACGTGGATTCTTGGCCTCCTACGATTGGATCGACGGTGAGCGTGTTGGCATTATCGGTGGATCCTATGGCGGCTACATGGTGGCTGCGGCCCTGGCGTTTGAACCTGATGCGTTTGACGTAGGTGTGAACATCTTTGGTGTGACTAACTGGCTCAGAACGCTGGAGTCCATTCCACCGTGGTGGGGTGCGTTCAGAACGTCGCTGTACGCTGAGCTGGGTGACCCCGCAACCGACACTGATCGTTTGACTGCTATTTCACCGCTATTCCATGCCGCGAATATTGTGAAACCACTGCTGGTTGTGCAGGGAGCGAACGACCCGCGTGTCCTTCAGGTGGAGAGTGACGAGCTGGTGGATGAGGTCCGCGCCAATAATGTCCCGGTCGAGTACGTGCTGTTTGAGGACGAGGGACACGGATTCCGAAAGCGTGTTAACCGGATTACGGCAAGCGAAGCCTACTTATCCTTTCTAAGGACACATCTCTGATTTCGATCGAAGGGCCGGATTCGTTCGGCCCTTTTTTCTGACACATTGTGACAGGTAGGTCAGAAATTTTTGGTGCATTTCTTCTCGCTACCTAGGCTGTAGGGCAGGCGAAACACGCCTACCATTCGAATAAAAGCTAGGGGAACCTTATGTTTAAGAAGATATTGGCAGTTAGCAGTATTTTGCTCAGCACGTCCGTTTTGGCGGCTCACCACGAAGAGGCGCCCATGATTGCGGAGGTATACGAATGCAACCTGAACGAGGGCTTTATGGTTGCGGATCTGGTCGAGTTTGCACGATCAGATTTCAAGGCATTCGCAGACGCAAATAAATTTGCGATGAATACCTTCATCTGGGAAGCGGTAGCGGTTTCGCCGCCCTATGACGAGCCTGACTTGAGATGGGTAAATTATTTCCCAACTTGGGGCGATTATTTTGCCAGTGAGGAAGCATGGCGGGCGACGGCGCAAGATGTCGCCGCTGGTATTTTCGAGCGCGTTTCCTGCAGTAAGGCGCGTACGCTCGCCGTGCATAATGCCGGTGCACAGCCAGCGATTTCTCAAGAAAAGCCTCTGATAGCCATGGTATGTAATCTCGATGAAGGCAAAACTGTTGCAGATGCGCTGGCTTATCGAAAAAGTGTTAACAAAATGGCCAACGACATGATTGATGGCAGTGTTGGTAGCGCCATGTTCACGCCTGCGCTTGGTATCACTGGCTTCGACTATGTGGCCATGGTGACAGGCACCGTGAAAGACATGTCTGATGTAATGGATAATGTGCGCAGTGGTAAGGCTCGAAAGGCAATGAAGGAAGCTGGACTCGAAAATCCAGCGCAATGCATCACGGATCTTCATCGGTCACACCTTGTTATCTCGCGCTAGATCCTGACCTAATTCTGTTGTTGAGTCTTCGCCTCGGATAACCTCTTTCCAAAAGAGGGAGGTGGCATGTCACATGATCCACAGATGCTCGAGCTGCGCGGCTCGAGCATCTCCTATTTCACCGGCAAAATGGAAAATTACTTTCGGCTGAAAGGCATTCCTTATCGCTTGGAAAGCATGGTTTTCGCCGGGGAAGAGGCGCGAAATAGGAAGGTCTCGGCATTTCTCAAATGCCAACGGTCCAGCTGCCTGATGGCCGGTGGATGACGGATACCACTGCGATGATTCAGTGGTTTGAGGGTGAATATCCTGATAACCCCGTTGTTCCGGATGATCCCGTGCAGGCGTTCGTGTGCTTTTTACTCGAGGACTGGGCTGATGAGTGGTAGTGGCGTCCCGCCATGCACTACCGCTGGTATTACGATGAGGGGGCGCGATTTGCGTCCGGTCATTTGGCTCGTGAGGTGATGGGTGGTTTGCATCTGCCGCTCTTTGTAAAGCGAGCCATGCTTCGACGACGTCAGCGCAATGGTTATACCCGTGGCGACGGTATCGGCCCAGCGGCTGTGGCGGGTGTTGAAGCCGACGTCGCGGCACTGTTCTCCCAGTTAGAGACCATCTTCTCAAAACGTCGTTTTCTGTTGGGCGATCGACCCACTCTGGCCGACATCGGTCTCTCAGGACCCTTCTTTCGACACTTCGCTCTGGATCCGATACCACTTCAGCTACTTCGGCATACGGCACCCAACACGCTGGAGTGGGTTATGCGTTTGTGGAATACCAGTCCTGAAAGCTTACAAGGTGACCTGGTTCAGGGTATTCCTGACGATGTCCGCGCGTTGCTGAAACACATGGCGAGAGGCTACTTGCCCTACCTGAACGCCAACATCGAAGCAGTTCGGCAGGGGAAATCGACGTTTACCGCCACTGTGGACGGAGTAACGTATAAAGAAGCAAGGGCCTCGCAATATCGTGTTTGGTGTCTCAGTGAATTGCGAGAGCGTTGTCGCCAACTAGAGCGAAGTGACTCGGTAGAGCTCGAGCTGTTACTAAGAGAAACAGGGATTTGGGCCCCAATCTGGGCGGATGAGGATTTACCACTGCTAAAAGACCAAGAGAGCCGGCTCCCCTTTTGGGGAGACAGCAAGATGACCAAGGTGAATGAATAGTCTCAGGCGGTTTGGCTTTAGAGAAGCGCAAGCGTCTCTTCCAACGACAGCACATCAACATACTTTGCATTTAGGTCGTAAAGACTTGCCTGGTGGGCTGCCAAGTCACGATCGCCTGTCGCGTCTTGAGGGATAACGACCTTAAAATTGTGCTGAAGCCCATCGACGGCAGTGGCTCGCACACAGCCGCTAGTCGTGAGTCCCGTCACCACAAGCGAGTCGATACTTTCGCTCCGCAATTGCTCGGCTAAACCAGTCCCATGAAACGCGCTGGCATGGGTCTTCTCAATGATCCTGTCTGACTCACACAAGGGCAGTCGCGCGTCAATCTCACACCAATGGGAGCCTCGCGTTAGAACATTCAATGCTGGAACGCGAGCCCGAAAAACAGAGGCTTGATCATCGCTGTCGTACACCACAGTGGTGAGGTAGACCGAAAAGTTTTGCGAGTGGAAGACATCCATCAGCTGGCGGTTTGCCTCGACCACAGACGCCGACTCGCTCCCGAGCGGACACGTTGGATCGGTGAAGCCGTTAATTACGTCGACAATAAGCAAGGCGGGGCACCGGCCTAGTCCCTGCGCCTCGCGCGCCAGTGATTGTCGGTCTGTGCTCGACATTGAGCTACCTCAATAAAACCAGGAAGTCATGATGCTACGTAGGCTAGACGAGTCGCAAGTGCAACCTGAATGCTGATGTCACTTGATGTCGACCATTATTTGAGCAAGGAGACGTCCCGGTGTTTGAAAAGTTCGATTTGACGCATGTACACCATGTAAATTTATTGGTCCGCGATATCGAAAGCGTGAAGGGAGAGTATCGCGAAAGATTCAATATCGAGTTTATCGATGAGAAGTTGCCGTCAAGAGGGGCGATAACATCACGATTTTCTCTTGGCGAATCTTGGATTGTTCTAGTCCAACCTATCGCAGAGGGTGAGCCGATGCGTCAGCTTCGTGAGCGTGGTGAGGGTTTATTTTTGCTGTCACTTGGCGTCGCCCAAAGAGAAAAAGAAGTCGCTTCTTCGTCTAGTCTCAACACTGGCATTATTCGCGGCTTGTCTGAAATTCGTGCTGGTATCTCTGGCTGGAGGGTAGCTGATTTTCGGATCAGCGGTGAACCCAAAGGACAGCTACAACTTGCTTTCCAGCAAAATGATTAAGTTCTGTTGGATGTATTGCAATCCGCAGACTAGCCAGCGCGGTACAAACACAGTAAAGATAACAGACCAAATGCTCTGCGCTTGCATCGCTAAAATTAAAAATAGGAGCGGCAGTGCGGGAATGCGACGCTAATCTAGGGTAAATAGGTAGATGGCCAATATTGTTACGATCAAGGAAGTCGCTGCACGCGATGGTCTTCAGGCGCAGTCGGTTGAGATCACTCTTGAGCAGCGGCGAGAGCTGATTGAAACCTTGATAAAGGCCAAGGTTCCAGAACTTGAGATCGGTTCCTTTGTCTCGCCAAAAGCGGTTCCGCAGATGGCAGGGACCGATGAATTAGCCAGAACACTCCCAAAAAGCCGCGTAAAGTTTAGTGCGCTTGTGCCGAATATGAAGGGCTACGAGTTGGCTCGTCGTGAGGGGATCGATCAAATTGCGATAGTGCTCTCGGCCACTGAGCAAATGAATCAGAACAATATACGAAAAAGCCTCGACGACACCTTTGCTATGGCGGGTGACATCTTGGTCAGAGCTCGGGATGAAGGCGTCGATATCCACGCCTATTTGGCAGTGGCGTTCGAGTGTCCCTATGAAGGCAAGGTGAGCCCGAAGGTCGTTCTTGAGCAGGCCGATGATTTGATGCGTCACAACCCAGCGCGCTTGGTTATCGCTGACACGATTGGTGCGGCAAACCCTCGCGATGTTAAGTCAATGATGACTGAGCTCGTGACACGTTTTGGAGCGGATCGCTTGGGCTGCCATTTTCATGACACTCGAGCCATGGGTCTTGCCAATGTCTTTGCTGCGCTGGAAGCGGGTGTTAGACAGTTTGACAGTTCTGCCGGTGGATTGGGTGGATGCCCCTTTGCACCGGGTGCAAAAGGAAATGTGGCAACGGAAGACGTTGTCATGATGTGTGAGAGTTCGGGTTTATCAACTGGGATAGACATGGAAGCACTTCTTGACAGTGTTGCGTGCCTAACTCAAATGATGGGTTCGCAGCAGGGTGGGCGCGCGCACTACTGGCTGACGAATAACTGGCAAAAAATAGCGAATTAGAGAGCAGAAGAGGGCGTAAAACATGGCATATAGGTTAGGCGTCGATGTTGGGGGAACGTTTACCGACTTCCTATTACTAAACGAGGATACGGGCGAGACCAAAACCGCGAAGGTACCGTCTACACCCGAGGACTCATCCATTGGAGTTCTGAACGGAGTTGCTAAGATTTGTGATTCCTCAGGTATTGACCCTTCCGATATCAAGCTGGTGATGCACGGTACAACCGTGGCAACCAACGCGGTTTTGACAGGCCGCGGAGCCAAGGTGGGGCTGATCACCACATCCGGTTTTGAGGATACCTTGCAAGTGGCTCGCTCGTTTTGTCCAGGTGGTCTAGGTGGTTGGGTTACATTCGTAAAGAAACCCTTATTGGCGCCGCTCGAGCTCACCATCGGTGCCGCGGAGCGAATTGCAGCCGATGGGTCTGTTGTGTCCGCTCTCGATGAAGCAGCCTTACGGGAGTCGCTAAAAACGTGTATGGCTGACGACATCGAGGCACTGACTATTTGCTTTATCAACGCTTACATCAATGGTGAGCATGAGCGCCGCGCTCGCGATATTGCACAAGAATTTTTCCCCAATATACCCATTTCAATTTCGAGTGAAGTCGTTCCAGAAATGCAGGAGTACGAGCGTACTGAAACGACTGTTGTAAACAGTTACGTTCGCCCTGAGGTGGCGCGATACGTTAATAACCTGCAAGGCGCCTTGAATGAGCGTTTGGGTAACGACACACAGCTCTCTATTCTTCGTTCAGACGGCGGACTTGCATCCAGTCGAGCCGCCGCTGAGTCGCCGGTTAATCTCTTGATGTCTGGACCTGCAGGTGGTGTGACAGGCGCGCTGTTTTTCTGCACCAAGGCAGGGTTCAGTAATATTTTGACCTTCGATATGGGTGGCACCTCAACAGACGTAGCCCTCATTCAAAACAGTCGCGCCCGCGTTCGTCGTGAGACATTCGTTGGAGATGTGCGCGTTCGCGCGCCATCGGTCGATGTTCGCACGGTGGGAGCAGGTGGTGGTTCCATCGCTTTTGTTCCGGAGTTAACCAAAGCCTTGCGGGTGGGTCCCGAGTCGGCGGGTGCGGTACCCGGTCCTGCCTGTTACATGAAGGGAGGCGAGGCACCCACCGTATGCGACGCTAACGTGGTGCTTGGTTACCTCCCATCAGATGTTCAGCTTGGCGGCGACATGCAGATCAACCGAGACGCGTCGGTTGCAGCGGTTCAGAGTGTTGCTGATGCCATGGGTGTGGAGCTGATGGCTGCCGCGGAAGGGATTATCAAGATCGTCAATGAATCTATGTTTGGGGCGCTTCGACTGGTGTCTGTCGAGCAGGGTTATGATCCCCGAGACTTTGCATTGGTTGGTTTCGGTGGAGCAGGGCCTTTGCATGCTAATGCGTTGGGAATTCTAACCGAAGCTTGGCCCGTCATCGTTCCACCAGGTCCAGGCGTTCTGTGCGCTTACGGAGATGCCACCACCCGCGTGCAGGATGAAGCCGCGCGCACCTACATCACAATGGCGTCGGACTTGACGACGGAGAAGTTGGCGGATGATTTGTTGGCACTGAAATCTCGCGCTAGCGAGTCGCTCATTGAGGACGGTATCGCGGAAGATCGTTTAGAGGTCACGTATCAGGCGGACCTCCGTTACGCCGGGCAGGCCTTCCAGATAACGGTCGAATTTACAGAATCGGAGCTCAGGGAAAAGGGCGTTGCCGTGCTCACGGATCAATTTGATGCCGAGCATGAGCAGCTTTTCACCTTCAAACTCGGCGATGGCCACGAAATTCTGATGATACGCGCCGTGGTTGGCGCGTCGGTTACCCTCAAAGCTGACATTTCGATTCCAAAAGGATCGGGTGATGTCAGCGGTGCGATGATTCATCAGAGCCGATTCTTCTACGAGGGTGATTGGCATGAGGCGGGTATATACGACCGCGGACGCCTAGGCGCAGAGGATGTAGTCGCGGGTCCTGCAATTGTTTCAGAGATGGACTCTACGACGGTCGTTTTGCCGGGATATTCAGCAACAGTAGATGCGGTGGGCAACCTGCTCATCCAGCCTGCGTAATCGGGAGGACACGAAATGACTGCAACGATTATTCAGACCAACAACCACGCACTTCAGTCTGTAAATGTTGATGGTGTAACGGTTGATTTGATTGAAAATGCGCTTCGCAATGCGCGAGAAGAGATGGATGCGGTTTTATTCCGAACCGCGATGTCACCGGGCATTCGTGAGCAGGGTGATTGTTTCCCGATGATTGCTAACGTCGAGGGCAAAATGGTCGTGGGTCAGTTTGGCTCATTTATTGGACCGTTTTTGAGTGCTTACGACGCAGAGATTGAAGAGGGTGACATCATCCTTACTAACGACCCCTATCTCTGTAATGCAGCGGTATCTCACTTGCCTGATTGGGTGGTTTTGGTGCCGATCTTTAGAGACGGTCGTCATATTGCTTGGTCAGCGATGTTCGGCCACATGTCCGACAACGGCGGGATGGTGCCGGGCTCGATCCCGATCGAAGCGACAACTATCTTCCAAGAAGGTATTCGTATTCCGCCGACTAAGCTTTATAAGAAGGGGGTGCTTCAAGAGGACCTCCTTGAACTTATTTTGCACAACGTGCGCACACCACAATGGAACCGGTTCGATTTGAATGCTTTGGTCGCAGCATGCAACACGGCGGCCAAGCGAGTTGTCGAGTTGGCCGAACGCTTTGGTGATGATGTCCTGTACTCGACTATGGACACCATGTTGCAGCGCAACCACGATGCGATGAAGCACATCATCGGCATGTTCATTCCGGAAGAGCCACGCGAGTTTGAAGACTACATCTGTGATGATGGCATGGGGATGGGGCCTTACAAGATTAAGTGCACGCTGTGGCGTGAGGGCGATAAGGCAATCTTTGATTTTGCGGGCACTGACCCTCAAGCCCAGAGTTCGGTGAACTTCTTTTTAAACGAAGATATGTTCAAGATGTTCTTCGGCTCCTTCACTATTAACGTGGTTGATCCGCAAATTGTTTTCAACGACGGGTTCTACGACTTGGTTGACGTACGAATCCCCGAGGGAACCCTGTTAAAACCAAAGTACCCCGCGGCGCTATCGGGGCGTACCCACGCGCTAGGGCGCATCTTCGACATCCTGGGTGCACTGCTGGGTATGGGTGCACCTGAAATGATGCTGAATGCCGCAGGCTTCTCGGATTCGCCGCACCTTTTCTACAGCGGCTACGACAAGAAGGGAGAGTGGTTCCAGCTCTTCCAAATTGGTTTTGGTGGCGTGCCCGGGCGACCCGTGGGTGATGGACCGGATGGTCACAGTTTGTGGCCCGGCTTCACCAACGTGCCCAATGAATTTATTGAGTCTTATTTCCCACTCCGTATCGAACGTTACGAGACAATTCCCGACTCGGGAGGCGCAGGTCTCCACCGCGGGGGCAATGGCCTCTCGGTCGCTTATCGGTTCTTGGCAGACGGTCACATCGGCGTTCACGATGAGCGCTGGTTGACCTACCCCTGGGGTGTATTGGGCGGTGAGACGGGTCTTCGTTCAACCAAGCGACTCGTAAGAACCGACGGTAGTGAAGAGTGGCTTCCCGCCAAGGTCGAAGGGGTTAAGGTCAAGGAGGGCGACGTCCTCTACTTCAATACATGGGGCGGTGGTGGATGGGGAGATCCCTATGCGCGAGATCCTGAACTCGTAAAAATTGATGTCGACCGGGGTCTTGTCACGTCGGATGGCGCACGTCGCTACGGCGTCGTGATTGCGGCGGACGGGACAGTCGATGCTGACTCAACTGCGGCACTGCGAGCGCAGCTCGAGGGTGCACGAACAGATATACCGCTCTTTAATCGTGGCGGTACGGTAGAAGAGTTGCGCAGTCGATGCGAGACTGAGACTAATATGCCAGCGCCGGTGGCACCCACTTTCTAGTTTTCAACGTATGTAACGATAGTTTAGTTCGGGTTGTACCGCCGCGTACCGCGGTGCAGCCCTCAGATGCGTCCGTGAAGAAGCGGACAATAATGAAAGGAGTCAACGTATGTTGAGTAAAAAGTCATCGCTTTTAATGGCGGTTACAACAGCGATAACGGCCGTCAGCGCACCTAGCGCGCTGGCACAAGAGTCGAGTTTTGCTATTGAAGAGGTGGTTGTTACGGCACGGAAAAGAAGTGAGAACCTTCAAGAAGTGCCGATCGCTATCAGTGCTATTGATGCAGAAACGATGGAGCGAGCAGGTGTGGAGCGCGCCGGCGACTACATCAGTCTTATCCCAAACGTAACATTAGTTGATACAGCCAACGTGGGTGATACCCAGGTGAGCATTCGAGGAATCGTCTCCACTCGAGATGCTGAGTCCACGTTCGCCTATGTGGTCGATGGCGTATTGAGCACAAACCCTAACAGCTTCAACGAAGAGTTGTTCGATGTGGAGCAGATTGAAGTACTGAAAGGGCCACAGGGCGCACTTTACGGCCGTAATGCGGTGTCGGGTGCCATTCTTGTGACTACAAAGAAGCCCGGTGACGAGACTGAAGCGGAGATTGCTGTTGGCCTTGGGAACAACAATGCATTCAAGGCTCGTGCGGTTGTGAGTGGTCCGGTGGGCGATGACATGGCTGGGCGAATTGCGATCAGCACGCGTGAAACCGATGGCTTCTACAGCAACAGTTTTAGCGGCGGAAAAGGAACGGTCGATTACCTCGAGGACACGAGTGCGCGAGCGCGGTTAGTTTGGAACGTTAGCGATGACCTTGAGCTTGACTTCCGGGCCGGTTACACCGACGTAAGTGGTGGAGCCATCAACTTTAATGCGGCCTTTGCAATTCCTGCGTTTGAAGCAGCCTTTGGAAGCCCAGCGTTTTTTGCTGACCCGAACGAGCTGGACTTTAATTTCACATTCAATGTGCCGGGCGAGAACGAGCAGACGACTACCGATTTCTCGGTCAAAGCTGACTATGCCATGGATGGTATGGATTTAGTGGCCAGTTTTGCTTACACCGACCTCGAGGAGTATTTGTTGTCCGATGGAACGTCCGCGACGTTTTATGGGTACGAGCTGACCCCGGCGTGTCAGGCGGATCGAGCCACTCTTAACAGCTTCACACGCCCGGATCTGTTTGGCCCCGTTGCGGCGCCATTTGTGGTTCTGCCATCGGGTGACCCCGCGAATGACTTTGCTGGCGTTTACGGCCCTTATACACCCACATCCTGCGATGGTTATCAGTATCAAGAGCGTAATCAGGAGGACATGAGTATTGATGTCCGTCTGGTTTCCACTGAGGAGGCATCGACACGCTGGATTGCCGGTGCTTACTGGGCTGAGATCGAGCGCGAGGTGGTTGTGGCTTATGGTGCTGACACTGGGGGTGGGTTCTTGCGACAGCCTTATGTGCCAGCTTCAGGGCCCAACCCGACCGACCTGCTGTTTTGGGATAACTTCGACACAACGGTAATGGCTATTTACGGGCAGGTGGAGTTTGATCTTGCGGATAACTGGGAGTTAGCCCTTGCAGCTCGGTACGACCGCGAGGAGCGCACTGTCGACAATCAAGTCCCAAATGTTAGCAATTCAGGCTTGAACGTTAATTTATTGGCTGCGGATTTCAGTCCTCTTCCGATTAACCCAGCACTCCAAGGCGGGGAAGTCCCTAACCGTAGTGCTGACTTTAATCAGCTTCAGCCAAAGGTAACATTGAGCTGGGCTGCGTCTGATCAGGTCAACTGGTATGCGTCTTATGGGATGGGCTTCCGGTCTGGCGGCTTCAACAGTGTGGGTACTGCCGACACGCTCAACTTCTGGTTCAACTCTGGCTTTGGTGGTCCGGGTGAGGTTGT
>Ga0181597_10005510_pt1 | contig 12132 bp, 10 predicted proteins | sample 041ome_5_FD_148647 | JGI IMG/M metagenome (GOLD analysis project Ga0181597, IMG submission 148647) | Coastal salt marsh microbial communities from the Groves Creek Marsh, Skidaway Island, Georgia - 041403US metaG (spades assembly) | ecosystem: Environmental > Aquatic > Marine > Intertidal zone... | reverse complement strand
CCGCGCCAGTCGCCTTCTGGAGCGGCCCGATAAGTTGCTGAGCGTCATCCTCATCGGCAATAATTTTGTTAACTTTTCAGCCGCATCCATTGCGACTCTGTTGGCGCTCAAGCTTTTTGGTGAGGCCGGTATCGCCGTTGCACCCATCGCCTGCACTCTGGTGTTTCTGATCTTTTCGGAAGTCGCCCCCAAGACAGTGTCTGCGGCTTATCCAGAAAAAATTGCGCTGCCCTCATCCTATATCCTTGAGGTTCTCATGTGGGTGTTGTACCCACTGGTTTGGCTGGTCAATGGCACAGCCAACGGTATCCTGCGCCTGCTGGGCTTTCGACAGGAAGACACCACGGAAGACAACCTCAGCCGAGAAGAGTTACGCACCGTTGTCTTTGAGGGCGCACAGATCGCGGCCCACCCTCAGCACATGATGCTTGGCGTACTTGACCTGGAAAAGGTCACTGTTGAAGATATCATGGTACCCAGGACTGAAATTTACGGCATAGACCTGGAAGATGACTTAGATACGATTCTTGATCAGCTTCGCGCCACACAACACACTCGAATACCCGTCTACAAAGGTGATATCGACCAGATCATAGGCATCCTGCACATGCGCAGCGCGGCTAAGTTCCTGACTGATAACGAGCTCTCAAAGGCGCTGATATTGCAGGTGACGGACGAACCTTATTTCGTGCCCGAGAATACCTCACTGCAAACCCTGTTGCTTAACTTTCAACAGCAGAAACAACGCATTGGCATGGTCGTGGACGAGTATGGCGATATCCAAGGCATCGTCGCCATTGAAGATATATTGGAAGAGATCATTGGCGAGTTCACCACCGACTTGGCAAACACCAATATAGAGATCCATCCTCAGGACGACGGTAGTTACCTTATCGATGGCGGCGCGCATATTCGCCTCATCAATCGCCAACTGGGTTGGGCTCTGCCGCAAGAGGGGCCAAAAACTTTAAACGGACTCATCACTGAGTATCTGGAAACCATTCCCGAGACAAACATTTGTCTCGTTATCAACGGCTATCGCATCGAAATCGTCCAAATTCAAGACAATATGATTCGCACGGCAAAGCTGATGGAAGCGCTCAGCCCGACGAAGCACTAGGCCGTTGCGACCGGCCACCAGCGCCGAGCGCTAAAGGGGCTGCCGATGGTCTGCCAGCACTTGGCCGATGGTTTGTAACTCAGCCTCATGCGCCGCCTCTCGATAAGGTTCAACAAGGGCGGCTTTCTCCCAGGATTGCATGGCTGGCATCTGCAGGATACGGGCAACGTAGGCGCTTGCCAGATCTGACAGGGGTAGCTGATAGGACCTCACTCGAAAGACGACCGGAGCGAAGAAGGCATCCACCGCGGTAAACCGCTCACCAGCCAGAAATGGACCGCCAAATCGCTGTAAGCCTTGAGTCCAGAGTTCGTCAACTCGATCAAGATCCCGCTGCAGCGCCACACTTATCTGCTTCATGCGCACCAAGACACCCACATTCATGGTGCACTCCTCTCGCAGCGAGGTGAACCCCGAGTGCATCTCAGCACTGGCACATCTCGCCCAGCTGCGGGCCGCCAAAGACTCAGGCCAAACTCTGGGCTCCTGTTCATACAAGTATTCGATTATTGCCAGCGAATCCCAGACTACCTGCTCACCGTCGACCAGGCAGGGCACCTTGCCACTGGGCGAAAACGCCCTGAAGGCCATGAAATTATCAGGCTGTAAAAACGGTACGAATCGTTCTTCAAAGGCGATATCCAGGGTATGCAGCAACACCCAGGGCCTTAGAGACCAGGACGAATAGTTCTTGTTGGCAATATAGAGCTGATACATACGTTTACCTGCTCAACAGGTTTTTATCAGCGCCACTTGCGATTGATCGCGGCAATGATAGAGCCAAAGGCCGCGGTGATCGTGTTTGGGCTCAGGCCGACGCCGTAGAACTTCGATTGCGCCTCATCAGTGATCGCGATAATGCAGATTGCTTGCGCCTGACTACCCTCATTCAAAGCATATTCCTGATAGTCAATCACGTTCAGGGGTTCGTTCAGGGTCGCAACCATCGCCGCAATAAAAGCATCGATCGGCCCGTTCCCCTCACCCACAATGTTAATGACATTGTCGCCGACCTTAATCCGCGCCTCGCAGACCTGCCGCTCGCCATTGGCGACAACCTTATAATCGACCAGCTTGTAAGGACCATCAACCTCGACAAATTCATTGACGAAAGCCTGCCAGATGGTCTCTGGCTTGAGCTCACCGCCACCTTCGGACAGCTTTTGAATCACCGGGCTGAACTCCAACAACAGCGGTCTGGGCAATGAAACGCCATAGTAGCTTTCAAGAATGAAGGCAACCCCACCCTTTCCTGATTGGCTGTTGACTCGAACAGTTTCTCGATAAGAACCCCCGACGTCTGTTGGATCAATGGGCAGATAAGGCACCTCCCAGACTCCAGACGTGCCATCGACTCTCGCCATGCCTTTGCGAATCGCATCCTGGTGCGAACCTGAGAAGGCAGTAAACACCAGCTCGCCGGCATAGGGTTGGCGAACATGGATTGGGATTTTGGTGCACTCTTCAGAGACTTCGACGATTTTCGGCATATCACTCAGATACAACTGCGGATCAATGCCTTGAGAAAACATATTCATGGCCATGGTGATAAGGTCACAGTTGCCGGTCCGCTCACCGTTACCAAACAGGGTGCCCTCGATACGGTCTGCGCCGGCCATCAAACCCAACTCCGAGGCAGCGACTCCTGTGCCTCGGTCATTGTGCGTATGCAGGCTGATAACCGCCTTATCGCGCTGCGGCAAATGACGGATAAACCACTCCAACTGATCTGCATAAATATTCGGGGTCGCCATCTCCACAGTCGACGGCAAATTGAGAATCATCTTCTTATCGACCGTCGGCTGCCAGACATTCATCACGGCATCACAAATTTCCACGGCAAAGTCCATTTCTGTTGCTGTGTAACTCTCCGGTGAATATTCCAACGTGACATCTGTGCCGTCTGCCTGCAGCAAATCCGTGTGGGCTTTCACCATCTTTGTGGCATCCGTCGCCAACTGCACTACCTGTTGGCGCGTCATATTGAACACGACCTTGCGTTGCAGTGTGCTAGTAGAATTATACAAATGGAAAATCACTTGCCGAGCCCCCCTCACGGCCTCACAAGTGCGCGTGATCAAGTCTTCACGGGCCTGGCACAGCACCTGAATCGTGACATCATCGGGTATCATGTCCTGCTCGATAATCAGCCGAACAAAATCAAAATCGGTTTGTGATGCAGCCGGAAATCCAACTTCAATCTCTTTGAAACCGAGCTCCAATAACAATTGATACATTTTAAGTTTTTCGGCGGGCGTCATAGGTTCAATAAGCGCCTGGTTTCCATCCCGCAGGTCAACACTGCACCACCGTGGCGCGCGGGTAATGACCTGATCCGGCCAGGTTCGATCTGGCAGAGCTATCGGCTGAAAAGCCTTATATTTTTCAAACGGCATTCTCCGCGTCGTCGCGGCTTCTATCGATGGATTCTTCGCAGTCATGATCGTCTTTCTTATATGATTTAATAGATTTATCGAGCTTGCTCACCGAGTTAGGGACCCCCGTCGGTGAACAGCAAAAAATTGGGCCAAATTGGGCTAATTTGGGCTAATTTGGGCAATGTAGGAGTTTCGACAGGCCGCCTACAACGGCAGTCTTAGAAGCAGGTCAGCAACGAGCAACCCCAGCAATGTAGTGCTGTTTGGCTTGCCTTGATGCCGGGTTACGTTCATTAACGTGCCATTCCTGAGGTTCACGCGGGGCTGTACGACACATAATATAGCGCTATCGACGAGAGATGCCAACCCTTGGCCTCTCTCAGCAACGCTTTGGTAGCTTCGCTTCATCCTGGCACCAATGGTGCTCCGACCTGCTAGGACGGATCCTGACGGCGCAATTCAAGCTTGTAGCGTTTAAAGTTGTCAACATAGTGCTGTGCGCTCATGGCCAAGCCTCGCATCTGCTCGGGGCTCAGCTGCCGAACAATCTTACCCGGCGAACCCATGACCATAGAGCCATCAGGAATCTCCTTACCCTCGGCGATCAGCGAGTTTGCGCCAATCAAACAGTGCTTGCCGATTTTTGCACCATTAAGAATCACTGAGTTGATCCCAATCAAACTACCCTCTCCGATCTCGCAGCCATGCAACATGACCATATGACCGACAGTCACATTCTTGCCCACCACCAGCGGAATCCCATGGTCTGTGTGCAATACAGAGCCATCTTGAATATTTGAATTCTCCCCTATGGTAATCAGGTCATTGTCGCCGCGTAGCACTGCGTTGAACCAGATACTGGCATTGTTTTCGAGTACCACAGAGCCGATCACGCTGGCATTGTCGGCGATGTAGTAATCAGAACCGCGAATTTCAAGGGCCCGGTCCCCCAGACTGTATATCATGTCTTTGTCTCCATAGGTCGAGCCGGCAGTTTACCTTATTCTTCCCGTCTTGCACCAAACGCCGACATGGGGCTGTTCTAAGCTGCAGCCACGGGTATACTTGCGCGATGAAATATTGCAGTCAGTGCGGCGACTCTGTCGTTGAAAAAATCCCCAGTGGTGATAACCGTTTACGTTTCGTTTGCGAGACCTGTGAGCATATTCACTATCAGAACCCACGTATCATCGCTGGCTGCCTGCCCGTATATGGCGATCGCGTACTGCTCTGTAAACGTGCTATTGAGCCAAGAGCGGGACGCTGGACGCTACCCGCTGGATTTCTTGAAAATGGCGAGGCCACCAGCGCCGGTGCATTGCGTGAGACGCGCGAAGAGGCCAATGCGAACGCAGCGATTATTGGCTTATATACTCTCTTCAGCCTGCCGCATATTTCCCAGGTGTACATGTTCTTCAGGGCAGAATTGCTGGATCTGAATTTCAGCGCAGGAGAAGAATCCCTGGATGTGCAATTATTCACGGAGGCTGAGATTCCCTGGGATGAACTGGCATTCCCGGTCGTCAATAAAACATTGGAACATTACTTTGCCGACCGCCGGCAAGACCAGTATCCGGTTCGCTATGCAGACCTGACTTATCCGCCTCGATCTCTCAGTTAACGACTCATTCAGGTCACAACAACACCAGCTAACTACTCCATCAGCTCAGCGCAATCAATGCGCTGCCAATCCATTAACAGCGCAATCCATTAACAGCGCAATCAGTTGACGAAAGCGCGGGCGTTTCTAAACATTCGTAACCAGGGACTGTCTTCGCGCCACTCCTTCGGATGCCAGGCATTCTGCACGGTTCGAAATACTCGCTCTGGATGAGGCATGATCGCCGTAAAACGACCATCCATGTTGGTCACACCGGTAATACCCAGCGGCGATCCATTCGGGTTGGTTGGATAAGTCTCAGTCGCCTGCAAACGATGATCAATGAATTGCATCGGCACCTGCCCGCTGTCAATCAGTGACTGAGCAGCGGCGCCAGCCAGGTCTGCTCGGCCTTCACCATGGGACACGGCAATCGGCATGTGTGAACCTGCCATGCCCGCAAACAATATCGACGGGCTAGGCTGAATCTGCACCAACGAGAATCGCGCTTCAAACTGCTCCGAACGGTTGGTGACAAATCGCGGCCAGTTTTCTGCACCGGGTATCAAACTGTGCAATGCCGCCATCATCTGGCAACCATTACAAACACCTAGCCCAAAGGTATCGGGTCGCGCAAAGAAACCTGCAAAAGCTTCTCGCCCGCCAGGATTGAACAGAATCGACTTGGCCCAGCCTTCCCCGGCACCCAAAACATCACCATACGAGAAACCACCGCAGGCTACGAGCCCTTTGAAATCTTGCAGATCGACGTGACCACCCAGGACCTCGCTCATATGCACATCCACCGTTGCAAATCCTGCTCGGTCAAACACCGCCGCCATTTCGGTTTGAGAGTTGACGCCCTGCTCGCGTAAGATCGCAATTCGAGGCCGAACGCCTGTGTTGATATAGGGTGCGGCAATATCCTCGTTTAAATCAAACGAAAGGCTCACACTCAAACCAGGGTCGTCATCGTCACTGATGCGCGCAAATTCCTGATCGGCACCTGCGGGATTGTCTCTCAAACGTTGTATATGGTAGCTGACATTTGACCAACGTTGCTGGAGTTCTGCTCGCGTCGCACTAAAGAGCAGTTGTCCTCGAAGTTTAATATCCACCCGTTGCGCCAGCGTCGGCCGACCAATGATGTCACAACTAAGTCCCTTCGCTCGAAACAGGGCTTGCAGCATCGCCGAGTTACTCGCCTGTACCTGCAAAACCGCACCCGGCTCCTCATTGAACAATTGGCTCAACACATGGGCATGGCTTTCGCCATTGAGGTCAATGGTTACACCCATGCGGCCGGCGAAACACATCTCAAGTATCGTTGCCAGCACACCGCCGTCTGATCTGTCATGATAGGCCAAGAGCCGATCCCGCACCTCATCGGACTGCATCAGTTCAAAGAACATCTTCAAGGACTCGGCTCGATCAAGATTCGGCGAGACATCACTGAGTTCATTGAAACACATCGCCAAAATTGATCCGCCCAGACGGTTGGCACCCGCACTTAAATCTACCAGCAACAATTCCGTGGTTTCACTGCGGATCAATTCCGGCGTCAGGGTGGCGCGAACATCTGTCACCGGCGCAAACGCCGAAATCACTAACGATAAGGGTGATGTGACTGCTCGGTCTTCCCCATCCTGTTGCCATCGGCTTTGCATAGACATAGAGTCCTTGCCGACCGGTATACAGATACCCAATTCAGGGCACAATTCCAGACCCACAGCCGCAACGGTCTTATACAGATTGGCATCTTCACCAGGATGACCGACAGCCGCCATCCAATTGGCAGAAAGCTTGATATCACTGATATGGGCTATCTTTGCCGCGGCAATATTCGTGATCGCCTCTGTGACCGCCAAACGCCCGGAGGCAGTGCTGTCTAGCAGGGCAACGGGTGCTCGCTCGCCCATCGCCATAGCTTCACCAGTCGTGGCCTGATAGCCACTGGTGCTGACAGCGACATCAGCAACTGGCGTCTGCCACGGACCAACCATTTGATCGCGAGCAACCATGCCACCAACGGTGCGGTCACCAATGGTAATCAGAAAGTTTTTACTCGCGACAGCAGGGTGACCAATCACGCGATGAATCGCTTCTTTGAGACTGAAATCCAACGCCATCGAGTGCGCCACAATTGGTTTTGATACAGCATCCTTGTGCATTTTTGGCGCTTTGCCGAACAATACCGACATGGGGAGGTCTACAGGATTTCCAGCGAAGAGCTGATCATTCACCAGCAGATGCTGCTGATCGATCGCAGTACCCACGACCGCGTAGGGGCAGCGCTCTCGCGCACAAATCAGCGCAAATCTAATCAGGTCGACTTGCGCGACGGCCAGGACATAGCGCTCTTGCGCTTCATTGCACCAAATTTCTAGCGGAGACATGCCAGGTTCGTCATTCGGAATATCACGCAGATTAAAGTGGCCACCGACACCACCGTCTTTTACCAGCTCAGGCAAGGCGTTGGACAGTCCGCCGGCGCCGACATCGTGAATAAATGCGATGGGATTACGTTCGCCTAGCTGCCAGCATTGATCAATGACCTCCTGACAGCGATGTTCCATCTCCGGATTGCCACGTTGCACGCTGGCAAAATCCAGGTCTGCATCACTGGCGCCAGTCGCCATGGAAGATGCGGCACCACCGCCCAAGCCGATGAGCATAGCTGGGCCACCTAGCACGATTAATGCCGACCCCACGGCTATCTGGCGCTGTTCAATATGCCCCGCGCGTATGTTACCCAGCCCACCGGCGATCATGATGGGCTTGTGATAACCTCGCACCTCATTCGCGACCCGCATCTCAAAGGTTCGAAAATAACCGCAGATATTGGGTCGACCAAATTCGTTGTTAAATGCCGCACCGCCGATCGGCGCCTCGATCATGATATCCAGGGCTGAGGAGATGCGTTCGGGTTTGCCATAGTCCACCTCCCAGGCTTCAACCTGGCCAGGAATACGTAGGTTTGAGACGGAATAACCGCTCAAGCCTACCTTTGGCTTTGAGCCTCGACCCACCGCACCCTCGTCTCGAATCTCGCCCCCGGAGCCAGTCGCTGCGCCAGCAAACGGCGCAATGGCGGTGGGATGATTATGGGTTTCAACCTTCATGAGAATATGGATAGGCTCTTCGTGATAGCCATATTCTCTGTCAACAGGATCCGGGTAAAACCGGCCAGCGGTGGGCCCAACGATCACCGAAGCATTGTCTTCATAGGCGCTCAAAACACCCGCGCCATTCGTCTTGGCGTAGGTGTTTTGAATCATTTCCATAAGACTATAGGGTTGTTCAATACCATCGAGGCTCCAACTGGCACGGAACGTCTTGTGTCGACAGTGTTCAGAGTTTGCCTGGGCGAACATCATCAGTTCGACGTCGGTAGGATCTCGCTGCAACTGCCTAAACGCCTCAGTGAGGTAGTCAATCTCATCTTCGGCCAAGGCCATACCCAGAGTAGCATTTGCCTTTACCAGCGCCTCTCGACCCTGACTCAGCACCGGCACAGTGGCCAATGGCCTGGCCGCTTCGACTTGAAACAAAACGGCGGCCGCCTGAGTGGTATCCAATACAGCTTCTGTCATGCGATCAAACAGGACTGAGTCCAGCTGCTGCTGCACGTCACGAGCCAAGGGCATCGGCGTTTGTACATAATAAGCAATGCCGCGCTCGATACGATTGACTGATTTTAATCCGCAGATGTGTGCTATGTCCGTGGCCTTGGAGCTCCAGGGCGAAATTGTTCCGGGTCTTGGCACAACCAGCCGCAACAGCGCCGTCGTAGCGGGCACGGAGTGCGCCGGCGGACCATAAGTGAGGATACTGGCGAGTACCTTCGCCTCGGCCTGCGTCAGTTCGCGCCTGGAATCAACAAAATGTAAAAAACGGCTGTCGATGTGCCAGTCCGTGACATTGACGCCATTGGCGCTCAAGTCCAGCAACAGCTTCTGGATTCTAAACTCTGACAGGGCGGGCGCGCCTGGCAACTGCAACATGCTTATCTCCTGACTCTAAAAAAACCCGCCATTAGTGCTGCGGCTTCAGCCTGGCAGACGCCAGATTCACTCTCAACTCGGTGGTTTAATCCGGGATTTTCTAACACTCGGCTGGATGATATGACAGCACCAGCGCGAGGCTCGGCCGCGGCAAAGATCAACCGAGCAATTCTAGCCTGAACCAAAGCACCTGCGCACATGGTACAGGGTTCAATGGTCACGTACATATCCGCACCCACCAGTCTGTGATTGCCAATCTTCTCAGCGGCCGCACGGATCGCGACGATCTCGGCATGGGCCGTAGGGTCACAGCGACTGATTGTTTGGTTATAGCCAACCCCAATAATTTCATCGTCGCGCACTATCACAGCACCAATCGGCACCTCTGCAACAGACTGCGCCTGACGCGCCTGGTCTAATGCCAGGTTCATCCAGTGAGTAGCGGGTTTACTGCCGGGCTTAATCGTCAAGGTCCGCTTCCAACAGCATGTCGACTCCGAGACGGGTCGCAATTTTGTCCAACGAATCTGCAAGCCGCTGGATGTCAGGAGTATCAGGCTCCTCGATCATCGCGTCGGCACTGCAGGTGAACTCACCGGTGACGGGGGGCGCGGCAAAGTGGCTATCCATTTCTATCATCTTGGCAAACTGCTTGGCCTATTCAAAAGTCACCTCGTCGAGGCTACCGCAACGATCCGGACCGACAAAAACCAGTAACAGGTTATGCTTCAAAGCCTCAACTCTACCAAACTCGATTAGATCGGTGACTGCGTTTCGTCAAACTCGAAGCCTAGCCCGTGGTGCTGCTGCGGCGGGCAGATTGTATGCGTAAGTGTGCCTCGAGCCAAGTTTGTTACCTCAGGAAATTCAGATCATCCTGGGATCGTCAGCTTGCCGGCGCCACCCGCGAGCCCTGAATCCTCACTGATAACAACTGCCTCTGGTCTCATCCATCCATCCCGATGACATCGACAACACTATTTTTCCCGCTTTCAAGCCAAAGCCGTTGTTCCGCTAAAATCAAACAAAGAGGTTTGAGCGCACTAATCAACCCAGGCGTTTCTTTCCTGCAAAACGGCTTTCAGCCGCGCTGGATAGTCCGTCATGATGCCGTCGACGCCCAACTCCAACAGATCATGCATCGCCTGCGGGTCATTCACTGTCCAGACATGGGTTTGTATCTGCCGCTCCCGCATGGCGGAGATAAAGCGGCGATCGGCAACAGGAATTCGCTCCCAACGAACGGGCACCTGGGCACAAGCCGCACGCAATCGTGCAAACGGCATTCGAAAACTGGCCAGGCGCGCCCTGAATACTTCCTTAGGGCCCATTGAGGTACAGACCAAGGGGAAAGCTTGCCGAATTGCAGCAACCCGTCGATCATCAAATGAACCGATACATATTCGGTCCAGACACCGACTTCTCTTCAGCAGCTTGATAAAAGGAGCAACGGTGTTATCGGCCTTAAGGTCGATGTTAAAGCGCGTATCAGGAAAGGCATTCAGCAGGTCCTCCATCAAGGGGATCGGCTCTTTCGCAGCAACCAATGCTTGCCTGACCTGCGCATAGGGCAACTGGGCAATCACGCCATCTCGGTCGGTAACCCGATCAAGGCGCTGATCGTGAAACGCTAACAACACGTCATCGCTGGTACAATGGACATCTGTTTCAAGATACTTAAAGCCAAGCGCTACCGCACCTGCAAATGCTGGCAGAGTGTTTTCCGGCCCCGATTGGTGATCGCCACGATGGGCAAACGCGAGAATGCCGGCATGGTCTAAATAAGCATGCACTGAGCTTACCGCCGCCCGCTCTTAATATTGCCCTCTACCACCATACCACTTACACCACTCTCGCTGGCCTAGAAGCCTACCACAGATCCGCTAATATTCGTAAAAGCCACGGCCTGTTTTGCGTCCCAACCAGCCACCGCGGACGTACTTACGCAGTAGTGGGTGCGCTCGATACTTTGAGTCACCGAATTCTTCGTGCAAGACGTCCATGACAGCCAAACAGACATCGAGACCTATCATATCGCCCAAGGCTAAGGGACCCATGGGATGGTTCGCACCCAACTTCATTGCCGCATCAATATCCAGCGCGGTCGCCACACCCTCAGCCAATATGCCAGCTGCTTCATTGATCATAGGGACAAGGATTCGGTTAACAACAAACCCAGGCGCTTCTGCCACTTCCACCGGTTGTTTTCCGATCGCTTTGGCAGCCGCCACGACTGCTGCGGTGGTTGCGGGCGAAGTTGCAATACCTCGTATTACTTCCACGAGTTGCATCACTGGCGCAGGATTGAAGAAATGCATACCTATCACGCGATCTGGGTTCAGGGTTGCGCTGGCAATCTCCGTAATCGACAAAGAGGAAGTGTTAGAAGCTAGTATTGCGTCTGCTCGACAAATCCGCTCCAGTTGCGTGAATATGGACTGCTTGATCGTCATATCTTCGACGACGGCTTCTACGATCAGGTCACAGTCGGCAAAGGTGGTCTGAAGCGTCGTTCCGGCTATTCGCGCGACAATGGCGTCCTTTTCTGTTGATTGCAGTTTACCCCGCGCCACTGAACGCTCAAGGTTACCGTCGATCGCCTTTAAGCCACGCTCAACAAAACTGCTGTCTACATCACACAGGACTACGGCAAGTCCAGCAGTCGCGAAGGTTTGCGCAATACCAGCGCCCATAGTGCCGGCGCCCAAAACGCCGACTTTTTGAATGTTCATAGCGTGTTATCTCAATGAATAGCGGGCTTGCGCTGGCTCTGTCTCAGACTCTTATTCAGGGTGCAGCTCTCGTTGGTCGCAGCGGTGTCGATGGTTACTCAGGTGAAATCTTCTTTATGCATCTTTCGCATCAACTAACGCTCGTATCTTATCCGATTTAGCAAAGCGACTGAACCTGCGCTGAACAGTCCCTTGCCATTGAGAACTAGTAATTGCCACCCGTGGCACATATTTCTATGATGCCCTCAAACGATCATATAAGCGCTTGCTATGACCAAACCCCTGATTCTTCACGCCG
>Ga0181597_10005504_pt1 | contig 12138 bp, 5 predicted proteins | sample 041ome_5_FD_148647 | JGI IMG/M metagenome (GOLD analysis project Ga0181597, IMG submission 148647) | Coastal salt marsh microbial communities from the Groves Creek Marsh, Skidaway Island, Georgia - 041403US metaG (spades assembly) | ecosystem: Environmental > Aquatic > Marine > Intertidal zone >... | reverse complement strand
CCAGCCACTAGACAACAACAACAACAACAACAACAACAACAACAACAATAATAATACGAAGAGAAAGAAGAAGAATAGGTACAAGATAGAGTAGATAAAAATAGATGCAGTAATAAAGGAACAATAGAGCAATAACAGTTTTTTCTAGCATCCACCGACGTTCATTTGTCCTTCAATATCTAACGTTGGATTCTTACACAATTCTCTCGCGTCTGACGAAGACAACAAAGCGCCTTCGAAGTTTGCACCTTTCATGTTTGCCCACTCTCCGTTGTACTTTCCAAAAGACGCGCCGGATAAAATGACGTTTTCAAAATTTGCATTTTCCATGTTACTCCCATCAAAACGAGTTGAGTAAGCGTTGGTATCTTTAAAGTTAACTCCTTTAAAATTACTCCCCCTCGCATCTGTTCTCGACATTTCCGTGTGCGTTAACTGTGAGTTCTCGAAATTCGCATTCCGAGCGATCAATCCGGACAGCACTTTCGCATCCAAATCTAAGTTTGAATAGTCGCACTGATCTAAATCTAAAATGGCTTCAGGCAACGCGCCGGTCGAAGCTTCCATGGAAAACTTTGCTCTCACGTCTTTAAACAAATCTAACTTGTCTGGGGTACATCCACCCAGCATATTTCTCACGAATTTCTTATCGTCGTCCTCGCCAGCGATTGCACCATCCCACGGTGCGGTTGTCGATAAAAACACAGCCAATGCGGCGGCAGCGACCGCGGCCTTGGACGAGGACGTGGCTGATGCGGATGTGGAAGGTTCATTTTTTTCGTGAAGACGTTCTCGTTCTTTGGGATAATGATTTAGTTGAAGGTGTTGACGACGTTGGGCAGCACTCTGAGTCTGGAGAGACTTTGTGATCACGCGCGCCGAATGTCGCGTCGATTTGAACATTTTATTTATACCATTAATGGTGTTGTTGCTGCTGCAGGTGGTGGTGGTGGTGGTGGTGGTGGTAGCAGTAGTAGTAGCAGTGACAAACATGTTTTTTTCTACACAGCGCGTTGATGCAAGTGTGAATGAAGTATGAGTCATCGTCGTTTTGTGAAAACAAAAGCAAGCCTGTGAAACTATATGAAACAGCAGAAAAAAAAAGAGAACAAACTACAGAAACAACCGCGCTCTCCGTTGCGTTGCGCACACACAACAAACGTTAAGAATGTCGACTTTAACGCCACTGCGCTGTTGCATAGTCTCCTCTTCGTCTTACTCTTCTTCTTCCTCCTCCTCCTCCTCTACCACCACCACCTCTTCTTCGGTTAAAAACAAAAACATACATCGTTTGGTTGGACGTCACCAAAGAGCCCAACGAACAACAACAAGATTACGTGCAAAACGAGACGACGAAGAGAAGAACGACGAGAATAATAAACTTCCTGAATTTGAGGTGCGCATCTTCCCGCCGTCTTTCGTCGTCAACAGAGATCACGTTCTCTCCCAACGATTTGCCTGAATGTTTCTTCTTCTTCTTGTTCTTCTTCTTCCTCTTGGAACTTCATCGTCACCAATCTTTTCTTCTTTTTTGGTCGTTGATATTTTTTTTTTCGAACGTCGTCGCGTATCTTTCCTTTCGCGCGCGCGACTGTTTACGAAGACTTATTGTGACTGACCTTTCATACTTTTTGCACTTCTTGAATCTCTCATCATTGAATCCTCTATTCTTGAAGGATGACGTTGCTCCTGCATTAGATGGTGACTGGAGAGAGTTCCGGGCAAAGCTCGTCGCTTCGCAGGCTACGGCGGAACTTCCAGACGAGCAAATCGACGTGGAACAGTTGCAACAACAGATGCAAGGAGCAAAGACAAACAACCAAGAAAAAGAAAAACGCAAAACGACGAAATCGGGATACGGTATCATCGATGATGCGATTGATAACGTGAAAATTGAAAGCCCGGAAGAACGCGAAAGACGCGAAAGAGAGGCAACGGAGGCGAATTTGGAGTTACTCAAAACACAAAACCCGGAACTGGCCAAAGACAAAGCGTGGGCGCACGTCATCGCCAAGCCGGAGAAAGGTTCGTTAATAGTCGCCGCCACGGACGATTTCGTAACTTCCCAGCAATATTTTAACCAGTGCGTAATTTTATTGCTCGAACACTCAAAAGACGGCTCGATGGGTGTCATACTCAACAGACCGACGATGTACAAAATGGCGGACGTTGTCAACGACGAAAACGGACCATTCAGCGAAAACGCGTTGTACTTTGGAGGCGACGTAGGGGATGGAACGGTATCGTTCTTGCACGGTTCCCCCGATGTTGCGGACGCTGAAGAGGTCTCTCCGGGCGTCTACATTGGTGGGTTCAACGATGCTGGAAGACTCGTAAAGGAAGGGAAGAAAGATCCGCGCGAGTTCAAATTCTTTGCTCGTTACTGTGGATGGGCTCCCGGCCAACTCGAAGACGAGTGTGACCGCGGCGTTTGGTACCCAGTTGCGTGCTCTAGACAAATCGCTCTCAAACCTGTCATAGCTCTCCCGAAACCATTGTGGCGCGAAGTGTTAGAACTGTGCGGTGGGGAGCTTGCTTTGAAAGCCAAGCGTGCGTACGCTGCGGAGGACGAGAACTGAGGGATTTGAGTCACGTTCTCGCCGGCTCCGCGAGAAGGGGTAGAGGAGAGACGCGCACCAATTTTTGTACATCATACACGCACGACAAAGAGAAACACTGACCTTTTTAATTTCATTAAATACACAACTTTATACAAATTTAAAACTACATTGGAAATATATCCTTGATGGAACGTTTACTGACTTCCTCTTCGCTTTTGTCGTCGTCCAAGTCCTCCGTTGTCTCCCTTTCTTCGTCGATACTTGTCTTTCGCATAATGTCCAAACTCGTTTTGCGATTTTGCTTCTGTTCGACGACGACTTCCTCAAGCTCTGTCGCGACTTCTTCTTGTGGATGTTGTTCATCCCTTGTCTCTTCGCTAAAGCTCGTACGCGCGCGCGATGGCTGCTGCTCAGTGAACCGGAACACGTCTTTCAAAGATGGTACCGCTCGCATTGAGGATACCATGCGCCCTTGCGATGGCGTCTCCTTTGATTCTGAAGACGGGACTTCCTCTTGTTGCTCCTTTTCTTTTTGCTTTGCTCGCTCGGATACCGACCACGTTGGAGAAGCGAGTGGTTCACCTCGAAATCGACTGCTACTTGGCAACTGCTGTGAATCCGTCATCTCTTCTAGTCCTAAATTTAGTGTTCTGCCGGACATTGTACGTTTAAGTGCAGCTAAAGGTGAATTGGAGTGTGGTCTCAGTTTAGCTTTCTGCGCCGCGCGCGCAGCTTCTTTCGCTCGGATTTCACGCATTTGTTTCGTTAAAATCGCACCGAGCAAAGCCGTCATTGACCGTTCGTTATCCAGGGAATGATCAAATGGTGCAACTGGAACTTCATTACGTCTGGCCATAGATTTATCCGTTGGAACGCCGACGAAATGCGATAAAATTTCTGGAGCTTTCTGTGATTTCGTTTTGACGTGCGTTTGCGATGGTGACATAGAGGAAGCTGCTTTTAAAACATCATCAAAATCTGGTGTCTGCGTTCCGGAGGAGTCGTACATGTAGCTATCGGTGTCGTCTCTTTTATAGTCAGATCGACGACGGTACGCTTCTACCGCTCGTTCATTCGAGATACCCATTTTTTTAGCATATTGAACCAAAGACATTGAGCAGTGCGTGCCGACTACCGAGGATATCGCATACACCGGCAAGATGAAATACGCGGAATGCAAAAGAACTATAATATCGACTATGAAAAGCAGGATAGACGCATTTGCTTGCACGTTTGCATTTTGCGATAACCAATCCGGATCCTGCCAAGTTGAGAAAACTAACATTGCAAGCGACATAGCGTTTTCAAACAAAACGTACTGGAAGATTGTGAGTAAAATCTGAGGTCTTCCACGCCAAAAATAATTTTTTGAATCAATCTCTGCCCGCAGCGCACGCCGTCTTTTAGAGCGTTCTTCACTCGTCAACTCTTTGTGTTGATGCATCGAGCCTTTTCCTGTGACTCCTTTGAAGAAATCACCGGCTCTGTCGCGTATGAAACTGCTGAACGTATTTTTGCTTTGAGATTTTGCAGTTTTCTCCTCTTCTTCGGTTATCGTTTGCATGCCTCTAGAAAGTTGCGTCCCATTTTCTTCAGTATCCATTCCGTTCTTCTTGTTCTTCAGCGGCGCTGGAGAATAATTATTATCGCCCGTATATTCGGCGTCGCCGTCGTCTTCTCCATTTTCACGCATTGTTTTGGATGTTTGAGCCGCTTCGCCTACGAATCGTTCGTACGCCGCTTGCGCTAATCTAATATTTACCGCTTCTAGCATCGTTCCAACAAAAAGCATGATCGCTAGCGCTGCGATACCACCCGGTAAGAAGACATATCTCGGCACCGTGACCCATAACGCGGCTAAAACCCACATGAAGACTTTCGTGTCGATGATACTCGCGAAATCCTCCTCCATTGCTTCTACCAGAAAATCGTGGAAATGGAAATCATCCGGCGTGCCCAGGCGTTCGACAAAAAGTCTTCGCAAAGAAAGATACACCTCGCGATTGACCGAAAAGCGGAATTGCGCCCAGAATGCTCTCCATATGAGCACGAATAGATTCGCGTCTATAACTACTCTTGGATTGATGTGGGGATTCAACGGTACGATATCGTGGTCTCCCTCTTCCCACTTCTTCCACGAGTTCAATTTTAGAATGCAGACGAACATTGAAAGTGAAATGTACGCCACGTGCGTCACGGCGAGAATGAAGATGAAAATATGCGTCTGATGAATCGTAGTCGCCGACCAGAACGGTTTTTTGCCTTCACCGCAATCGTGCGTGTATTGCTCTGCTGACGAACTTTCCCCGCTGACGCAAATTTTCAATAACGGTTCCTGCAGCGCGATGAGCGAGAGAGATATGAAGCCTAAAAGCATAATCTCGTGCTGCAATTTATGCAAAACGTGCCGCAACGCTCTCAATTTCTTCTCCTTCAAATAGTTCTCGAGTTTTGCGTTGAATTCGATGAACGCGTACGAGATGACGACAAAGAGAAGAAAGAGCACTCCCAACTTCCAGCCATCGGTTTGTGAGAAGCCTTCGGCGTACGTGCCTCCCATTACGTATCTTTTTTCTGCGAGACGGGATAGAGAGAGAGACGGAGGGAAGAAGTTACGCCGTCTCGACTCTTCTCAGGTGGGTGTGATTGCGCCGATGATGATGATATTAGATTATCGCGAGTGTTAAGATGACCAAAGAGGCAAGCGCGTTTATTTTTTATTTGTGTCGTTCTTAATCGTGAAATCCCCTACTTTCAAGACAGATGAGAAAAACACGTGTGCCGGTGTCGCGGTGTGCTGTGTGTGCGTGCGTCCAGCACAAGGGTCGTGTTTCCAGGCTTTTCGCACGACGCCACTTTTTTTCCCTTTGAAAAAGAACGATGAGGAAGCGAGGAGAAAGCGGAGCAGCATCGACGGTCAAGCGTAAAACCAAAAGCCTTTCGATGATCATCGCGTGTGTAATCTTTTTCCTGCTCAATGTCTTCGTGAAAACGTCGAACGCTTTGCGGGAAGACCAACTCGGCACGTACGACTGGCACTTGAAATTCGTCGGCGACGTTCGTTTCGTTTCGTTTCTCACCGGGACGAAAAACGATCGGAATAAAGTTATCGCCACGACGCAAGATTCGAACATAGTCGCCGCGCTGGATCAAAAAGATGGAACAATAGATTGGAGAATAACGTTTGATGAGTCTGATGCGGTTGATTACGCTTCGCTAGTCTCCGCGACAGCAAATACGAAGGACGACCAACGATTCTTGCTCGTGCAGTCGTCGAATGGGAAGTTCATCAGAGCGCTCGATATCGAGGACGGCTCAATGATATGGGAGACCATCACATACACTGAAGCGGCAGCTTCTGAGGAGTTATACTTGGAATCAGCAAAAGACATTGGTATCGATATTTTACCTCTTGGCAAAGATGTTGATGGTGACACAGTGCATGATTTCTTAGTGCTCGCGAAAGGCGCGGTGACGCTGCGTTCGCTCGCCGACGGCGTGACTCAGTGGAGGGCGAACGCAGCCGAAGTTATCGAGACGGAAACAAACCAAAAGTGTCACTTGCAGAGAGTATGCTTCGAAGAAGGTTCAAAAACCGTATATGCGGTGGGAGTTACGACCAGCGATTCGAACATTTGTGGAGCGTCACTCCGGGTTTCTGACGGGCACGTGACACAAACAGCTGCGGGCGGTTCAAAAGTTTCCGGTATTGTAGGCGGAGACGGCAAGTATTCCGTCTTTTGCGCTGGAGGAGAGGGTGATAAAGTCTTTGTGGCGTTGAAAAACAATTCCAAGTCAAGAAAGCAAATGTACTCGGTCGTTACGATTGATGCGTCACTTTTTTTTGAGAAGAGAGGTGGGGACGCTTCTATACTCGCTGATGTCCCGGTAAAGAAACTCGGCATTAGCAATGATGTGAGCGAAAGTAATCTCAACGACCGCGATGGAGGCAGTGCTAATTTAATCAAGTTAAAGGCCATAGCTACAGCTGGAGATGAGAAATCATATCGCAGCGCTCGCTCTGCTGGAGCTTTGCTACTATCAAGTGACACTGGGGAACTGGCGCTGCTTCGCTTTCTCGATTCTTCGAAGCAGTTAACTTCCGTGCGTTCGTTTACTGACAGGAACAAAGTAGCGGTGTCGTTTCACAACGACGAAATATTTGTCGTGGAAAGTTCTAAGCTCTCGACGTCCTCGCCGGTACTCAAGGTTACAGCGCGAGCTCTGATTGGTAACGGCAACGACGTTCTGCAAGTCGCGGAGTGGCAAATTGGCGACGACAGCAATCTTTTGAAAAAATACGCGCACATCAAGAGTGTCTTCGTAGACCCGAAGACCACGAATGCAGTGGTTGTGCATAGAGACGCCTTTATGACTTTTGTGGATAAGAAAACGAAAACCAATCCGGTTTGGACACGGGAGGAATCGATAGCTACGGCGACCGAATCCATTTTTGGATATTTACCTGAAACTGTTTCGGTCTATACGGACGCTCATGAACGAGCCAATTCGGTTGTGGTGAAGAGCTCACTGAAAGAATCTGCTCGAGTGCAGTACTTAGCACTTGCAGCGCGCTTGAACCGTGCGGATGCTGAAATGCGCGCAGAATTGGCGAAACTCCGCAGATCAAGAGGTACGAAGCTACTGCCCACTCGCGATGATATTGGATTTCGACGTTCACTGCTTTTTCTCACGCCTACTGGATCACTGATTGCTTTGCATAACGGCGACGGTAGAGTGCTATGGCGCACGCACTTGGGATGCGCAAAGAATGAATGGAAATATACGGCGTTGATTCCGTGGATGGTTGACGGGAAGGAGGCCTTGCTCACTGTCGCAAAGAATGCATCGACGACTATTGTGCAATGTGTGTATCAAGAAAATGGCGCTAAAGCAGAAGAAACGGCGTATTATGATTTTGCAGCCGTGCGTTTAGTTCCATTGGAAGTTTCTGGGGAAGCTTCGCGGATTCTTTTTGTGGATGATGGTGGGAAAGCGTCCGTGTATCCTCCAGAAACAGAAAATCGAAAAAGCACGTCGTCGAGCGCAGTGAGAGGCGCGATTTCACGAAATTCGTACTATGTCGTCGATCAAGAGCGAAACGAAGTGCGCGGATACACTTTTGCATTGACGGATAAGGAGGTAGGTGCGAGAGGAGTGCATACCTGGACTATTACGTTCCCGCCAGAGTCTGGGATTATTGTAGGTTTCTCTCGGAAAGCGGCACGGATGGAACCCGTCCACGCGTGGGTGAAAGTCCCCGGCGATCGTTCCACCATGTTCAAGTACGTCAATCCCAACGTATTTTTTATCGCGACCGACGATGGGCGCGGTATCCACGCGCATTTGGTCGAGGGTGTTTCGGGAAGAATTATTTATAGGGTGTATCACGCAAAGGCAAAAGGTCCAGTTCATGCCACATTGTGCGAGAACTGGATAACGTATTCCTATTACGACACAGACGCGCAAAGACACGCACTCAGCGTTTTAGAAGTCTACGATGACTCCGAAACTCGAAAAAACAAAGCAGTGTCTGAATTGGTGTTGAAATCTTTGTTTGGGAGGAGTAAGAGCTCTGCCACCAAGAAGAATATAACATCTTCTATGTCTGGAACGCACCAAGTGACGGATGATGATGAAACAATATTATCATCCTTTACGCCGCCGCCGCTCCGTGTGCTGGGGCAATCTTATTTTATTCGACCGGGAACAAAGTTTATGCGAGTCACGTCATCAGCTCGTGGAATTACTGGACACCAAGTTCTTCTTGGAACGGACACGGATCAAGTGGTTGCGCTGGATAAACGCTGGCTCGATCCCCGCAGACCGACAAAGCCATCTGAATTCGATCGTGATGAGGGTTTAATTCCGTATATGGAAGTGTTACCACTTTCACCATCTTCTTGGGTAACAAACAAGAATGTCGTAGCTCGTTTGAAAGATGTGGTAACGGCGCCCACTGCACTAGAGAGCACTGTGCTTTGTTTCGCCCGGGGCGTAGATGTATTTTATACACGTTTGCACCCATCACAATCGTTTGATGCGCTCGATGAGGAATTCTCGTACGGTTTATTGATTATTAGTTTGTTAGTTGTTGGCGTCACGGCTCTAGCTACGCACCGCATGAGTGTGAAGGCAACATCAAAGAAATTGTGGAAGTAGAGGGAAGGGTTTGGACTCGGTTGTGGTATATTAAAATCTAGTATAATACCTCTTTAGATGTGATTTGTACTATTTGATATTTTCATTGCATGTAACATTAAATGACGCGCTTAATTTGAAAGTCTAACTCTGGACGTTCGCTCTTAGCTTTCTCGGCAGCTTCGGCAGAGCAGACCGCGGATACTTTAGCGGACGGTGCGCGTACCGCTTCGAGAGCCTCCGCAAAGTCGTTGAAGCTCTTGTTCGTCGTCCCTAAGATTTGTTCGCGACGCTCTTGACGTTCCTCCGGAGTAATTTTCAGTAAATGACGCATGAGAGAGGTGTATCCTTTCGCATCCGGTAACTGGTACGAATCGATTTCACCAATCGTACCAATGATAGATTTTGTCAATTCGTCCTCATCCACGTGCAAGTTACGCAAAAACTCCACGGTACCGTCGTAGTTGTCCAAAGTCTTCAATAAGTTTGGATCTCTGTATGATAAGTACGTGAACATGCCGGAGTGCGAATCAAAGTCGGAAAACCCACCGTAAGCGCCACCGGAAACGCGAACACGATCCCAGAGCCACGTCGTTCCAAGCAATTTGTTGATTACGTAAGAGGACCCGTTCAACTCGTATCCGCTCTTATATAAATTGGCCGCTTTACCGACGTAGTTTACCGTGGTTGGAACAGTCAGAAGTTCGTTTACGGCCGGATTCATACTCTTCCACGCACTCGTCGAAGAAGCAGATGCGCTTTGATTTAACGAGCCTAAAAACTTCTCCGCACTGCTGAGCGATAAATCTAACGTTTTTGAGTCTCCCGTCAAGTTAGTGATGCTGTTGTTGCGCGAAGACACGCACTTTCGGATCGTCTCCAAGTCAGCAACCACAGAATCCCAGTCTTCATCCACGCGTTTTGCCAATTTTCGCAAGTACTCTAATTGGTCCAAACCACCCATTTGCTCGTTCACCCACCCAGCCACGGAATCCTGCGCTTCCAGTCGGGAGGCTGCGATGGAATGTCCTGCTCCCTGGACTCTTCCTTCCATTCCAGACCGCGTTTCGAGGACGAGCTGCTTGAAGATCTTTTGATCGTCGAGTTTCGAGTCGAATAACATTTCAGTCATCAAGTCATGCATGATGCCAGCTTTATCCGAGGTCGCTTTACCTCTGAATACCATGTACGCAGATATGGCGTTCGGATCGCCTCGAATTGGTGAAACAAATGGCGAAACAGAAATACCACCGGTTTGTGCGTTGATGATTTGGTCAAATTCGATGAAGTTTCTTTTAGAAGTCCCCATTCTGCCGAGCGCACGCGTCCACAAAGGCACGAGCGGCAACAAGTCTTCCGGGATCGTTTTCATATCAAGGAGGTGCTCGGCATAAATGATGTCGTTCGTGAACAAATCATGGGTCAAAAGTTCCGTTGATCCAATGGACCCGATATCACAAGGGATTTCCTTCGCAGTTTTCGGAATATCCGATAAAGCCAAAGCAGGTATGCACTTGAGCGCCTCGGGAGAGTCCGGTGTTTCTTGCAACAGCTTCAAAGCAGCCGTCTCCGCTACGACATGTTCAATTTCCTCCGGAGATAACGAAGCCTTCTTGGCGGATAATTTCATCTTTTCCTCGTTGGCTTCTTTTTCGCCGAGTTTTTGGTCTGGTTTCAGTTCAACCGTGACGCGGTGCGTATTTTCCAAAAACAATCTTCGCATGAGCGGTCTGAAAACATCTTCAGACGATGAAATGCGCGACTTCAAGTGTTTGAGCGGTTCTTCGTAACGCAGCGGTTCAAAAGGATCACCCTCATACAACCACGCCGATAAGGATCGCAACATCATCGATAACCCTCTTGGAAACCGGCCGGTGTTGTTTTCACGGAGCGAAAACTCGATAGAGTTAATGGACGCTTCGATCGCATCGTCGGTAAATCCTTCCGTGGCAATTTTTTCCATCGTGTCGTAGATCAATTTTTCAACTTTTGGGATATCAGCTTCCTCCACCCCTTTCATTCCAATTGCAAAAGATGGCTGCCTTAACTCATCTTCCAATCCGAAACCAACGATGGCTTCGCCCAAACCAGACTCCTCCAAAGCGAGTCTCAACGGAGAAGCGGACGAGCCCAACAACAGATTATCTAAGAATCCCACAGCTAAGGCAGTCTCTTGATCGAACGGTTTATCGTTCAGCAACCAGTTAATTTGGACAAAACATTTTTGCGCTTCTTCGTCTTCACCAGAGGCGTATGATTTCACGACTCGCTTCGGTTCCTTGAAGAATGGTTGCGATGCAATGGAGGAGTCGACATCCTTGGCATCGAACTCGTCCAAAAATCCGCTCAAAAGCTTCAAACGGTTCTCGACGTCGTCATCTCCGTAGAACCAGAGGCGTGCGTTCGACGGATGGTAGAATTTCCCGTGAAAGTCTTTGAACTCGGCAAAAGTCAACTCAGGGATGACTTCCGGAGATCCGCCAGAATCGACTCCGTACGTATTTTCTGGGAATAACGCTTGCTGACATTCACGTGCGAGTACGGAATCTGGAGAAGAGTACACCCCCTTCATCTCGTTAAAAACGACACCTTTGTACGTCAAGTCTTCGTCCTTGTTGTTCAACTCGTAGTGCCAACCCTCTTGCTCGAACGTTCTTTCGTTCTCAATGCACTTTGGGTGAAATACTGCGTCTAAATACACGTCCACGAGGTTGTAGAAATCGGCAAGGTTGCACGAAGCTACCGGATAGCACGTTCGATCCGGGTACGTCATAGCGTTTAAGAATGTGTTCAAACTCCCTTTGATCAACTCAACGAACGGCTCTTTGATGGGATACTTTCTGCTACCACAGAGCACAGAGTGCTCGAGGATGTGCGGAATACCGGTGGAGTTTGACGGCGGCGTACGAAACGTTACGCCGAAAGATTTATTCTCGTCATCGTTTGAGAGCGACATCACCTCAGCGCCCGTCTTTTTGTGCTTGAATAAGAACCCTTTCGCATTGTATTCCGGAACAAACTCTTCTTTGATGAGTTCGAAACCGTGCAAGTTGCTCGGAGCACTCATTGCCGCCATGGATTCTACAGAAGCATCGTTTGCAGCGATGGCAGCCGAAGTTTGGCTCTTTCTTGTCGTCGATTGCATCGGCTTTTTGTTGGGCGAGGACGACGACGACGACGACGACATGGATGCTCTCGTCTTGGCATAGTTAACAGAGCGAACGCTGACAGCGTTTCGTCTTTTCAACGCGACGGCGTGAAAAGACGATCTCATCGATACGGATGCCGCTGAAGACATGTTGACTGGTTCGATTATTCTTCTCGTTGTTGTTGTTGTTGATAAACTTCTCCAACAAGTACTGGTGGAGATGACGTGTGGAACGACGGGAGCCGAGAAAGCAGGTGTCGTTTTTATAGACGAAGCGGAGCGATCGAG
>Ga0181597_10005501_pt1 | contig 12141 bp, 6 predicted proteins | sample 041ome_5_FD_148647 | JGI IMG/M metagenome (GOLD analysis project Ga0181597, IMG submission 148647) | Coastal salt marsh microbial communities from the Groves Creek Marsh, Skidaway Island, Georgia - 041403US metaG (spades assembly) | ecosystem: Environmental > Aquatic > Marine > Intertidal zone >... | reverse complement strand
AAAACCTGCAGTCTTGCTGCAGGTTTTTTTATTCCCTAAAAGAAATTTTACTTAACCAGGGCTTTAATAAAATAATTTCCATGTTGCTGACGCTGCACAAAATCGCCCTGGGCATGAAATGGTGCCGCCCGCTTGCCATCTTGCTCGGTATTACCGGTCTGGCTGGTGTGCTTGCCAGTTTATTTGTGGTTAATGAAAATCTGGGGCACTTGCTGGAACCCTCCCTGATACTGACTCTTTGGGGAATGATGCTGTTTTCCTTTATTCAGTTATTTCAGAAAATTCCACCCCCGGTACTACCCCATGATGATTTCCTGACACGCCTGGGAACACGAATAATCCTGGCAATCTATACGCTTCTGGCTTTTCTGGTCATCCTTGTGTCCTGCATTCTGTTATGGATGAGCTTTAGATTGATCTCGCTTCAATAAACGCAAATCATTATTCAGAAATGAAAGGGCGGGCGGCTACCGGTCCATTTTTTAAAGGGATTTACCGAAAAGCTTTTAAAAAACATACTCTATTCCCATAGTAGCAGAACGCCCTTCAAAGAAACTGTTAACATCAAACCCGCCCTGGGTTGATTCGCGCCTCTGATTTAAAAGGTTTTTTGCCATGAAACTGAGCGTCAAATTTTCACTGACCAGACGGGTGTAATTAAAGTCGACTTCGCCATAAGCTTCATCATAAATATCAGGCTGTCCAAGAATACCTACTTCCCTGATCTTGTCCCCGGTGATGTGATAAACCAGGCTGCCCTTATTTTTGTATTGGTCATCAAAACCCAGTTGCAGGTTGAAGATATAATCTGCCTGACCCTGTAAAGCACGGGTTGGATTAGTTACCAGGCCGGAATCTTCGGGTCTGATAGTTACCTCAGAATCAATCAGGGTTAGGTTGGTAGAAAGATACCAGCTGCTCCAGTCATCATTAATAAAGTCCAGCCAGCGAAAAGCATCAAACTCTATCCCTTGAGTTATAGCATTCCGGGCATTGATAAAAGTTCTCTGATTCGCAGCGCCCGGCTCAATGATGGCCTCAATAGGTGTGTCAAAATCCTTATAAAACAGACCAACTGATACACTTTCATCTCCGGAGAAATACCATTCCCAGCGTAAATCAAAATTATTAATATAGCCTACCGTAAGATCAGGATTACCAACGATGATGAATCCGGTTACCGGATCAATAAAGGGGGCTGGTGAAAGTTCCCTGAAATCCGGGCGGGAAATGGTTTCAGAATAGCCGGCCCTTACCTGCATATTGTAGTCATCGAGAATCCAGGTCGCTGTTAACACAGGAAATACATCGTCACTCACCAGTTCACTTTCCACGGCCTGATCCGGAAAAAAAAGATTAAAGGTAGTAACGTTTTGTCTCGATTTCTCTACGCGAGCTCCAGCCAGCAGTCGCAGGTAGTAGGTCAGCTCTACATCGGCTTCCACAAAGTAGGCATCAATTTCCTGGGCTGCCGTATAGTTGTCAGTAGCACGTGTGCCTTCCCTTAATTCAAATCCTTTCTGGCTGATAGTTTCTTTATTAACGATTTCATTTAAAGACGGGTTACTACGCAAGTCAAAACCGGTAGCATCCGCGCCATTGGCAATAAAGAGGAATCTTCTGATTTCCGACTCACGATTTTTTCTTACCCGATTCGCTCCAAATGAAAATTCCGTGTTGGTATTGAAAGGTGTCTCCAGATACATTCTGGCTGAAAAGCCGATATCCTTATTGTTGTCTTCCAGGGCAGACCACCAGCGCTGATTGGCATCGGCGCGTAATGAAAAAGCAAAATCATCTATCTGCGGAGCATATTCATAACGATTCTGACGGAAGTCCGGTGAATCACGTTTGGCACGAGACTCATTGTAATGCCAGTTCAGAGTCAGATCATTTAAATCAATAAGAACATGCTCGCCTTCCAACTGTTTTGACAACAAGTCACGTTCAATCCATTCCAGTCGCGTTGTACGAATATCCTGGGCTTCTGTCGCCAGGAAGCCAGACTGAATACCTGCCAGGTCATCCATTTTACGGATCTGTAGCAGCGTTGCTTTAAGCGAATGGGCATCGTTATATTCAATACCACCGGTAATAAACATTGAGGTATCAACACTGTGTTCTGTTGAGTTAAAGTCCAGATCATTACGCTGGCTAAGCTCACCTTCACTGTTAGCGACATAAGTGTTTCTGGTGACGCTGATGGTGTCCCAGGAATTGTTATAGCTGAAGTTTGCCAGACCACCCACGCGGTAATTATCCCCATACCAGGCAGAACCAAAACTTGTAGACGCGCTGACATCTGGCTTGATTTTTTCGCTGACAGCCGTGTAATTACTATCAAGGCTTTCACCAATAGCTTCAAGTTCCTGCGCATCAAAACCGTCCTGGAAGAACATATTATTTCGACGTAATTCGCGATTTCCTGAAATGGCATCCTTAAGCGGACCTGGTAAATCTCTGCTGCCATCGTCAACACCCATCCAGTCTGTATCACCACCCGGATAAGTAAAACCGTCAGAAAAAGTCGTATTTCCTGAATAACCTACACTGGAAGAAAATTCAAAAAACGGTTCATCCGGGACCACTTTGGTACGCATTTGAACGGCCCCTCCGGCAAACTCGGCAGGGTACCGGGCACTGAAGGTTTTCTGTACCAGCACGCTGTCAATAATACTGGCAGGAAAAAGATCGAGTGGTACAACCCGGCGAATTGGTTCCGGACTGGGCAAGGTAGAACCATTTAGAATGGTGCTTGAATAGCGCTCACCAAGACCTCGAATATAGACAAATTTTCCACCCGCCAGATTTAAACCGGAAACGCGCTTCAGACCTTCCGCAACGTTGGTATCGCCGGCTCTGCTAAACCCTTCTGCATCCAGCACATTGGAAATACTGGCAGTGGCCCTTTTTTCATCGGGAATATATTCACCCAGAGTTACTATTTCTGTGATATCGGCGGCATCTGCAGGGATCCTTCTGTCCGCCTGCAAATCATCATTCTGGGCAAAAATTTCCGGACTGGAAAAAAATACACCGGCTACTGTCAGATATAAGGTTTTGCGATTCATTATGTTTTATCCACGGTTCTTAAAAATTTTCTTTCCCTAAAAACTCAAGGGAATTTCAGCTTATGTGAAATTCCCGTGAGTAATGCAGTAAAGCCGGTTTTGATCACGCATCCTAAAGTGGACGGAAGGTCCAACCTTCTGTCCAGTCTTCTTCAGCGCTGGGTACCGCACCGATATAGTCAGTTTCATCAAAGAATGGGCCGAGGGTTTCCGGTTGAAAATAATCCAGTGCATTTACTGCTGATGAATTGATGTAATCCGACATCCCGGTAGAAAGCTCTACATTGCCATCCTGTGCCAAAAACCAGCTTTCAACGCTATAGGGTTCATCTGTGTCCTCAACAAAATTACTGGCACAATCGACAACCGTATTGTTCATGGTCATGACGCCAGTCAGGTTGTCGGGGGTGCCTGCTGCTGTAAAGGTTTCAATCTGGTCTATATCAATACAACCATCACCCATACCGGTAATAACAAAGTTATAGAAATTGCCGCCAGTACCTTCACGAATCAGCATGCCAATATCAGTATTGTCGTTTCCAACAATGGTGACATTGGAAATCACCGGCTGGGCTCTGGGCGAAGAATCCGGCGCATCACCATTGTTATCCATTTCCATGCCCTGATCTCCGGTATCTGTACCCTGATGAATGACCACGTGCTGCACATAACCGGTCCAACCCTTGGTCCAGTCCAGAGAGTCATCCCGGTTGCCTGTCAGGTAGAGATGCTTTGCATTAACCGTGCCGCCAAAAAACTCTATACCGTCGTCCTGATTATTATGCACCTGCACATAATCAACATTGGTTCCGGAACCAACCCCCTGAAACGCAATGCCGTTCAACTCGTCCAGATCGTTGATCAGAAAGCCGGCATATTTCACTACCAGATAGGTCAGGCTGCCGCTATCATCCTCGGCATCATTACCGCCAAACAGGCCGGAATTACCTTCACCTGCAGATTCGCAAAGTTCTGTTCCTTCGGAACAGCCATTAATCGGCGCGTTGCCATTAATAACCAGGCCACCCCACTCACCACGTGTTGTAGCGGTGGCATCAGCATCACTGGCACTGGTCATAATAATGGGAGCAGACGGTGTACCATTGGCAATAAGTTTTGCACCACGGTCAATCCAGAGAAAATCATTACCTGAGGTTCCATAAGTAGTCACACCAGGTTCAATGGTCAGTGTCGGGTTAACACTATTGTCATCCCCAATACGAACGGTACCTTCAATACGGTAGTCAAAATTATTGGTCAGATAAAGATCCTCAGTGTAGGTTCCGGAAAGCACGCATACGGATGCATTGCTGCCATCAACAGATGTTCCGGCAGGACAGCTGTCAGAAGGCGTGCCAGCTACGTTAAACTTCAGGGCTTTACCATAACGAATGCCTTTTCCTGTCGGCACATAACCCCAAAGCAGTTTTATGTTTGATTTCCCGGTCAGGTCTTCACCAATAGCTACAGCAAAGTCATCTACCTGGTAACTGACAGGGTCACCAAGAGTAACCGTGGCAAATGGAGTAATACCAAGGGTGTTACTGTTAAGATCAAGTGGTAGAGCCGTCCATCCTTCCGGAGTATGCTGGAAAAATTTGTTGCCAACCTTGGCAACCACAAGGATATCGGCCTCAAGGCCGACATCGTCAGGATCAGGTGTAATCTGCCCCCTGATCTGGATTGTCTGACCGGCGGGAATGATATTCTGGAAAGCTGCGCCGCCGTTGATAGTAGCACCGGCTGCAAAGCTAGCGTCTGAATTGCCAATTGTTTTCAGGGTATCAGGATCAGCAGCATGAGCAGAGGCCGCTGTAATGGCCATGGCCAAAGTTGAAATCTTCAGGACAGTGTTTAATTTCATGCTCTTTTTACTCCATTAATCTTTTAAAAACGTAGATATCACCAGATTTGGTCAAGCACGCATTCTATGGAGCCCTTGTAAAAACATAATTAATTTTATGTAAAAGAATGCTGAGTGTGGGTTAATTAATGGTTAAATTATTATTAAAGATATGTAAATTTGGAGTCTGGCTTATGTGAAATTCTTTAATATTTACATGGCCTTAATAGAGATTTGAGGCGAAGAAGCATTCACACTCCGCTTGTGAAATGTGATATTCTGCGGCCACATTTTTATAGCCACACCGATAAAGCAGCCTGTTGGGCAAAAGCATGAAGAAGTTATTCAAATTTCCACTATATCTCAGCGCTACCTTCCTGATAGTTATGGCTTTTTCCACGCAAGCCAGAGCTCAGACTATCGTCTGTCTGACAACGACACTGGGGGATCTGTGCATGGAGTTGCTGGAAACAGAGGCGCCGGTTACCGCTGAAAATTTTGTTGGTTATGTAAATCAGGGCAGCTACCCTCGCTCCTTCTTTCACCTGTCCAATGAAGATGGCGCTGCATATGTGCAGTCTGGCCGCTTTGTGTTCACCGGCGGAGACGACCTGGACAGCTTTATCGAGATACCCAGAAGACCCGCAATCATTAATGAAAGCAGTATTTCGAATACCAGGGGTACCGTAGCCATTGTTCCTGAGGACCCGAATGACCCCAATAGTGCTACCAGCCAGTTTCTTATCAATTTGAGTGATAACTCATCCTTTCTGGATAGCGAGAATGGCGGCTATACCGTCTTTGCTCGCGTTATCGGGGACGGTATGCTACTGGTAGATGTGATTTCCGCCCTGCCTGTCATTTCTCTGGAGAAAGATGGCCTTTCCAGAGTGCCGGTTATTGGCCCTGAGATTCCTGCCTTCGACTCCTTACGTGTTGATATTTTTGAGGCCTATATTTATGACGGCGATATCAACGATTTCGACGCTGAAAATGGTGGTGGCACCGATGGCGGCGGTGATTCCGGCGGAGACACAGGTGGTGAAGGTGGGTCCGGTGGCGATACTGATGGTGGCGGTTCAGGAGGAGATTCTGGCGGAGAGACACCTACGCCAGGTGAAGGTGAAACACTGTATGAAGACGCGGTCTGTGTTGACGCCAATGCAGGCGAATTCTGCATGGAGCTGTTACCTGATGTAGCCCCCAATACCGTTAATAATTTCCTCAATTACATTAGCGACGGTCGTTACGATGACACCATTATCCATCGCGCTGTTCCGAATTTTGTTATACAGGGTGGCGGTTATTCTTCCAACCCGCTGGGAACACCGGTGCCAAAAGATGCTGCCGTGGTTAACGAGTTCAGTTTATCCAATGTGCGCGGTACTGTAGCGATGGCGCGCCTGGGTGGGCAGGTAAACAGCGCTACCAGCGAGTGGTTTGTTAATGTCGTTAACAATACCAGCCTTGATACCGTGGATCAGGGCTTTACCGTATTTGGCAGGATCATTTCCGGCATGTCTGTGGTTGATGCGATAGCCGCACTACCCCGAGCAGATTTACGTTCAAACCTGGGCGGCGCTTTTGGCGAGGTCCCTCTTACTGATCAGGATACCGATGGGGTCAATACAGATGATCTGGTCCTGGTAAATAGAATTTATGTCACCGATGTCATTGTAAATGACTCTGATATGGGTTCTGGAAATGGTGGTGGCGACCCGGATAATGGTGTTCAAACAACAGCCACTTATACGCTGTCGACTGACAGCTTCACACTGCCTGTCAGAATTCGCGATACGCTCTACCGGGTATTGATGATCAGAGATACTGCAGCCTCGGGGGCTGTTTTCAGTGTAGTCACTACGCGCATTTTTCCACTTGTTGATATCGGTCAGGAAACTGCCCTGATGGACCTGGATGCGGGAACCCTTCATATCCCCTCAATGACTGTAGGGAATAAAATTTTTACTGATCTCGAATTGAGTCTGACAGATTTCAGTACTCTTACATTTAAACTGGAGAGCTTTAACAAGCCATAAACCATCTTGCTGAAAGTAATTAAACATATTATCGGGATTACCGATCTCATTACAGAATCCATCGGCAAGACAGCTGCATGGTGTTCTATCCTTATGGTAGTGGTGACTTTTTATATTGTTCTAACCCGCTATGTATTTAACACCGGTTCCATCGCAATCCAGGAATCCATTATTTATCTCAATGCTTTTCTGTTCTTGCTGACGGCAGCTTTTACCCTGAAACACGACGGTCATGTCAGAGTTGATATTTTTTATGGACCGGCTTCCCATCGATATAAAGCCTGGGTCAATATGCTTGGTGGCCTGTTTCTGTTGTTGCCCGTGGCCGGATTTATTTTGTGGTCAAGCTGGGATTATGTTCAGGCAGCCTGGCGCATAAAGGAAACCTCACCGGAAGCGGGCGGCATCCCTTATGTTTATCTGCTAAAAACATTAATCGTGGTAATGGCTTCCCTGTTAATACTGCAGGGACTTACAGAGATCCTGCGAAATTTCCTTTTTCTGTTTTTCAATCAAGACGACCCTGAAGAGCATACCGACCCTGTAGGCGGCGCAATATGATTGAATTCATCCCGCTGTTTCTATTTCTCGCTGTCTGTCTGGTTTTGATGTGTGGCTACCCTGTAGCCTTCTCGCTGGCCGGCACCTCGTTGCTTTTTGCTGCTGTTGGTACCATGACTGGCACCTTTGATACGGCTTTTCTGAGCGCCGTGCCTAATCGTTTCTACGGCATCATGATCAATACCAATCTGTTCGCGGTTCCCATGTTCGTGTTTATGGGGATGATGCTGGAAAAATCAAAAATCGCTGAAGCACTGCTCGAAGGTATGGCGCTACTGTTTGGCAAGATGCGTGGCGGACTCGGTATTTCTGTAATCATTGTCGGCATGTTGATGGCTGCCAGTACCGGCATCGTTGGCGCCACCGTGGTCACCATGGGCGTAATTTCCCTGCCAACCATGCTAAGAGCTGGCTATAGTCCGTCCCTGGCTACAGGCACTATTTGTGCAACCGGTACTCTCGGACAAATAATTCCTCCCTCAATCGCCCTAGTTTTACTGGGCGATGTTATTTCAAATGCCTATCAGCAGGCTCAAATCCGCATGGGAGTATTTTCTACCCAGAATGTCTCGGTGGGTGATTTGTTTGCCGGAGCCATGATTCCCGGACTGATTCTGGTGGTGTTATATATTATTTACATGCTGGGCATGGCCATTCTTAAACCGCAAACTGCACCACCGGCAAGCGCGGAGGACCTGAAACGAGCAACCGGTGATACTCATATTTTGCTGACCTTAAGCAAGAGCCTGTTACCCCCCTTATTATTAATTATTGCCGTATTAGGCTCTATTTTATCGGGTGCGGCGACACCTACCGAGGCCGCTGGCGTTGGTGGTTTGGGAGCTATCTTGCTGGCACTGGCTAATAGACAACTGAACTATGCGATTTTTAAAGACGTCGCTATTTCAACCGCTAAAGTCAGCGCAATGGTTTATCTGATTCTGGTAGGCGCTGCAGTATTTTCTCTTGTATTCAGAGGCTTTGGTGGCGACATCATAGTTGAGGAAATTTTTACCGATATGCCCGGTGGCGTTATCACCGCCACCATCACAGTAATGTTGGTGGTTTTCCTGCTTGGATTTATTCTCGATTTTATTGAAATTACTTATATGGTTGTGCCGATTGTAGGGCCGGTATTACTCGCCATGGGCCTTGATCCAGTCTGGCTGGGTGTAATGCTTGCCGTCAATCTGCAGACATCGTTTCTCACGCCACCGTTTGGCTTTTCGTTGTTTTACTTGCGTGGCGTAGCACCTGATTCAATAAAAACCACTCAAATATACAAAGGGGTTATTCCTTTCATCATTATCCAGTTAGCTATGTTGGGGATGTTAACGTTCTGGCCAGAGCTGGCCACATGGTTACCGGGGGTAATCAAAAGCATGTAAAGTCATTCCACTGATTTCTAAGCGTAAAAAAGCCGGCATATGCCGGCTTTTTTATGTTCTTTTGTTTCCTGTATATACTGACAGGAAGACTTGCATCAGAGTTTTCGTGCCCGTGTATAGGCTTCTTCTGAAACCGCATGAAACTGTTTAACATTGGTTTCATACTCACGATAAGATGCATGAATTCGCGCACCAATCGGACTCAGGTCAGCCAGTTCATCGATGACTTCCTGGGATATTTTGTTCAATTCCTGCATCAAATCATCAGGAAATTCTCTTAACTCAACGCCATGCTTGTTAACCAGCTCAGTCAATGAGATGGTATTTCTCGCAGTAAACTCGTTAGTCATGTCCAGAGAAGCTGCTTCAGCCGCCGTGCGTAAAATTTCCTGCAGGTCTGCTGGCAAGGCTTCGAACTTTTCTTTATTAAACAAAAATTCCATTACTGAGCCAGGCTCATGCCAGCCCGGATAATAATAATAGTCTGAGACCTCATAGAGCCCAAAGGCAAGGTCATTATAAGGACCATTAAACTCTGTCGCATCAATTACACCGGTTTGCAGAGAGGTAAATAATTCACTGCCCGGCATATTCACCGGAACGCCACCGAGACGGGAAAGCACATCCTGGGCCAGTCCGGGTATACGCATTTTTAAACCCTGAAAGTCTTCCTTGGAGTTAATTTCCTTGGTAAACCAGCCGCCCATCTGAACACCGGTATTACCACCAGGCATCGGGATCAGGTTAAATGGTTCGTAAAGTTCATCCCACAATTGCTGACCACCGCCATATTGGATCCAGCTTTCCATTTCCCGACCGTTCATGCCAAAAGGCAGGGCAGTAAAAAATTGTGCTTCCGGTGCCTTGCCTTTCCAGTAATAAGCCGCGCCATGACCAAGTTCGGCTGTACCGGCACTTACTGCGTTAAATACTTCGAGAGCCGGTACCAGCTCACCATCACCATAAACCCGGATCTTCATTCGGCCATTGGACATCGCTTCTACCTTCTCGGCAAAAACTTCCGGTGCATGACCCAGTCCCGGAAAATTTTTCGGCCAGGCTGTGACCAGCTTCCATTCGTAGGTTTGCTGAGGTGCTGCTGCAGAATCACCTGCTACGGCCTCCGGTGCATCGCCACCACAGGCTTGCAGCAACAACAAAACTGCCGCTGCAAATCCCGTTTTAATTCCGATATTTTTTAACATTTCCAAAAATCCCCTTGTTTAGCTTTAATCAGTAAGCCGTGTCTTTTAAATAATTTCCAGCTTGGCGTATGACATGACCAGCCATTTACCGCCAACACTATCAAAATTTATCTGTATTCTCGTATTTGGACCATTGCCTTCATAATTGAGCACAACACCTTCACCAAATTTAGGGTGTAGTACTCTCTGGCCCAGGCCTATATCGGTGCCAGCGATCTTGTCTGCTCCACCTGAGCTGCCGATACTACCATGATTTAACGGGGTATTTCCCGGGTATGATGTGTTTCCTGCATATGTATTTCCTGCATAATAGCTACTCCTGCGGACTTCCCCTTTCATGCGGATTTCTTCTACCAGCTCTTCGGGGATTTCTTTTAGAAATCTGGAGGGGCGGGTAAGATTTTCTTCTCCATGCATGCGCCTGGATTCAGCATGGGTCAGGTATAGCTTTTGTCTTGCCCGGGTAATACCTACATAGCAAAGACGTCGCTCTTCTTCCAATCCTGCCAGATCGTCCATGGACATTTTATGAGGGAACAGCCCTTCTTCCATACCGGCGATAAAGACCAGCGGAAACTCAAGTCCTTTTGCCGAATGCAGGGTCATTAGCTGCACCGCATCTTCAAACTCATCGGCCTGGGAATCGCCGGCATCCAATGCGGCTTTATCCAGAAATGCTGTCAGAATATCTGTTTCCGTTAGCTCTTTTTCTTCCTCAGAGTCAGCTTCCTCCTGCAGCATATCTTCTTCTGTGCGTATATCTTCAACTTCAAATGCCTTCGCCGCATTAATAAGTTCTTCAAGGTTTTCTATTCGCGTACGCGCCTTTTCACCGCCCTCTTTTTCATGATGCTGAATCAGGCCGCTTTGCTTCACAACATATTCAGTAAATTCATACAGTTCCCTGCCATAAAGCTGGTCTTCCATTGCATTAATCAAGGCCATGAAACCTGTGATATTGAGCACCGCTCTTGCCGGTAGCAACGATTCTTCCGCCACTTTCACAGCAGCCTGCCACATCGAACAGCCCTCAGCTCTGGCAATCTGGCGGATGCTGTCCAGGGTTTTTGCCCCAAGCCCTCTGACCGGAGTATTAATGACCCGCTCAAAAGCCGCATCATCATCACGGCTAGCCACCAGACGCATGTAAGCCAGGGCATTTCGAATTTCCAGTCTTTCATAAAATCTGAAACCACCATAAATTCGATACGGCATGCTTACTCTGAGCAAGGCCTCTTCCAGTTCCCGGGACTGGGCGTTTGAGCGATAGAGGATGGCCGCTTCGGTGTGCCTGTTACCCGAATTCACCCATTTTTCAATCTGTCCGATGATAAAGCGCGCTTCATCCTGTTCGTTGAAGGCGCTATAGGATGAAATGCTTTCACCGTCCTTGTCTTCAGTCCAGAGTTCCTTACCCAGTCTACCGGTATTTTTTGCAATCAGGCTGTTTGCCGCACTAAGAATATTGGCGGTAGAACGATAGTTCTGTTCCAGTCTGACCATATCAGCATCAGAAAAATCCTTATCAAAATTCTGGATATTTTCGATGCGGGCGCCACGCCAACCATAAATAGACTGGTCATCATCACCAACCACTGTAATAAAGCCATCACCACCTACCAGCATGCGTAACCAGGCGTATTGAATTGCATTGGTATCCTGAAACTCATCAACCAGAATATGGCGAAAACGACTCTGATAATGCTCAAGTAAAGCCGGATTATTAAGCCAGAGCTCATGTGAACGTAATAATAATTCACCAAAATCGACCATGCCTCCGCGATCGCAAGCTTCTTCATAAGCGCTGTAAACACGGATCATTATCTGCATAAACTCTTCGCCAAAATCTTCCAGATTGCCTGCCCGTACCCCTTCATCCTTTTGATTATTAATAAACCATTGGCATTGTTTGGCTGGCCATTTCGACTCATCAAGTTCAAGGTTTTTACATATTCGTTTTACCAGGCGAAGCTGGTCATCAGAATCCAGAATCTGGAATTTTTCCGGTAATCCTGCTTCCTGGTAATGCGCTCG
>Ga0181597_10005498_pt1 | contig 12151 bp, 13 predicted proteins | sample 041ome_5_FD_148647 | JGI IMG/M metagenome (GOLD analysis project Ga0181597, IMG submission 148647) | Coastal salt marsh microbial communities from the Groves Creek Marsh, Skidaway Island, Georgia - 041403US metaG (spades assembly) | ecosystem: Environmental > Aquatic > Marine > Intertidal zone... | reverse complement strand
CCACCATCAATAATAATAGTATTTTCTTTTGTGACATTAATTTTCTTAGCAGTACCAAGAACACTAATATCAGCTTTTTCTAGACTTAAACCAACTTCTTCTGCAATTACAGTTCCACCAGTTAAAATAGCTATATCTTCAAGCATTGCTTTACGTCTGTCACCAAATCCAGGTGCTTTAACTGCAGCTACTTTCACGATACCTCTTATGCTGTTGACCACTAACGTTGCCAAGGCTTCACCTTCAACATCTTCAGCGATAATTAGAAGAGGCTTGCTAGCTTTAGCAACGCCTTCTAAAATTGGCAACATATCTTTTATATTCGTAATTTTTTTATCATATAAAAGTACATATGGATCCTCTAGTTCAGTTGTCATGTTCTGTTGGTTAGTCGCAAAATACGGCGATAGGTAACCTCTGTCAAATTGCATTCCTTCTACAACATCTAGATCATTTTCAAGAGACTGACCTTCTTCTACAGTTATTACACCTTCCTTTCCTACTTTACCCATTGCTTCGGCAATTATTGAACCGATGTTTGTATCTGAGTTAGCTGAAATTGTACCAACCTGCTCAATTGCGCTTTGGTCGGTGCAAGGTTTAGACATTTTTTGTAAACTCTCGACAGCTACTGATACTGCTTTATCAATGCCTCTTTTCAGATCCATTGGGTTCATTCCTGCAGCGACACATTTAAGCCCTTCTTTTAAAATTGACTGAGCAACTACAGTTGCAGTAGTTGTGCCGTCTCCAGCAATATCGGATGTCTGAGATGCAACCTCTTTAACCATCTGGGCACCCATATTTTCAAACTTATCTTTTAACTCGATTTCTTTAGCAACAGATACCCCGTCTTTTGTTACAGTTGGTGCTCCAAAAGATTTATCTAAGACCACATTTCTACCTTTAGGGCCTAATGTCGTTTTTACTGCATTTGCAAGTATATTAACCCCTGCAACCAATCTTTTTCTAGCGTCATCACCAAATTTTACTTCTTTTGCTGTCATTATAATTTCCTCTAATGTTCTATTTGTTAACTAATAATTGCTGTAATGTCATCTTCTCTCATGACAAGTAATTCTTCCCCATCTACACTTACTTCTGTACCAGAGTATTTGCCAAAAAGTATTATATCGCCAACTTTTACATCTAGCGGCCTAACATCTCCGCTTTCTAATATTTTGCCATTACCTATGGCAACAACTTCGCCTTTCACTGGTTTTTCAGTAGCTGAGTCTGGAATCACAATACCGCCTGGAGATGTTTTTTCTTCTTCCATTCGTCTAATAATCACACGATCGTGTAGTGGTCTTATATTCATATGTAATCCTCATAAGTAAGTTATATTGAGCTCTTTTTACTCCTGATTGTTAATATAGCGACCTTTTCTTAAATTTCAAGTGTAATTAGTGAATTAGTCATCTTCCTTATAATCTACATCGATGACTGATTTTCTACTTTGTTTTTTCGAGCGAGTATCCACAAAGCTGTATTTCTTTATCAAAATAGATCTAAAAGGTCCAATTAAGAGAAAGATTGCTATAAAGTCTGTTAAAAATCCTGGGATTAAAAATAATATACCTGATAAAAAGGTTATGATACCCGACATAATCTCCTTATCAGGACGTATACCTTGGAGAACTTTATCGCGTACTTGATTCAGCTGAATCACGGCTTGGGTTTTTATTAAGTATATACCCAAGAATGCTGATAGTATTATTATACTGATAGTATTAAAACTACCTATTATTGACCCTATTTCTACAAATAATACTATTTCAATTATTGGTAGAATTAATATTGAAAGAACGATGACTTTTTTTATATTCATAATATAATCTTAACACTATCATTAATGGACAAAAATTCTATAAAATATAATATATTATGTAGGTAAGGAATAATATACACCTATGAGAGGAATGTTTTAAATATGCAAAAGATGCTTTCTATAATCCTATTTATATTTTCTACATCCGCGCTTGCATTAGACCTGCCGGAAAAACGCCAAGAATTTATTTCACCTGATGAGGCATTTAAAATGTCTGTTACTGACCTCAATGATAATCAGATGATGATAAATTGGGAAATTGAAGAAGGTTATTACCTTTATATGGGTATGTTCGAATTCTCAACTGACCAAGACGAAGTACAAATTATAGAGGCTACTATGCCAGATGGCACAAGAAAAGTTGATGAGTTTTTTGGTGATGTGGACGTTTTTTATCATAAGACCAATGTGAAATTAGTGTTCGATAAAATTGTTGATGGCACCAACCTAATAGTAAAATATCAAGGTTGTGCTGATGCTGGGCTCTGTTATCCTCCTATAAAAAAAATCATTTCATTGGATGAATATTCTTCTAAAGATAGTTTTTTTTTAAAAACAAGTTCATCGAATAATCAATATTCAATCACTCAGCAACTAAATGACCAGTCAATAATATTAAATATTTTTTTATTCCTATTAGCAGGACTTTTATTATCTTTTACACCATGTGTATTTCCTATGATACCAATACTTACCGGTATAATAGTTGGGCAAGGACCTAATATATCAACTCGTAAATCATTCCTATTATCCTTAACCTATGTAGTGTCGATGGCAAGTACCTATGCAATTGTTGGGACAATAATTGCATCTTCAGGAATTAATATTCAGGCAAGTCTTCAGAATCCATATATAATTGGAGGATTTACAGCTCTGTTTATACTTCTTGCTTTATCAATGTTTAACTTTATAACTATACAGATGCCACAGTATCTTCAAAATATTCTAATAAATAAATCTAATACTAATAAATCTGGCACATATATAGGCGTTGGTGTGATGGGTTCATTGTCTGCATTAATTGTTGGGCCATGTGTAACTGCTCCTCTTATTGGCGCGTTAGTATACATAGCATCTACAAATAACTACATCATCGGGGCAACTGCACTATTTTCACTAGGGATAGGAATGGGACTACCTTTATTAGTTTTAGGTACATCAGCATCTGAACTGATGAAGAAAATAGGGCCCTATTTAGAAATTGTAAATAAAATATTTGGCATTTTATTCTTAGTAGTTGCTGTGTGGTTAGTTGAAAGAATCTTAGATATTAATACTTCCGCTTTCTTGTGGGCTATATTAGCTCTGTTTGTTAGCTGGATATTTTTTAGATCTAATATAAGAGGAGTGGTTGTTAAATTCGCTCTGAATATCTCTAGTATATTACTCGTTAGTTATTCTTTATTGCAGTTCTATGGTTTAAGCGTTAACGATGATTTTAACCCTTCTACCAGTTTTATTGAAAAAGAAAATAAGGTTATTTTTACTAAACTATATAAGACCGATAAAGTATTTCAAAGTATTAATGATGCGAAGAATATTACAATGTTAGATTTATGGGCAGACTGGTGTGTAGCATGTAAAGAACTCGATAAGTATACATTCAGTGACGAGAGAGTTTACAGCTTGCTGAATAAAATAAATATAATTAAATTCGATATAACGGAAAATAACAATGATCATGCTCAATTCTTGAATGATTATAAAATTTATGGTCCGCCTGCATTGATGTTCTTCGATAATGATGGCAAAGAAATTGAATCTGCAAGAATCGTGGGATTCATAGATGCAGATAAATTTCTAATTAAGCTAAATAAACTCAATATAAATTAAAAAATAATATTTTCTTGTATATTCCTGCAATATCTGTTAACTTCTATTAAAATTCAATAAAGGGGAAATTTTGACAGATATACTAATAATAAATGGTCCTAATCTTAATTTATTAGGTACAAGGGAGCCTGAAATCTATGGTAGAGAGTCATTGTCTGATGTTGAACAATCACTCAAGAAACTATCATTAGAAAATAATATTGAAATCAGTTTTGTTCAGTCTAATGCCGAGCATGAAATCATAAACTATATTCAAGGCGCTAAGTTAGAAAAAATTAAATTTATTATAATTAATCCTGGACCTCTTACTCATACGAGCATTGCTCTAAGAGATACTTTTTTAAGCGTAGAAATCCCTTTCATTGAGATACACATATCAAATATTCACAAAAGAGAAGAATTTAGAAAAAAATCCTTTTTAAGTGATATTAGTGATGGGGTTATTGTTGGCTGTGGAACAAATGGCTATAGATATGCACTATTGGAAGCTATAGAGAATATAAAGGAGTAATCATGGATTTAAGAAAAATTAAAAAACTCATAGAACTTTTAGAGGAATCGGGTATAGCCGAAATAGAAGTGAAAGAAGGAGAAGAGTCCATAAAGCTCTCAAGAGCATCACAAGTTCAACAACCTATTATCAACACACAGACGTATGATGTCCCTCCAGTCAGAGAGTCTGTTGTTCAAACATCTGCAAAACAAGAGGATATAAAACCAGATCCATTAACAGAAGGAGATACAATAGATTCTCCTATGGTTGGAACATTTTATCGTGCTGCATCCCCTGACTCTAAAGCATTCGTAGAAAAAGGACAAAAGGTTAATAAAGGTGATACAGTGTGTATACTTGAAGCAATGAAGATGATGAACCAGGTCACAGCTGAGCAAGCTGGAACTATAGTAGAAATACTAGTTGAAGACTCAGAACCGGTAGAGTTTGGGCAACCACTCTTTATAATTAAATAAAAATATGATTCAAAAAGTATTAATTGCCAATAGAGGCGAAATAGCATTACGTATTTTACGTTCCTGTAAAAAATTAGGAATTAAAACTGTAGCAGTTCATTCTACTGTTGATAGACAATTACCTCATGTCAAGATGGCTGATGAATCGGTTTGTATTGGTTCTCCAGATCCAAAAAAAAGCTATCTAAATATACCGTCCATAATAAGTGCTGCGGAATTGACTAATGCAGATGCCATACATCCTGGTTATGGTTTTCTCTCTGAATCTGCTCAATTTGCTGAAATTGTAGAATCAAACAAATTTATATTTATTGGACCATCAAGCAAAGTTCTAAAAAAAATGGGAGATAAGATTAAGGCCAAAACAGCAATGAAGTCCTTTGGTGTACCATGTATCCCTGGTTATGATGGAGTTTTGCCAGATGATCATAAAAAAGTTTTAAAAGATGCACAGAAAGTTGGCTTTCCAATAATGCTAAAAGCAATACATGGTGGTGGTGGTAGAGGTATGATGATAATTAACAGCCCACAAGAGTTAGCTAATGGCATGAAAATTACTAAATCCGAAGCAGAAAATGCATTTAGTAATGGTGATTTATATTTTGAAAAATACTTCGATAAACCAAGGCATATTGAAATCCAGGTATTATGTGATAATTTTGGTAATGCAGTACACCTCGGAGAGAGAGATTGTTCATTGCAACGAAGAAATCAAAAAGTTATCGAGGAAACCACTGCGGTAAATATACCAAGAGAAAGTATAAATAAAATTGGGAAGATCTGTACTGAGGCATGTGTTCAACTAGGCTACACCGGGGCAGGGACATTTGAGTTTCTATACCAAGATGGTTCATTCAGTTTCATTGAGATGAATACGAGAATTCAAGTTGAACATCCAGTTAGTGAATTCTTAACAGGTATTGATTTAATATCTGAGCAGATATTAGTTGCATCAGGAGAGAAACTAAAAATAAAACAAGAAGAAATTACCTTCAATGGTCACTCAATAGAGTGTAGGATAAACGCTGAAGACCCTGATACATTTATGCCATCCCCTGGCCATATCAATCAGTTTCACCCGCCAGGAGGTCCAGGAGTTAGAATTGATTCACACATATATTCTGGGTATGATGTGCCACCTAATTATGATTCATTGATAGCTAAAATCGTTACGCATGCGGAAGATCGTGAAACAGCTATCAAAAAAATGTTATTTGCTCTAGATGAGACTGTCATAACAGGTATAAAAACTAACATTGATCTACATAAAAAACTTTTACAAAGTGATTTTTTTATAGATGGCACTTTCACAATAAATACACTGAATAATTTTATTAAAGAAAATTAGTAATTATTCCTTTAATACGCTTCATTAAAACTGTAATATAATAAAACGTTTTCCAATTAAAATCAGAGTGATTTTAACTAGGTGATATGGGGTGTATTTAAAAAAATGAATAAAACAAAGAAAGTTGCGACAACTTCTCTTAGCAGAACTATTAAAAATGAGACTTTGACTTATATCAGTAAAATGAATGGTCAAGGAGTCTCAAATTTACATCATGTCTTTATATCTGAGGTTGAAAAATCGTTAATTTCAGCAGTTTTGAATCATTTAGGTGGAAATGTGACGAAAACTGCTAGCTATTTAGGAATTAATAGGGGTACTCTCATAAAAAGAATAAAAGATTATGGTTTAGCATATAAATGAAGAATGAAAAACAAAGGTTTGCCATACTAAGTGTCTCAGATAAAAAAAATATTGATAAGTTTGCACGTGAACTCATTAAGAATAAATATATTATTTTGTCAACAGGAGGTACGGCTAAGTTTCTAACATCAAAAAATATCAAAAATATATCCATATCTGATTTTACAAAGTTTGAAGAAATTCTCGACGGAAGAGTAAAGACTTTACATCCAAAAATACATGCTGGAATCTTAGCAAAGAACCAATCATCCTTAAAAAATTTAAAAGACAAAACATATAAATTGATTGATATCGTGGCTGTTAATTTATATCCATTTGAAGAAGCGGTTTCTAGAAAGAGCTGTACATTTGAAAATGCAATTGAAAATATTGATATAGGCGGCCCTACAATGCTAAGAGCAGCAGCAAAGAATCATCAAAGAGTAACTGTAGTCACAGATCCTAATGATTATAATAAGATAATTGATGAACTAGAAATTAATGGCAAAACAAGTTCATCTACTAGATTAGAATTAGCAAAAAAGGTATTCGAAAAAATATCTCAATATGATGCAATGATATTCGATTATTTAAATCATCAAACTCAGTCGCCAACTTTATTTTCAGATGAGCTAATTATCAAATTGAGTAAAAAGAATGAATTGAGATATGGAGAGAATCCTCATCAAAAAGCAGCAATATATGACATTAAAAATTCATTGATGTCAGGGTTTGACTATAAACAATTGGCTGGTAAAGAATTATCTTATAATAATCTAGTTGATACAGAAAGCGCTTTATCATGTGTAAAACAATTTAAAAAACCATCATGTGTCATTGTCAAGCATGCTAACCCTTGTGGTGTTGCTGAAACTGATAAATTGTCAAAATCATATGACTTTGCATACAAAACTGACCCAACTTCAGCTTTTGGAGGGATAATAGCATTCAATAAAAAAGTAGATTCTAAACTAGTAAAAAAAATAATCTCTCAGCAGTTTGTTGAAGTCATAGCTGCGCCAGCCTTTGATAAAGAATGCATAGATATAATAAAGATAAAACCCAATATTAGATTATTGCTCATTAATAACTTCAACGTTAAAAAGAAAGAGATTGAAATAAAATCATTGAAAAATAAAATTCTGATTCAAGAGTCAGACTCCATTAACATAACAGAAAAAGATTTAAAAAAAGTTACCATAAAAAAACCAACAAAAACCCAGATCGCTGATCTCTTATTTGCTTTTAAAGTGTCTAGATATGTTAAATCTAATTCAATTGTATTTGCAAAAAATGGAAGAACACTAGGTATAGGAGCGGGGCAAATGAGTAGGATTGACTCTACTAATATCGCAAAAACTAAAGCTAAAAACCATGGTATATCCCTAAAAGGATGTGTTATGGCTTCGGAAGCTTTTTTTCCATTTAGGGATAATGTTGACCTTGCAAAAAAAATTGGAGTAACTGCATTAATTCAACCAGGCGGCTCAATTAGCGACAAGGATATAATAGATGTTGCGAATAAACATAAAATGTCTATGGTATTAAGCGGCATAAGAGTCTTCAAGCATTAATTTATGAAAGTACTTGTTATAGGTCAAGGTGGAAGAGAGCATGCTGTGGCATGGAAACTAATGCAATCAAGGAAGGTTGAAAAAGTTTTTGTGTGTCCTGGTAATGGTGGAACTGCTAAGGAACAAAATATAGAGAACATTAATCTATCATTAGCTGATACATCATCTTTAATAGATTTTGCAAATAGAGAAAATATAGATCTTACAATTGTTGGTCCTGAAGCGCCACTGGTGGATGGGATTGTTGATGAATTCAATAAACATAATCTCAAGATCTTTGGTCCATCTAAAAAATATGCTCTGCTAGAGGGATCTAAGGTTTTCTCGAAAGAGTTTATGAAGCACTACGATATACCTACGGCTGATTATCAAATGTTTTCTTCTGGGGATGCAGCTAAAGAATTCATAAAAGACAAACAACATCCAATTGTTATTAAAGCTGATGGTTTGGCCGCTGGCAAAGGCGTAGTTGTATCTCAAAGCAAAAATCAATCATTTGAGGCAATTGATGAACTTCTTACATCCAATCATTCGGATCATATTGTTATAGAGGAATTTCTCAGTGGTCAAGAGTTATCAGCTATTTATGTATGTAATTTTAAAGGCTGTTCCTATGAAATAGCTCTTCCATGGACAAAAGATTATAAATCAAGAGATGAGTATAATTCTGGACCAAATACGGGCGGAATGGGTGCCATTAGCCACCCTCTTGGGTATGAGCATAAAAACTCTATATTTAAACTTCATATTGATATTGAAAAAATAATGATTAAGACCATAACAGGGATAAATGATTATAATAAAAACTTTAACAATGGTTATTTAGGCTTTCTATACATTGGACTCATGATAGATAACCAAAACAATATAAAAGTTCTCGAATACAACTGTCGATTAGGAGATCCTGAGACTCAGAATCTAATGTTAACCCTGGAAAACAAAAATATAGATTTATTAGATCTCATAATTAACCAACCTATCAACAGCATTAAAGATATTAATCTTGATAAGATAGAAGATGCAGACGCCAGCTTTTGTTGTACTCTGGTGCTAGCAGCAATCGGCTATCCAGGGGAGTATAAGAAAGGTTTTTATATAGATCATAGCGATGTTATTGAGAATAATAATCTTAAGATATTCCATGCTGGAACAACTTTGAAAAATAATAAATTTCAATCAACTGGCGGTCGTATATTAACTGTTAATGCATATTCTGATACGAAAGAGAATGCATTAGCTGCTGCATATGAAAATATTAAAAAGATTAATATATATGAAGATGAAGATATGAAGATTCAGAATCAAGATTTAGTATTTTATAGAGAAGATATTGGAAATTAATTATCTTTTCATTGAATCAAAAAATTCAGAATTAGTTTTCGTTGATTGAAGTTTGTTTAACATGAATTCCATAGCATCAAGCTCATCCATTGAGTGAAGTACTTTTCTAAGTATCCAGATTTTTTGTAATTCGTCTGGTGTAGTTAGAAGCTCCTCTCTTCTTGTTCCTGATCTATTGATATTTATAGCTGGATATATCCTCTTTTCAGCTATACGTCTATCTAGATGGACCTCCATATTACCAGTCCCTTTGAACTCCTCATAAATAACCTCATCCATTTTTGATCCTGTATCGATTAATGCTGTAGCCAATATAGTTAAACTGCCACCTTCTTCGATATTCCTAGCAGCACCAAAAAATCTTTTCGGTTTAGTTAATGAATTAGCATCAACACCACCAGATAAAACTTTACCTGATGAGGGAGCTATTGTGTTATAAGCACGCGCTAATCTTGTGATAGAATCCAAAAGAATAATTACATCTTTTTTATGCTCAACTAACCTCTTTGCTTTTTCAATAACCATCTCAGCAACTTGAACATGCCTGTGAGCTGGTTCATCGAATGTACTTGCGACTACCTCGCCTTTTACCATTCTAGACATTTCTGTGACTTCCTCAGGCCTTTCATCAATGAGCAAAACAATAAGTATGGATTCAGGGTTATTTGTGATTAGACTCTGAGCAATTTGTTGGAGCATTATTGTTTTACCTGCTTTAGGTGGAGATATCACAAGTCCTCTTTGACCTTTGCCTATTGGGGCAGCAATATCTACTAATCGCCCTGATATGTCTTCTCTACTCCCGTTTCCGCACTCGAGCCTTAGTCTCTTATTTGCATGAAGTGGTGTAAGGTTTTCAAATAATATTTTATGTTTAGAATTCTCGGTTGAATCAAAATTAACATTATCTACTTTCAACAAAGCAAAATATCTTTCTCCTTCTTTTGGAGGTCTTATCTTGCCAGCAACTGTGTCTCCAGTCCTTAGAGAAAATTTTCGGATTTGACTTGGAGAAACATAAATATCATCTGGTCCAGCTAGATAGGAACTGCCAGCGTTTCTTAAAAAACCAAAACCATCCTGTAAAATTTCTAAAACACCGCCGCCAGATATATCTTCGCCGCTAGAGGAATGGCTTTTTAAAATCGTAAAAATGACGTCTTGCTTTCTTAGTCTGCCAACATTTTCTGCGCCCATTTTTTCAGCCATTGAGACAAGTTCTTGAATTGGTTTTTCTTTAAGTTCTGTTAAGTTCATATTGTTTATTTAGTATGTTGAATTCTTTTGTTTGATGGGACAAGGGGTAATAGGTTTTGTTTCTTATAAATTCTCGTCTAATAGTTTATTTAATTCTGTTTTGGAAAGTACTCCAACACTCGTAGCTTTTAGCTCACCATTTTTAAATATTAGAATTGTGGGTATACCTCTAATTTGATAATTTGGTGCTGTCGCAGGATTTTGGTCTATATTTAATTTTGTGAATTTAATTTTTCCATCATATTCAGGCGCAACTTCGTCTATAATTGGGCCTAGTACTTTGCATGGTCCACACCACTCAGCCCAAAAATCTACGAGAACTGGTAAGTCAGACTTTAAGACCTCTGTTTCAAAATTGTCATCTGTAATATTAATTACACTCACTATAAAATTCCTCTTTATTTTTAAATAAAATGATATGCCTTGTGATTTGACTACGAATAGTCATATGATAATAGGTTTTACATATATGTCAAGCATTATTAACATCACTAACTATTTGTAAATTTTTTTAATTCAATTGAAAAATTTTTCTTATCAAAACTTACTATCAAACACGATGCTCCACCTTGAGTTCTTACTCTGCCAGCAGCTCCAGGATTAACAACATAGGGCATAGTGGTAGTATCTATAATATGTTTATGGGTATGTCCATACACAATTAAAAAAGCATCATTAAATTTTTCTCTCAACGATGCATGATAATTTGGTGCATATTTGTGTCCATGTGTAACTATGATCTTACCTGCGTCGGTCATAATATATTTAATATCATCGACTGATTCGTAGCTGTCATTATTACCATTAACAACAAAAGTTTTCTTTGATATATCTGATAATGTTGAAATGATATTTTCATCCATAATATCGCCCGCATGGATTACATAATCATTCTTATTAATTAAATTAATAATTTGTGGGTCTAAGAACCCATGGGTATCAGATATAATAATAATTTTATAATTATTATCTTCAATAGAATTATAATTGATCATTCGAAGGTAGTAGTTTTATTTAAAAAATTGTTGCACCAAATACTTTAACTAATTCCTCTTCAATACCAAGAACTAGCCTTCCAAGAAACTCGCCTGGGACTTCCTCGCTTGTTTGTTTATAGAGGACTGTCACATGCTCATTGCGCCTGAGACAGCCAAAAAAGTGGTAATCTGTAGATAGGCTAGTGAGCATTTTATTGCCTGCCCACTGCTTGCCTATCTCTACTTCGTTTGCACCAAATAGCATTTCTTTGGAAAAATGCTTAGTGAACCCACCATAATCTTTCTTGTTTGATGATTCTATCAACCCATCCCATATAGGATTGGCTATCTCTAGAATTTTCTCATCTGACATTTCAATAAGATTCATCAATGTTCACTTTACAAATGCAAATACACTGTACTTATGCTTTGTTTTCACTCTCTGATTCTTCATCAATCAAGTGATATAGCGGTGCTTTTTCCATTGCGAACTTACCTGTTTTAGGATCACGTCTGGAAACTGTTAAACAATGCCAATTGTCATCATCCAGTTTTAAGAAGTCACCTCTATAATAATAGCCAGGCCATCTAGTTTCTTCTCTAAACATAGTATGTTCAGCTACACATTGTGAAACAAGTGCACGATGTTTTAATTCCCATGCTCTCATTAATTGATGTA
>Ga0181597_10005487_pt1 | contig 12162 bp, 7 predicted proteins | sample 041ome_5_FD_148647 | JGI IMG/M metagenome (GOLD analysis project Ga0181597, IMG submission 148647) | Coastal salt marsh microbial communities from the Groves Creek Marsh, Skidaway Island, Georgia - 041403US metaG (spades assembly) | ecosystem: Environmental > Aquatic > Marine > Intertidal zone >... | reverse complement strand
ACAATGATTAAAAGAAATGTTACAAATCATGTTGAGACATAGAAGAATTAACCATAATAATCAAGGGTTATGTTATAACAATTTCATATAATGTAATGTTTTATGTTCAATTTATTGTGAAGTAATAATTATTAGCTAATTATTTGTAATTAAAAGCTTCCTTGCAATGAAACTTGGAGGGCACGGGGTTTATTATTTTCGCGTTCTTCGCGGGCATTAATTTCATTAAAGCGAATATGATCTGTATATCTTATCGTTGTTTGATGCCCTTGCGAACCAGTTATTTCAATAAGGTCTAAACGCATTTTTATTGTCTGTGATAAGTTATATTCTGCAAATGCACTTATACGTGCTGATGGACTTTGAGGTTGGAAGTATCGCATGTCATAATTTGCCCAATCGCTTCTAATGTTAAAAATAAAACCATAAGCCAGTCCGATACTTGTAATATCGTGTCGATAATTGATATTATAAACATGATCAGAGTGACGGGCAAAATTACGCATCAATTGTGTAAATTGATCAAGAGAGCGACGTTTTTCAAATCGGTATCCTAGTGATAATACTGCATCTGGTACGCCAATAAATCCGAGACGTAAATTGCTTTTTAGATCGACACCATAAATGTAAGCGCTATCGATGTTGCCTTGTGTCGGAACAAAATCAGTTTCATCGCGCAGTGCTGCTGAAGGTGGTAAATTAAAAAATTCATCTACCGTGATAATATTTCCACCAATGTCATCACGATATTCCGTAAAATCAATTCGCGTTTGATGGTCATTGCGGTGATGGTAATAAGCCTGCCCTTCAAACGTGCCCGCGTCATTGGCAAGTCGGTGTTCATAACCAAGTACAAATTCCCAAGTTTGTGTTGGAAGCAGTTCCGTGTTCCCTACTCTAACTTCATCATTTTGGGCATCATATGATGTTACAAAGCTATCAAATCTTAACTGACTTACTTTCTTCTCTACGGTCAATCTCATTTGATCACGTTCAGTATAATCATATCTGAAATTTACTCTTGGCTTTAAATAAGTGAGGCTCGTATCTCGTCTATCGACCGTGTTATCTGCAAAGATGTTATCAGCAATAATATTAGAAAATTCTGTCGTTAGTGAGCTTTGCATCACAAATTTTGGCGTGATGTTATAACTGTGAATGGCAAAAACCTCGTAACGGTTTTCTTGAATTTCTACGTTATCTGCTGACTTTAACTGCAGCTGATCTGGCGCTTCATCACGGTCAAAGCTATTAAAAACCTTATCAAATGTGTTAATGGCTACTTCACCACCAATCTCAATGGTTTGTCCCGCAGCAATAGTTGGCGTAATAGAAGTCCTGAAGATTTTCTCACTTCTGACAGCGTCGGTAAATTCTTCACGGTAGGTGTATTGGGGGTCAGTTAAATCACGTTGTCTGAATACTTCAGTATCTTCAGTACCACGATTAACGACGAAAAGCGTTTTTGAACGTCCTAAAAAGCCAAGGTTTCTTGAATAATCACCTCCCACTTCCCAGCGTCCATTATCCGTATCGCGGTCCCAGATTAAACTATCTGGATCATCACCGAGTTCAACGCGTTCTTCGTGGAAGAAAAATTGATTAGGCTCAAAGAGGCCATTTAGACGAAGTTCGGCACCATCCTCAAAATTATAACCAAGGTTTGTTGTGAAATTCCAAGCACGGAACCCAAACTCATGTTCAATATTTTGAGTTCCTGTCTGATTATCAAGTTCATCAAAGAATATTTCTTCCATTGGACGATAACCATTGTCATTTTTACGCTCAACGCTAAAGGTGTAATTTAAATTTTCCTTTGCACCGTTGTGAGATACTAAAAATTGAGGAAGAAATTTATGGTCAAATGTATATTCCCCCATCACTCGGACAAAAGTTGTTGATTGTGATGCTCCTTCTGCGAGGATAATATTAATAACCAAACCATCACTTTGTACATCTAGCCCGCTAGAGGCACCGCGGATCAAATCAATTTTAACAACTTGCGTTGATGGAATGCGTGAAAGAGTATCATTAATATTATTTGATTTTCCAGCAAGTCTTTTTCCGTCAATTAAAATTTGATCACCGGAATTTCCGAAACCACGTTGTCCGCGTCCTTGCCCTCTTCGTCCGCTGTTTAAGACATCAGATATACCAGGAATGCGTTGCAGCATATCCAGAAGGGATACGGGATCATATTGAATAAAAAAATCGGCTTCGTATGTGACGATTGATGCTTCGCTTAGGGCGTCTTCCTCGCCATCGGCAGCATTTGATAATGTCGGCGTTAGAACTGTGGAGGAAAGTAGGCCTACGAATACTGCAAACACTATATACTTACTCATTATAAATTAGTCCCACTGATTTCTTTATTGTTACCTATAATGCTTTCACATGAATTTATATTATTCATTTAGTGAAGATTATGAATTTTGTATAATTGAAATGAGTGAAATAATCAAACGTTATATTATAATGCAATCTAAAAAGTGCCCTGAATAGACATTCTTAGCTCAATGGGCCGTGTATTCTTTCTTAATTGACGTTCCCGTAAATCATTAAATCTGATGTGATCATTATAAATGGAGTAATTTGATGCACCTCTATCACCGTTTAACCCCTCACCTTCAAAGCGGATTTTATAATCCCTGAATAGTGTTTTCTCAGCAAAGATCTTAATGTTTGCTGCTGGTTGGTTTGGCCAAAAGAAGTCTATGAAATAACGTTGAAAATCACTACGAGCAGTAAACTCAAGACCATATGCAAGTTGATATTGAGTTACGTCATGGCGAAAGTTTACATCAACCTGATGGTTAGAGTGACGGTCAAAGTTTCTTTCTTGCAGTGTGAATTGATCAATTGCACGACGTCGTTCGAAGGTATAATTCACACTTAATGTGGCACTGGGTACGCCAATGAATCCTAAGCGAAGGTTGGTTCTTATTTTTGCACCGTAGGCTTTTGCCGTTGGAATATTCCCTTGTTTGGCGGAATAACTTTCGCCATTGTCATCAACAAAATCGCGTAAAGCTTGATCAGGGTTTAATGCAAAAAAGGCATCTGATCCATCAATAGGGTTTAGATTGAAATCATAATATTGCGTAAAATCGACAGTCGAAATATGATCCGTATATTTCCTGTAGAAAGCCTCTATTTCAAAGGATCCGGTATCATTGGGAAGGCGATGTTCAAATGTTGCAGAAAAATCCCAAGTTTGTTCAGGACGGATTTGAGTGTTACCAAAGCGAAAAATTTGTGCTTGCTGATCAAATCTTGTGACAAAATTATTAAAATCAAGCTGGCTGACTTTCTTTTCTACGAGTAATCTTAATTGATCTTGGTTGGTAATATCATAGCGGAAATTGACGCGCGGTTTTAAATAAGTGAAACTCGTATTACGAGTGTCAATGATTGTAGTATCTTGATAAGTATCAGCTACGATCTTTGAGAACTCAATAATTAATGAGCTTTGAAGTTGCATATTTGAAGAAATATTATAGCTGTGATTTGCAAAGACTTCGAAACGGTTTTCTTTAATTCTAACGTCATCTGTATTATCAATGATAAGTTCACTATCAGCATCATCGCGGTCAAAATTATCATAGGACTTATCATAAGTGTTGAAGGCCCCTTCACCACCAATTTCGAGTGTTTGGTCGCCAAAAATAGATTTGGATAAAGATCCACGTAATATTTTTTCGCTACGGTCCTCATCAGTTATGTCGCGGGTATATTCAAACCTTTCATCGCCTGATCCTCGAAAGCGATTTACGGTTACATCCGTTTTGCTTTCATTCACCACAAACAATGTTTTTAAGTTTCCCAAAAACCCCATATTACGTTCATAATCACCGCCAATTTCCCAACGATTAACATCGCGGTCTGAGTCCCAAAAAATGGGTCTGAGTGCATCAGATGACTTATCACGCGTTTCTTCACCATTAACACCGTTTGGTTCATACAACCCATTAAGGCGTAAACGCGAACCATCATCGAATTGGTATCCAAGATTGGTGTTAAAATTATTGCCGAAACGGTCAAAATCACCATTAACGGTCCGCACTGCAAATTCGTTATCATCCGCATCAAAGAAAGTTTCAACGGCATCGAAAAAGAAATCATTATTCTGATGTTCGTAACTAAGAATATACTCAAAGTTACCTTTTGAGCCACTATGGGAAATTAGAAATTCTGGTGTAAAATAATGACCGCCGGAATATTCACCGTTAATTTGAACAAATGTTGTTGATGTTGATTGTCCTTCGCGCATAATTACATTAACAACGAGGCCTTGACTTTGGACATCAAGTCCTGCTGCTGCGCCTCGTATAAGTTCAATTCGTTCCACTTGTTCTGCTGAAATACGTCCTAAGGTATCATCAATATTATTGCTTTTACCTGCGAGCCTTTTGCCATCAATTAAAATTTGGTCACCGCCTGCGCCAAAGCCGCGTTCGCCCCTGTTACTTGCACCTGGCCCACCGCGACGTTGTTGGCGGTTTTTATTCAGTATATCGGGAACGCCGGGAACCGCTTGTAGCATATCAAGAAGTGTAACAGTGGTTAGGTTTTCAAAATAATCACGGCCGTAAGCGACCACAGTTGATCCGCTACTGCTATCTTCCTGCGCCTTACTATAATCCGTCATAATAATTGAACAGGAAATAAGAAGCGCTGACATAAATTTTTTATTGTTCATGGCTTTTAATATTAAAAATGTAAATTAAATATGGAATGGGTATAGAACGTTAAGTCATAACAATCAATTGTTATATTATAATGTATTGATTTTAGAATGTGCCTGAAATAGATACTTCAAGTTCACGAGGGACTCTGGTGTCTCTTTCGATGCGGTTTCGAAGATCGTTTAATCCAATATGATCATTATACAAGAATTGTGTGGATACACCGCGTCTTCCTGTCAGTTGTTTAGCATCTATACGTAATTTAACCGTTGGCAAAATATTATATTCAACGAATAGTCCAACGAATGCCTGCGGGCTAAAGGGCCAATAAAAGTTTATGTCATTGGTTGCCGCATCTGATGTAAACCTAGCACGGGCACCATAAGCAAGGCCAATGTCTGTAATGTCATGGCGATAACCAACATTTACGCGATGAATTGAATTACGAACAAATCTTCTGTCTAAAAAGGTGAATTGGTCGATAATGTTACTTTTTTCGAATGTGTAATTTGCACTGAGTACTGCATTGGGTACACCAATAAAACCAAAACGAACACTTGCTTTTACATTTGCACCAAAGCTGCTGCCTTTATCGATATTACCAGATTTTGAAACGAACCCTTCTCCGTTATCATCAACAAATTCACGTAAGGCGGCATCTGGTGAAATCGCAGCAAACTCATTAAAATTATTAAGTGGATTAAAGCCAAAATCATAATATTGTGTAAAATCAATACGTTCAATTTTATCCGTAAAATCGCGGTAGAATCCTTCAATTTCAAATGAGCCGCCATCATTTGGAAAGCGATGCTCATAAGCAAGTAAGAATTCCCAGACTTGTTCAGGACGAATTTGTGTATTACCGAATTGGAATTGCTCAATTCGCTGATCATAACGTGTGACAAAATTTTGAAATTCGAGTTGGCTTACTTTCTTTTCAACGGTTGCGCGTAGCTGATCACTGCCTGTAACGTCATAACGTAAATTTGCCCGCGGTTTAAAATAGGTGAAACTGGTATCACGACGATCAATTAATGATCCATCGGGAAAAAGGTTTTCAGCAACAATATTTGATATTTCAGTGATTAAGGAACTTTGTAGAACCAGTTTTTGCGAAAAGTTATATGTATGATTTGCGAAAATTTCATAACGATTTTCTTGAATTTCAACTCTGTCGCGGGTCACAAGTTCAAAAGGGTCTGCTGGCGCATCTCTATTGATGCTTTCAAAAGACTTATCAAAAGTATTGATGGCCGCTTCCGCGCCAAATTCTAAAGTTTGTTTGCTTCCAAATGAATTCGTCAGTGATGTTCTTATGATTTTTTCTTTTCTGACTTCGAGTTCATCATCTTCGGTATAAATATATGGTGTGGTATTGGTGTCGCGGTAACGAATAGCATTTTCATCTTCTTCACGGCGATTGACGACAAATAATGTTTTAAAATTCCCCAGAAACCCTAACTTTGTAGTGAAATCACCGCCAACTTCCCAATTTTTTGATGAATCATCATTGACCCAGCGAATGAAATCAGGTGAATCTCCTGTTTGATCACGGGCATCATCGCGAAATTCTGTTTCGCCCTCATATTGTCCGTTAAGGCGTAATACTGAACCGCTTTCAAAAGAATAATCAACATTACCGTTAAATCTATAGCCCTTTTCGCTGCTGCTGCTATCGATTAAACGGTTATTAGTATTTACATCTGCGGCATCAAAAAATTGCTCGTCCCGTGTAAAGAAATTATTATTATTAGTGCGCGCCGCAGACAAAGTATAATCCATCGACCCCAAAGCACCACTGTGTGAAATAAGGGCTTCAAACCCTGGGTTATTTCCTTCTTTGACTTCGCTTTTCATTTGAACGAAGGTTGTCGAATTAGACGCGCCTTCTTTTAAAATGATGTTGACCACTAAACCTTGACTTTGAACATCAAGTCCACTTGATGCGCCACGGATCAGTTCAATTCTTTCTACTTGCTCTGCAGAAATGCGTCCTAAGGTATCATCAATGTTGTTGCTTTTACCGGCTAGTCTTTTACCATCGATTAAAATTTGGTCACCACCAGATCCAAATCCGCGTGCACCACGACTGCTAGCACCCCCGCCGCCCGAGTTTCTTTGTTGACGGTTGCGATTTAAAATTTCTTGAACGCCAGGAACGCGCTGTAGCATATCAACGAGGGTTACGGGCGCATATTCAGTAAAAAAATCTGCATTATATGAAACTGTTGCCGCTTCACTATCGTTCGAAGTCTCCTGCGCACTCGCAAGTGAAAATGAAAAAACAGTAGATAATAAGATAATGGATAAATTACGGGTATTTCCCACAATTCCAATTTTACGTGACATCAATGTTAAACCCCTTAAATTTACCGTTATATTATAATATTATATTATAACAATTTACAATCAAAATATAGAACGATTACATTTTGAGGTTAGAACGTTGCTTGAACGGAAATTTCAATTTCGGTGGCTTGCTTTTCTAGTCTTCTGAGGATTCCATTAAATTCGCCAAAACGAATATGGTCTTGATATCTATTAAAATCAGAATCCCATCTTTTTGTTCTAAGGTTTTCACCAGCAAGCCTGACTTTAACCCCATTATTAAATGTATATTCGACGAATGCTTCTAAGGACATAATAGGATCGGCTACCCAATTATAATCGATATCGTTGCTTTCACGATTGCTTTGGGCTTGCCCACTAATACCATAACTAACCCCATAATCATTTAAATCATGACGGAAGTTAAAACCAAAAGTATGAGGGCTGCGCCAATCAAATGGTCTTTTGGTTCCAGTAAATTGGTCAATGGCTTCTGTTTTATCAAAGACATAATTAAGCGCAAGAACAGCGTTTTGGAGCCCGATAAAACTTAATCTTATGCTTGTATTTGCGCGAACGCCGTAAGCGGTTGCATTTGGAATATTTCCAGATTTTGAAAGAAAAGAGATATTATCCCGCAGGGCTACAGTAGGTGGTAAATTAAAAAATGCTTCAGCAGCTATGCTATCACCTGTAAAATTTTCATATTCGGAAAAATCAACTCGGGTAATATGATCGTTAAACCTGTGATAAAATAATTCAATATCAAATGATCCTCCATCATTTAAGAAACGATGCTCATATTGAACGGAATATTCCCAAACCTGTTCAGGACGAATATTTGTATTTCCAACACGCAGCACATTGGCCAATCGATCAAATCTGGTGACGAAGTTGCTAAAATTTAATTGACTGACTTTCTTTTCAACGGTTGCACGTACCTGATCTCGTTCCCCTAAATCATACCTTAAATTGATGCGTGGTTTGAAATATGAAAAACTCGTATCGCGCGTTGTTGGCGCAGCGCCAGCGAAAACATTGTTTGCAACAATTTTAGAAAATTCATTTTGAAGGGATGTTTGAACAACAAAATTTAGTGTAATATTATAGGTATGATGGGCGAAAATTTCGTATCTATTTTCTTTAATATCCACCACATCACTATTGGTAAGTTCAAGTATATCTAGTGCTGTCTCGCGTTCCTCATTTCTAAATAAACGTTCACTTGTGTTAATGGCTGTTTCCGCACCATATTCTATAGCTTGCTTATCCGTAAGTGATGTTGTGAAGGCAAGACGAAATATACGTTCATTTTTCTTTTCGTTATTGTATTCAATATTATATTCGAATTCTTCCGCATCGCTTCCTCTAAAACGATTATGTAATTCAGATCTTGTTTCCCCATTAATTAAGAATAGTAACCTTAACGAGCCAAGCAAAGGGACATTGCTGCGTGAGTAATCACCACCTACTTCCCATTTGTCATTATCCCCGTCCGTGTTCCAAGTTAATGGGCGAAGCGTGCTTGATGTGTTATCCCGTGTTTCAAGACCATCCCAACCCGCAGGTTCATAAAGGCCGTTAAGACGAAGATTTGAATTATCTTTAAAAGCATAAGAAAGATTGGTAATCATCTCGATGCTTTTATAATCAAATTTATGATCAACAAATTGATCTGCGGTTTTATCGCCATTTGCATCTAAGAATTGTTCTATTCTTTCACGGTTAAAGCCGCCTCTTTTGCGTTCAATACTAAATGTGTAATCAAGCGCATCCCATGAACCACTATGTGATATTAGTGCACCAGGTTGGTTTCTATGGTGAATGGTATAACGATTTTGTAATCTGACGAACGTTGTTGATGTACTTGCACCACCGGCAAGAGTAATATTGATAACAAGACCTTGGCTTTGAACATCTAGGCCAGCGGTTGCACCGCGTATCAGTTCGATCTTTTCGACTTGATCAGCAGATATTCTCCCCAAAGTGTCATCAACACTATTGGTTTTACCGGCCAATCTTTTACCATTAATCAAAATCTGGTCACCACCGGAACCAAAGCCCCTTGTCCTTTGTCCACTCGCACTATTACCACCGCGTTGGTTTTGGTTTTTATTTAAAATGTCATTGGCGCCTGGTATGATTTGCAACATATCCAAAAGAGTAACCGCATTGTAATCTGCAAAATATTCTTTTTCATAAGTAACGATGGAGGCATCTCCATCGCTTTCAACATTTTGGGCGTAGGCGAACTGTGAAAATGTAAAAACGTTAGTCATTAACGCAGTTACGAGGCGTTTTTTATTATTCATTATTGTCTTTCAATTTCGCCATTTAAGAATAATTCTTACATGTAATAATATTACGTTTTATTACATGAAAACCTTTGAAAAAAATATTGTTTTTTATAAATAAATATAAGTTATTGTTTTGAAGTGATTTTTTATTTGGATATTATTTGTTTTATACTATCATTTGTATGAAAAATTTTTAGAATGTGGAAACAATGAAAAAAATATCCTTTAAAAAATCATTACTTAGTTCAATTTTAGTTGTGGCTAGCCATCTGCCCGTTTTTGCAGGAAACTTAAGTGAAGAAAGATTAGATCAGTTTGTCACAGAGGCTATGACCGAATTTAATATTCCGGGCATTACTGTTGGTGTCATTAAAAATGGCTCTATTGAACATTTAAAAGGCTATGGCGTTCGTGAAGTGGGCAAAGAAGGACTTGTTGATGGCGATACGCTATATGCGATTGCATCAAATAGTAAAGCCTTTACTGCCGCGGCGCTTGCAATCTTGGTTGATGATGGTGTCCTTCGTTGGGATGACAAGGTAATTGATTTTTTACCGAACTTCAGAATGATGGACGCGTGGGTGACACGTGAATTTACCATACGTGATCTTTTAACACACAGAAGTGGTATGGGGCTTGGTGCTGGGGATTTAATGTTTTGGCCATCAACGGAAAGAACCAGAAAAGAAATAATTGAAAATATCCGTCATTTAAAAATGGTAAGCGGATTTAGAACTGAATATGCGTATGATAACACTTTATATGTAGTCGCCGGCGAAGTTATTGCTGCAGCGTCGGGCATGTCATATGAAGATTTTGTGCAAAGCAGAATTATGAACCAGCTTTCCATTGGAAAAAGCTGTCTTGCCGATATAACAGGATTAGCTGAACAAGAAAATGTTGCAGAACCACACGTGACCGTTGACGGAAAATTACAGAAAGCAAGCCGGTTACATGAAATAGGTGATCCAATGGTTATTGCTGCAGCCGGCGGCATTCAATGTAGTGCAAGAGCCATGTTAAAATGGGTCGACGTTCATTTAAATGATGGCGCAGGATTAATTTCAAAAAAACAACATGAAGAAATGTGGACCCCTCAAACAATTCAGCCGGTCAGTCAGTCAGATAAGAATTGGCATGGCACTAATTTCTCAGCTTATGGACTAGGGTTTAGATTAAAGGATTATCATGGATTAAAACATGTATCACATACGGGTGGTTTACTCGGTATGGTGACATATACAGTGATGCTACCCAAAGAAAAACTGGGAATTGTTGTGTTGACTAATCAGGAAAATGGTTCCGCAATGCGAGCAATAATGGAAAATATTTCACAAAGTTACTTGGAAACAGGCGATGTTGATTGGACAGCGCGTTTTTCCGATATACGAAAAAGGAACATTGAAAGAGCAGCATCACAAGTGGCTGAAGAGCAATCAGATGCAGAAGCAGAAGCATTATTGCCGCTTGATGATTACGTTGGATTATACCGTGACCCTTGGTTTGGTGATGTGAAAATTAGTAAAAAGGATGATGCCTTATATTTTACGGCCGCTAAATCAAGTAAATTAAAAGGATCAATGACACCTTTTAAATTTAATACTTTTAAAGCGATTTGGGATAATAGAAGTTTTAACGCCGATGCTTATGCCATGTTCAGTACTGATTTTGAAGGTAATGTGAATGGCTTAAAAATGAAGGCGATATCGCCCCTCACCGATTTTAGTTATGATTTTCATGACCTTGATTTTAAAAAGGTAGAATGATCATATAGATTTGATCGGCAGGTCAATCCAGAAAGTGGTGCCACTTCCATATTGGGTGGTAAAATCAATATTGCCATTCATGGCGTCTACAAGACCTTTAACGATTGTTAATCCTGCTCCTGTCCCTTCAATCGCTTTGCTATCCACACCAGCGCGATTGAAAGGTTTAAAGACATTTTTAATTTCGTTTTCGGCAATGCCGTGTCCTTCATCTTTGACGGTTATTCGAATTGTATCCTTATCATTCTGAAAAGCATTAATCCAAATGTTGCCATTTTTATTTCCGTACTTGGCTGCATTATCTGTTAATGCCATTAAGATCTGAGCAATCCAGTCATTATTTCCATGCACGTAAACAAGTCCTTCAATTTCATCGAGATCATCGATGACATTTAATGTAATTCCATAGTTATTCGCATGCCGCATTAGGTCCTTAACATGATTTGATAACAGATCACGCAACCTAATTTTTTCCAGATCCGGTGGCAAGTTTCCGCTTTCTATATTGCTAAGATCGAGTAAATCATTAATTAGATTTAATAATCGATTGCCAGCAAAATGGATATTTTCGACAAAGCCTCTTTGTTTTTCATTTAATGGCCCGGTTATATCGAGCTTAAGTGCATCAGAAAATCCGATAATAATATTTAAAGGTGTTCTTAATTCGTGGCTCATATTGGTTAGAAATAAATCTTTTTCATTATTTGCTAATTGCGCTTTTTCTAAAGTTTCAACCAATGATTTTTCAAGTTTTTTATGTTTACGGCTTTCAGATATCAATTGATTCCGCCGTTTGGCGATGGTCAACATAATCAAACCAATAGTAATAAATATATGACTTAAATAGACGAAAAATAGGCTAGTGATTACGCTATAACCATATGTATCCCGTCAGACCAAGTTGGACTAATTAAGGGTATTGCATAAGAGAGTGTTTTTGTTTCATCGTAATGACGAAGGAACGAAGATGACACGTAAACACTCTAACAAATCAAATAGAACTGGAAGCGCGGAGAAGACGGTTAAAGATATACGCCGTGCAACCCGTAAGAACTATGGTTCAGAAGAAAAGATACGTATTGTACT
>Ga0181597_10005485_pt1 | contig 12162 bp, 9 predicted proteins | sample 041ome_5_FD_148647 | JGI IMG/M metagenome (GOLD analysis project Ga0181597, IMG submission 148647) | Coastal salt marsh microbial communities from the Groves Creek Marsh, Skidaway Island, Georgia - 041403US metaG (spades assembly) | ecosystem: Environmental > Aquatic > Marine > Intertidal zone >... | reverse complement strand
GGGTCTCACGGCCTATTTTGGTCTGCTGGATTTAGGTGACCCCCAGCCCGGTGAAACGGTGCTGGTTTCAGGTGCGGCAGGTGCCACGGGCTCTGTGGCTGGGCAAATCGCCAAGATCAAAGGTTGCCGCGTCGTCGGCATCGCCGGCGGCCCCGAGAAGTGCGCTTGGCTCACGGAAGAGGCGGGCTTTGATCACGCCATTGACTACAAGCAGGGCAACCTCGATCAACAGATTGCCGAGGCCTGCCCCGAAAAATGGAACGTGTTCTTCGACAACGTCGGCGGCGACACCCTCGAGGCGGCGCTTAATCATTTGAATATGCGTTCACGCGTTGTGATGTGCGGTGGTATCGCTAATTACAACGCGACCACACCCCAGCCTGGCCCGACTAATATCATGAATCTGGTGATCATGCGCAGCCGCATGGAGGGCTTTATTGTGCTCGATTACCTGCCGAGGGCGGGCGCGGCGATCAAGGATCTGCTGGGTTGGATCGACGAAGGCAAGCTCAAGTACCAGATCGACATGCAGGAGGGGTTTGAGAATATTCCCACTACATTGCAGCGCCTGTTTACCGGAAAGAATCTCGGCAAGCAGCTGCTAAAAGTCGCTGATCCGGAGTAACCGGGCGCCTGCTGTCTAGGGCAACGCTCGCTATCATTTGTTTGACCGGGCCGCCTCGCAGCGGTCCGGGGCGTCGGGTGCATGCCTCAGTTCTAGTTTTTTCAACACTTTGGTTTCAATCCACGACCCCATAACCCACCGTATAGCAGCGTAATCAGATGGAGAGCGCACGAATGATTCAGTTCATCCTCAACGGACAATCTGTTCGGACTGATGTTGACCCCAACACGCCGCTTTTGTGGGTGGTTCGCGACCATTTCAAACTCAAAGGCTCCAAGTTTGGCTGCGGTGCCGGCTTGTGCGGTGCCTGCACCATGCATGTGGATGGCGCGGCTCTGAAAACCTGCGTGACGCCCATCGCGGCGGTGGCTAACAAGGCGATCACTACTATCGAGGGCCTGGGCACGCCGGATAACTTGCATCCCCTGCAGGCAGCGTGGCACGAGCACGCAGTACCCCAGTGTGGCTACTGCCAGTCGGGCCAGATCATGGCCGCGGCAGCGCTCCTCGATGCCAACCCAAACCCAAGCAGTGATGAGATTGATGCCGCCATGTCGGGCAACATTTGCCGCTGTGGCTGCTATCCGCGCATCAAGCGCGCGATCCGGTCAGTGAGTGAGAACGCGTTAGCCTACGATGCGATGGCGCAGACTGAGGACAGGGTATGAACACGGTGAATATCTCGCGTCGTCGTTTATTGCAAGCCAGTGCCGTGACGGGCGGTGGGCTTGTGGTGGGCTTTGCATTCACCGGTTGCTCCAGTACGCCCGCGCCACTGCCGGTCGCCAGCACTGAGGGCGCATGGACACCTAACGCCTTCCTCCAGATTCTCCCCGACAACACCATTCGCTTTTATACCGCCCGCTCAGAGATGGGGCAGGGTGTCACCACCGGTCTGGCAACCTTGGTCGGTGAAGAGCTCGATGTGAACCCGCTCGATATGGATATCTGGCTCGCCGGCGTTCATGAGGATTACGTCAACCCGGCCTTTGGCATGCAGGGCACCGGCGGTAGTACCTCAATCCGCGCGCACTACACCCAACTGCGGCAGGTGGGCGCCAACACCCGCGGGCTTATTCTTGAGGCGGCGGCGCAGGATCTGGGCGTATCTATGTCGGCCTTAAATACCGACAATGGCTTTGTCGTGCACGGTGACAAGCGTTACCCATATGCCGCCTTTATTGAGACTGCGCAGTCGATGACTATTGAGGCTGACGCACCGCTAAAGCCTGCCTCCCAGTTCCAGTATATTGGCCAAGAAACCAAGCGGGTCGATGCCATCGCCAAGTCGACGGGCACAGCGCAGTTCGGGATCGACGTGGATATTCCTGATATGCACTATGCCGTAGTGGTGCGTGCGCCCGTCACCCGAGCCAAAGCGCAGTCCGTGAATGCCGCTGGCGCCCAAGCCATGCCTGGCGTGATCAATGTTTTCGAAATGAGCACCGGTGTGGCGGTGGTGGCCGAGACGTTCTGGCAGGCCAAGCAGGCCGCCGCAAAGGTCGAGGTGCAGTGGGAATCCATGCCCCTGGAGGCAGTCGACACCGCGACATTGCGTGCGGATTACGCCGCGGCGCTGGCTTCTGGTGACGGCGTCGAGGGACCCAACGAAGGCGACATTGCCGCAGCGCTTGAGACCGCTTCGAAGACCCATGAAGCCGAGTACTGGGCGCCCTTGCTGTCCCACTCGCCGATGGAGCCGATGAATGCGGTGGTGCGCATCGACGGTGAGGAGGCCGACGTTTGGACGGGCATTCAGTTCCCCTCAGCGGTGCCGGGGCTGGTGTCACGTGTGGCGGACATTCCGGCTGAGAAAGTGCGCTTTCATCAAACCTACCTCGGTGGCGGTTTCGGTCGACGGGGTTCGCCGTCCCATATCATTGAAGCCACCGAGATTGCCAAAGTGTCCGGCAAGCCAATTCAGCTGGTTTGGACGCGCGAGGACGATATTCAGCAGGGGCCTTTCCGCCCAGCGTCACTAATGCGCATTAAGGCGGGTGTCGATACTGACGGCAACCTGATTGCTTGGGACGCCGCGCGCGCCGGTGCCGATATTTCCCCCGATACCTTCCGTTCGCTGTTGCCGGCCCTCTACTCATGGATGGGCGATGGGATGATCGAAGGCGTCGCTAATTTGAGTGAGTGGTACTTCGAGAAATTTGCGACCGATGAGTCGAGTACCGAGGGGTTGTTTGAAGACTACGATCACCCCAACACCCGGGTGACCCACATGACGGTCGATCACGAACTGCCCATGACTTTCTGGCGCTCGGTGGGGCATTCCTACACCGCGTTTGCTAAGGAATCGATGATCGATGAAATGGCTGAGGTCGCGGGTATGGATGAAGTGGCGTTCCGTTTGCAGAACACCCAGAACGCGCCGCGCCTCAATAACGTGATTCGGGTAGCGGGTGAGCACATGGCCAAGATGAATCCGCCCGCGGGCCATCACCTTGGCTTTGCGGCGCATCATTCGTTTTTTACCGACGTGGCCGAGATCGCCGAGGTGTCGGTGGAGAACGGCAAGATCCGCGTGCACAAGGTGACCTGCGTGCTCGACTGCGGTCAGGCGGTGAACCCCGACATTGTGCGCTCACAAATCGAGGGCGGCGTGATCTATGGCCTCACCGCCGCGCTCTACGGTGAACTTAACCTCGAGGCGGGGGCGATCAAGGAAAGCAACTTCCACGATTACCCCATGCTGCGTATGAGTGAGTCGCCCGAGATCGAGGTTGTGATTATCGACAGCGGGACCCAGCCCACCGGTGTGGGCGAGCCGGGGCTACCGCCCATCGCGCCTGCCGTGGCCAACGCGGTGTACAAGGCCACGGGCCAGCGCCTGCGCTCACTGCCGCTGCAGTTGGCTTAAGCACCGAAAGGACTATCGGGTGGCTTGGCCCACCCGATGCTTTGATTTCCCACATCTAAAGGGTTTGCACGCCAGTTGTCGCTAGCATTCTTGCCTGCGGGCTCATGGGTGCTGTGGTCTCCGCTCAAGAGCGCCTTTCATGCAATTCTTCGCCCTAGTGCGTGAGCGGTGCCCCAGAGCGTTTGCGTTCTGGTGTGCTGTCTATCATCGATAAAAGTCGCTGCACGGGTGGCGAAACGCGCCCCAGCCGATACACTGCTTCGGATTAAATAATCTCGTCGGAGAGTGGTGAGGATGGATGTAGCAGATCGAGTGGTATTGATTACCGGCGCCAGTTCAGGTGTGGGTGCCGCGTTGGCCACCAAACTAGCCGAAATAGGCGCGCGGGTTGTGGTGAACTACAGCCGCTCCGCCGAGGCGGCGGAAGCCGTCGTCACCGAGATCAGGGCGGCCGGCGGTCAAGCACTCGCGGTCCAGGCAGATGTCTCGGAAGAGGCCGACTGCAAGCGACTCGTCGCAACGACGGTCGAACATTTTGGGCAGCTCGATGTGCTGGTGAACAATGCGGGCACCACCACCTTTGTCCCCCACGATGAACTCGACGCCCTCACCGAAGACATTTGGCTCCGCACACTGCGGGTTAATCTGGTCGGCGCCTTCATGATGTCGCGCGAAGTGGCGCTCCACATCGAAGCTGCTGGGGGTGGCGAGATTGTCATGACCTCCAGTATTGCGAGCACAACTGCCAACGGTAGCTCGATCGCCTACTGCGCCTCTAAAGCCGGCATGAACAGCCTGACCCGCACGCTGGCCAAGACGCTGGGCAAGAAGAAGATCCGTGTGAATGCGGTTCTGCCCGGCCTGATTGACGGAGACTGGGCCTTTAATACCTGGGGCGGTGGTGATGCCGAGCAGTACGAGGGACTCAAAAAGATGTTCGCGGATCAGACGCCGCTCGGGCACGTGGTCACACCAGAGGATGTCGCCGACACCATTTTGTCACTGATCACGGGTTCTGATTATGTCACCGGGCAATTGGTCACGCTGGACTCCGGCTTTACGTTGTAGCGCTCACCTGCGGCGCGTTGGGCCTTTTAGTTTGCTGATGGTTACTAGATCAGCCCAATGACACTCAGGCGGCGTTCACCCCCGGAATCGCCGCCAACAGCGATTGAGTGTAAGCCTCTTTGGGAGAATCAAACACCTCGGCCGTCGCCCCTTGCTCGACCAACTTGCCGTGGTACATCACAGCAATGCGATCGGCAATCTGTCGAATCACCGCCAGGTCATGCGATATAAATAGCATGGTCAGGCCATATTCCTTGGTGAGGTCGGCGAGCAGGTCAAGAATCTGTGCCTGAATGGTCACGTCCAGCGCCGAAACGGGCTCGTCCGCCACAATGAACTCAGGCCGTGTCGCGAGCGCACGGCCAATGGCAATACGCTGACGCTGCCCGCCTGAGAACTCGTGAGGATACTTGCGAACGAAGCTTCTGGCTAAACCCACGTTGTCCATGAGCTCGCGTATCGCCTGATCCAACCCTGCCTTATTGACCAGACCATGCAGTAACAGGGGTTCGGCCAGCGTGTCATACACGGTCATCCGCGGGTTCAACGAAGCGTAGGGGTCTTGAAAGATCATCTGCATGCGGTGGCGGAACTGCTTGAGTGCGCGGCCCTCCAGCGATGACAGCTCAGTATCTTCAAAGGTGATCTGGCCGCCTGTAATGGGTACGAGCCGCAGAATAGAGCGACCCAGCGTCGACTTACCGCTCCCAGACTCACCGACCAATCCGAGCACTTCACCGCGGTGAATTTCCAGCGAGACATCGTCCACCGCCTTGACGGGCTCGGCACCTGCGGTGGGGGTAAACCAGGTACGAAGATGCTCAATGCGAATCAGGGGGTCCGGCGCCACCGCATCGGCTGCCTTTTGCCCGCTGGGGATCGCCGCCAGTAATTTCTGGGTGTAGGGATGTTGAGGATTGTCAAAAATTGCCTGCGGCTGGCCGCTTTCAACGACCTTGCCTTTTTCCATGACCACGATTTGATCGGCGATATCGGACACCACAGCAAGGTCGTGGCTGATGAACAACACGCCGATATCGCGCTTGGTCTGGAGCTCGGCAATCAGCTTTAGAATCTGCGCCTGAATCGTCACGTCCAACGCGGTCGTGGGCTCATCCGCAACCAGGAGTTTTGGCTCGTTGATGAGCGCCATGGCGATCATGACGCGCTGGCGCATGCCGCCAGAGAACTCATGGGGGAAAGCACTCATTGCCCCTTGGGGGTCACGGATACCGACCTCATCAAGTAGCGCCACGGCCTGCTCGCGGGCCGGGCCTTTGGCTAGGCCCTGGTGTAACGTGAGGGGCTCAATCAGCTGATCACCAATTTTCATGAACGGGTTCAGGCAGGTCATCGGGTCCTGAAAGATCATGGCGATATCGCGCCCGCGAATGGCTCTGAGTTCTGCTTCGGAGAGCGCCAGTAGATCCTGACCCTGAAAATGGGCGGTGCCGCCATCAATGCGCCCCGGCGGGCTGGGTACCAGCCCCAGCATGGCGTAGCAAGAGACCGATTTACCCGAGCCGCTCTCGCCAATAATCGCGGTGATCTCGCGCTCTTCGACGGAGAAACTGACGTTGTCCACGGCCTTGTTGGTGCCGTTACGGGTGACAAAGCTGACCGAGAGGTTGTTGACGTCAAGTAAGGCCATGGTCAGTCCTTGGATCCACGCACGTCCAGGGCGTCGCGCAGGCCGTCGCCAAGGAAGTTCAGTGAGAACAGGGTGAGCGTTAATGCGCACCCTGGGAAGATCAGCAGCCAGGGGTACTCCTCCATGGTCTCGGCGCCATAGCTGATCAGGAGCCCCCAGGAGGTGGCCGGGGGCTGAATGCCGAGACCTAAAAAGCTCAAAAATGCTTCGAGTAGCATGACGCTCGGGATCGTCAGCGTGGTATAGACGATGATCGGACCCAGCGCATTAGGAACCACGTGCTTACGAATAATCGCGGCAGGGGAGAGTCCCACGGACACCGCCGCTTCGACAAATTCTTGCTGCCTGAGAGACTGCACCTGCGAGCGCATGATCCGCGCCATGGTGAGCCACTCCACCGCGCCGATGGCGAGGAACAAGAGCAAAATATTGCGCCCGAACACCACCATAAGCAGTACGATAAAAATCATGAAAGGCAGCGCATAGAGAATATCTACCAGCCGCATCATCACGGCATCTACCCGGCCGCCCACGTAACCCGCAATCGCGCCCCAGGTCACCCCAATGAGGAGTGCCACGGCGGTGGCAATAAATCCCACTGCGAGGGAGATACGACCGCCATACATAATTTGCGTGAGCAGGTCTCTGCCAAAGATATCGGTGCCCAGCCAGTGCGCCGCCGAAGGCGGTGTGGCGCCGAGGTCCAGATTCTGTGTTTCGTAGCTGTAGGGCGCAATCCATGGCGTAAGCAAAGCCACCAGGATCATGAACAGCAATACGCCGCCACCAAAAACGGCAAGTTTGTTTTTACTGAGTCGGATCCATGCGTCATGCCAGAGCGATGAGCCTTCCTCGGCGTTATCAAAGACGGCCGAGGTGTCGTTCATGAGCCCGCCCCCGCTTTGAATTGATCCCGCAGGCGTGGATTCAGCCAGGCCGCAACGACGTCGCTCACGAGGTTGAAAAACACGATCAGGGTAGAGAGAAACACGGTGGTACCCAGAATCATGGTGTAGTCGCGATTAAAAGCGGCCTGCACATAAAAGCGCCCCAGACCCGGAATCTGAAAAATGGTCTCGACCACAAAAGAGCCCGCGAGCAAGCCCGCGAATGCCGGTCCCAGAAAGGCGATCACCGGAATCAGCCCGCCACGCAGTGCGTGCTGGGTGACCACGCGCCACTCGGACAGGCCTTTGGCGCGTGCGGTGCGAATATAATCCTGGGAGAGAATTTCGAGCATGCCCGCGCGGCTTAATCGTGCAATGTAAGCGGCGTAGGCTGATCCCAGTGTGATCGACGGCAGGATCTTATCCCCGGGGATATCACCCCAGCCAGTAATGGGCAGCCAGTCGAGTCCGATACCAAAGATCAGCACCAACAGGGGCCCCAATAAAAAGGACGGCATACAGATACCGATCATCGCCAGACTCATCGGCACATAGTCCTGGGCGGTATTGGGTTTAAGCGAGGCGAATACGCCCGCCGTAACCCCAATCACCAGAGCGATCATCAGGGCATATAGACCCAGCTCTGCCGTGACCGGCAGGCCCGAGAACAGAATCTCGTTCACACTGCGGCCCGGGTATTTGAACGACGGGCCCAGATCACCCTGCGCGAGGTCACCCAGATAAGCAAAATATTGCTCGTGCAGCGGTAAATCCAACCGGTACTGTGCTTCGAGGGCTTTCTTTACTTCCGGAATGACCACCTTTTCCTGATCGAATGGTCCACCCGGTGCGGAGCGCACAAGGAAAAATGTTGCGGAGATCACCACAAAGATCACCGGCAACGCCTGAAGAATACGAATGATCAAAAAGCGCAGCATCAGCGCAAAGACTCCGGCAGCGTTCGTCCGGGAACCAATCGCACGTACTTCAGGTTCAGCGAGTCCATCAGATTGGCGTACAGTCCCTCGACACTCGGGTGAATGAGATGTTTGCTGGTATAGGTGTAAAGCGGAATGATCGGCATTTCTTCCATCAGCATGGTCTCGGCCTCGGTAAACAGCGCATAGCGTTCCTCACGCGTGGCCGCCTTGGGCGCTTTGTAGAGAATCAAGTCGTCATACACCGGATCACTGAAGTGGGTGTTGTTGTTACCGCCTTCGCTGATGAAGAGGTCGAGGAAATTGTTCGCATCCACATAGTCACCAATCCAGCCGCGACGCGCTATCTGAAAATCGACCTGTGTGACTGCATCGAGGTAGACCTTCCACTCTTGGTTGGAGATGGTCACGTCGATACCCAGCTCTGACTTCCACATCTGCTGAATCGCCACCGCGATTTTTCGGTGGGCTTCCTGGGTGTTGTAAAGAATTTCGATCCCCGGCCAGCCATCGCCATTGGGGTAGCCGGCTTCTGCTAATAATCGGCGTGCTTCGTCGGGGTCGTAATCAAATAGCTTGGGCGGAAAGTATCCCAGCGTATCGGGCGGGGTAATCGAGTATGCCGGCACAGCAGTTTGCTGGAGCACTGAGCGCACAAGTTTGTCTCTATCCACTGCCATCGAGAGCGCCTTGCGCACCCGGACGTCGTTAACAGGCGGTCGTTGGGTATTGATGAGGTAGTAATACGTGCCGAGGTAGGGCGCTTGCACATAGGGGCTGTTGGGCATCTCCCGATACAGGGGGATTTTGTCGAGGGGCACAACTTGCGTGTAATGGAGCTGTTCGGCCCGAAACATGCGCTCTTCACTCACCACGTTTTCGGTTGGGTAGAAGATCACTTTATTGAGCGACACCTTGTCCCGATCCCAGTAGTGCTCGCTCTTCTCCACCACAATGCGGCGGTTCAATGACCACTCGGTGAGCTTGAATGCGCCATTGCTGACAATGTTGCCCACCCGCGTCCAGGGAGTGTAGCGGTCGGTCATCTCGCCAAACTGCAGCAGTGTCTCGGGGTGCACCGCAAAGGTGCTGTAGTGGTCCATCAACTGGATAAAGTACGGCGTGGGCGCATTAAGTGTGACTTGGAGCGTGGTGTCATCAAGCGCCTTGACACCGACCTCATTGAAATCGGTGACCTGCCCCTTGAGGTAGGCCTCGGCGTTTACCACCGGGAATAACATGTAGGAATACTCGTTGCCGGTCATGGGGTGTAGAGCGCGATGCCAGCTCCACACGTAGTCACTCGCGGTAACCTGTTCACCGTTGGACCACTTGGCCTCCGGGTTGAGATAAAAGGTAATGACACGGCCTTCGTCACTGAACTCCCAGCGCTCCGCCACGCCGGGCTCGGGTTCGAGCGTGATCGGGTTTTTGACCGCTAGGCCCTCAAACAGGGCCCGGATAATGTGGTTCTCGGGTACGCCCGTTACCACTTGCGGGTCGAGGCCCTGGGGCTCGGCGCCGTTGCCATAGTGCAGCACGCCGTCGCGGTTGCCACTCACTACATTACTCTCGCCGCCACCGCAGCCTGCTAAAACCAAAGTCAGCAGGAGTGATAGCGTGGTGATGAAGGAGCGTGGTGTCTTGGCTGAGGCGTAATAGCGACGATGTGCCCAGCCGTCAAGGAATAATGGGTGCTTCAAAACTGACTACCTGCCCGCAGAATGTGCCTATGCTACCGGAGTTTTGGCGCCGATGAGAGTGCTCGTTGCGACAGCGTCAATAATGTCGATGATCACCACTAACGCTGTCCTGTGCGTTTGATAAACTGCGCGCTCATAACCCATTCCTTGTTGACGCTGCATGGTAGCTAGAACATGACGGTAAGAACCCGCGTTGCGCCTTCACCTACCGGTGACCCCCATGTGGGCACCGCCTATATGGCGTTGTTTAATCGTTGCTTCGCTCATGCGCATGGCGGCCAGTTCATTCTGCGAATAGAAGATACCGATCAGGCGCGCAGTACTCCCGAGGCCGAAGCCAAAATTTTTGAATCCCTGCGGTGGTTGGGGCTGACTTGGGATGAGGGCCCCGATGTGGGCGGCCCCAAGGGCCCCTACCGACAGAGTGAGCGCGCCGACATTTATAACGGCTATGCTTGGGAGCTGGTGGAAAAAGGCCATGCGTTTGTCTGTTACCGCACCCCGGAGGAGCTCAACGACCTGCGTGAGGCGCGAAGGGAGGCCGGTCAGACGACGGCGCTCAAGCCCTCCGACCTGATCCTGCCGGAGGAAGAGCAGGCGGCGCGAAAGGCGGCGGGTGATCCCTACGTGATTCGGATGATGGTGCCTGAAGCGGAGGGTGCCTGCGTCATTGACGACATGCTACGCGGTGTCATCGAGCTCGACTGGAGCATGGTGGATGCGCAGATCCTGCTCAAATCGGATGGACTGCCCACCTACCACCTGGCCAACGTGGTGGACGACCACTTAATGGAAATCACCCACGTGATTCGCGGTGAGGAGTGGATTAACTCGGCGCCCAAGCACCAACTGCTCTATGAGTATTTTGGTTGGCAGATGCCGGTGCTGTGCCATATGCCGTTGTTAAGAAACCCCGACAAATCAAAGCTCAGTAAGCGCAAAAACCCGACCAGCATTTTGTATTACCAGCGCATGGGGTTTTTACCCGAGGCGGTGGTGAATTATCTCGGGCGTATGGGGTGGTCGATGCCCAATGAGGAGGAGAAGTTCACGCTCGAGGCAATGCAGGCTGCGTTTGATATTGCTCGAGTATCCCTGGGAGGACCGATTTTCGATCTGGAAAAACTCAAATGGCTTAACGGTCTGTGGATTCGCGAATCGTTGAGCCAGGAAGAGCTCGCCAATCGGCTGCGCGACTGGGCGCTGAATCGGGAGATGCTCAATCGCATCTTGCCCCATGCCCAGGGGCGCATCGAGGTGCTCTCGGATCTGATTCCCCAGGCAGCCTACCTGCTCTCGGGTGAAATTCGCCTGACTGCGGAGGCCTTTGGCGAGACCGCTGAGGCGCGCGACCCCGTCGTGGCGCAATTGCAGTTTGTGTTGTGGCGCTTGGAGGCTCAGCAGGACTGGAGTCGCGATGCGCTTTTTGCGGAACTCAAGTCGCTGGCGGATGCCATGGCGCTGAAGCCCAAGGTGCTGTTTGCGCCGCTCTTTGTGGCGCTCTCGGGCGAGGTGGTGGCGTACTCCATACCTGACTCGATGGCGATTCTCGGTCCGGATATTACCCGGGCGCGTTTGCGCCTCGCGATTGAAGCCTGTGGCGGTGTGTCGAAGAAGGCCGCCAAACGTCTGGAAAAAGACTACGCAGCGCTTGGGATATAGCCGCGCTCAGTTGCGATTTTCTTTGTTGAGCAGGCAGAGCCCGGCGAACAGGGCAAAACTTGCTTCGAACAGCAGCGCGTACCAGGTATAAGCCGAAAAATCAGAGCTCATGGCGACGTCTGTAGCGCCTCGGGCCGCCTGTACCGTCATCTCAAAATCACCAAATGCGACACTGCCTCGGGCGGCGGCTAGACCGCCAAGGCACATCATGACCAGCCATAACCCCGGCCGTAGATACCCCTTGAGCACCCCCGAGAGAAAAATAATGGCGCCCAGACACAGCTGCAGACCACCATACATGGCGGCGAGTTCCGCCATGCCATCTTTGTGCGCGACCCAGAGTCCCGCATATTCGGCGGGCATCTCAGGGTTGTACCAGCACATGGCGCCGTAAACGATGAAGAGCAAGCCCGGGATAATAAGCACGCCTCTGGCGATCATGGTGCTGTCCTGTAAAGTGAAGTAGACCCTAGTTTACTACTGATGTCTGACAGAGTTGCAATGTGTTGTTCAGCGAGTACCCCCAAAGTCGCAGCACAATGCGCGGTTAAAACCTGAGGGTGATCGCGCCGCGGCCGATCAACATCAATGGGTTGATTTGGTAATCATGCGACAGCGCTTGACAGCTTTTCGGGGTATCCGTACTGTTGCGCCCCTCGACGTTCGTCGAGGCTTGATGTGGGGCTATAGCTCAGCTGGGAGAGCGCAACACTGGCAGTGTTGAGGTCGGCGGTTCGATCCCGCCTAGCTCCACCACAT
>Ga0181597_10005479_pt1 | contig 12169 bp, 10 predicted proteins | sample 041ome_5_FD_148647 | JGI IMG/M metagenome (GOLD analysis project Ga0181597, IMG submission 148647) | Coastal salt marsh microbial communities from the Groves Creek Marsh, Skidaway Island, Georgia - 041403US metaG (spades assembly) | ecosystem: Environmental > Aquatic > Marine > Intertidal zone... | reverse complement strand
CAGACTCACAAGTTATCGAGGCAGAACCTCTGAACAGTTTGAACAACGTATGTTCCCTCTGCTGTTTTGATGGCCACAGGTTCCGCATAATCCTGAGTTTGGACGCCTAGTCTCACCAAATTGTGGAATCGTTTGGGATCTATCCGATGAGGGAGTCTGTGATTGGCTTCGTGTACCATAGTTAGTCGGACTGACTACGGCGGTCGTGTTTTGATTCGAATGATAGAGTGCATACGATACACTGTCTGCAATGATCTTGATTATTGCTGAACAAGACGCTCCTAAGAGGATGAAAATTCCGAATGCAACAAACACAATTTGCACATTCTCATTCTCGAAAGCCAGGCCAAATCCGATTAAGAATCCCCCAGCGAGTCCAATCACGAAATTGAGAAAGAGAATCTCAAAGCTTCTCGTTATCGATTCCATCCAAGGCATGAATTTCGGACCACGCATGTCGGTTTACTTCAACTCGTGGTCAAAATAACTTGGGTTTGGAATCACAAGTCATCTACAATCTCTGAGTAAGGAATTAGATCTTTAATGCTGGCCCACATATCTTCAATTCTTGATTCTGAAATTGAGATCGATTTTCGATGTTTTTCAATTTCCTTCTCGTGACGACTTCGGACTTCAGACTTTCGAAACTCATGCCCGGATGCCATTTCTTGTTTCCGTTTAAGCCAAAGATCTTCCGAATAATTTCTCAAATTTATTTTTGAGTCATTGAGTTCTTGAGTTAAGTCGACCAACATCTTTCGCCGCCTTGCGATTTCAGGCTCATGACTCCTTAACTCCTTCAGCTTAAACTCCGCAAAGTCAATTTGCTCCGTTAAATCATTCCAATGTTCGATTTCACTTTTTAGTTCACTAGCCACTTCTTTACGAATACTATTTTTTTCCATCGCATCATCAAGATTTTGTCTCGTAATCTGTGCTTCATTTTTTACATTTTTTCGTTCTTTGAAATTTTTGGATTGCTCATTGATGAAACCGATAATTACCCAAAATATTGTTAAAAATCCTACAAAGTTAATACAGCACCAATACAGGAATGCCACTTCACCATATGCGCGATAGAATGATAGAATCGTGCAAAGAGTAATCAATATCGACCAAAGTACTGGACTCTCAGTATCAATGTATATTTCGCTTCGAGTTGAGAGTGGCTTGGCTTGTTTCTCAATATTATTCTCTAGCCTTCTATCGCGTGTCCTTTTTTCCACCATTCGATTGAGGTAAATTTCCGCACTTTTTCCATGAAATTTTTCTTTCTCCAATTTTGCCAAACTCGCCTTTAGTTCATGTATCCATACTGCTCCCAATCTTGGATACTTTTCTAGAATCTTGTGTACAGATTTTTCTCTTTCGCTAATCGCTTCTTTGGACTCATTGATTTGTATCTCACATCGGTGAATTGTTCTAGAGATTTTTTTCTCTTCATCGTAAAAAAGTTGTTCTTCTTTGGTCATCAGAGTTTGAAATTTTTTTTCAACTCCCTTCAACTCGTCACGATGAGCTTGTATTTTTTTCCTCAACTGCTCTTTTTGTTCCTCTAATTTTTCCGCGAGCAATGGTATCTTTTCAAGTGTGGTCTTGAGGTGTTGATATCTTTCAATCGACATTCAATCACCTAAACCAGAATAGAGTTTCGTATACAATGCCCCTACGCTTTTGATAATCTCATCGGCCCAATCAATTTCTTGAACTGATAACAACTTGAAATGCTCAATTTTCACATCCATTGCCTCGAAATTCAATTTAAGTCTCTCCGCCATGTATGTGGCGTATATTGGATGGGTTTCAGCGATCAACGTGATTTTATCTACCTCTTTTCTGATATTTCTTAGAAGGAGCTTCAAATCACCAAGTCTCTGTTGTTCTTGATGCCTATTTTCAAAAAATTGGAATAATTCCCAATTTGATTGAGAAAATTCCTTGAGCTCAGAATTCAACTCGTACATTCCCGCCATAGTTGCAACTTGTAGATCGGCGAGGGTTTTGATTGCCACAACATTCGTCTTAATCGCATCTTGATTCGTTCTAATTTCTTGTTGGTTCGATTGCACAATATTTTTCGTTGACTGAGTCAAAGTGTTGAACTCATTGCCTAATTTACGAATTTTGTTGGCAGAATAAAGGGCAGCAGTTCCTGAAATGAGACCAAATATGGATTCTTTTGGCCGAGACATGATTTCCTCAGGGTGCAGGATTACTTCACCTTATCGTTTCTTATCTTCTATATCAGCCATATCCCACTCGCCCCGATGGTCTTTGATGTGCTACATCCACCTGAAGAGCCGTTTGCCGTCAATTTGGTGAATGGAGAGGTTGTGCTCCTTGAGAAACTCATCAAATTTCAGGCACACCAACTCAACATCGACGTAAGCCACGCCTTCCTTGCTCATGATCAATCGCTCGTCTTCAGACAACCAGCCCCAAGCTTCCCTCGAATCGTAGTTTCTCACGTCAAGCCGTCGTGCTGATGCCTCGGGTTTGGGTATGCCTTTCTCCGCCGGCATCAGCAACCACCTCCGAGTTCGTTGTCAAGAATTGTCAAGGCCATCTCATACCGCTGGGCGCGGATGAGAGAGGCCAAAGCGACGAGGATTTCCTGATGTTCCGAAGCAGGGACGACTCCCCAGCGTCCACCATCCCTTTTTGGCCTCGCAATGTGCGGGTTTTGTCGTCAAAAATCAAGACGCCGCTGCGTTTGAACCCCTTTGGGTGTGGCCTCACAAGCGACCACCTCAAAATCGTTAAATGAAAATGGGTGTTCATTTCATCCATGGAAGCGAACGAGTGTTTCATCGCCAGCGTCGGTAAAGACTGGCACAAAATATCCAACTGCAACGTCCACATGAACGTCAAGCGTCGTCTACAGCGCACGGTTATTCGTGGCGCGGAAGGCGATGACCTTCTTGACGAAGGTGCAGAATCCGCCCAGTACACCATCACCGGCAGCATGGGAATGGATGAGTTCAAACAGATTCTGGCCATCTTCCGAGGTGGGCAGCCTTGGTTCCACGATCCGTTCGAAGAGCGTCAGATGAAAGCTCTCTTCCTTTCCGTTGATTATGATAGTGCTACCGGTGCCTACGAGTTCATTCTCATGGAAGATGCTGAACAGGCAGAAATTAAATCGTAAGGTGGTAGATTCATTGCGCGCTTTGTGTCTTGCACTGATTGTTTTTTTCGCTCCATTGGCCGTATTACCTCCATCTACACTAAATCTATTTGAACTTGAGGAGGTGGTGAACTGGCAGACTCCCGCCTCTTCAACGCCATTAGTGAACGTGAGTGTTTCAAGTTCGGCGGGGTATTTCTTGTCCTCTGGTTATTATCATGCCTGCTCAGCATCAAATCAATCAGATTACTTGACATGTTGGGGGAAAAACACGGCAGGCCAGCATGGGGATGGTACAACCGTCGGAATAAGCACGGCAGTTGAGAGCCTTTCCTTGAACGGTCCAATTATCGATTTGGACTCTGGGTCGTCTTCAGCCCAATCAGGATTTACTTGCGCCGTCAATTCAATGAACGAATTGTATTGCTGGGGTTCGAATCAAAAGGGACAATTGGGACTTGGAGATGACACACCCTCCACGACTCCATCAAGAATTGTCTTGGATTCAAATCTCGGTGCAGTAAAGGTTTCTACTGGATATGAGCACGCATGTGCAGTTGCAACGGATGGGGCCGTAAAATGTTGGGGATGGGGCACCGATGGCCGTCTCGGACATGGGGGCAATGGGGATCGAAACATCCCCACAACAACCGCATCACTTGGCCCAGGTAGAACTGCTATCGATGTGAGTACTTCTTGGGAACATTCATGTGCGTTGTTGGATGATGGGAGCGTTGTCTGTTGGGGTGACGGTGGGAATGGGAAACTAGGTAATGGAGGTACGCAAGCAAAATATTCTCCCACGCCAGTCACAGGTTTTGGGCCATCAACTCCTGTGAAGCAAATTAGTTCTGGTCTCGAACACACCTGCGCGCTGTTGGTGAACGGTTCAGTAAGTTGCTGGGGTAGTAATGTGTATGGAGGGCTGGGCCGAGGTGGAACCAGTGGAATCAATACTCAGCCTGCGCTAGTAGTCGGCCTTGAAAACAAAAACATCGTATACATTGATGCTGGTTATCATTCGACATGCGCCGTTGAAGATACAGGCAATGCATATTGCTGGGGATGGAACAATTATGGACAACTTGGGGATGGGACATTTACGTCACGGACACAACCCGTTGAAGTCTTGTCACTTGGTTTCAACAGGAAAGCAACTAAAGTCAGCACAAATTATTGGCACACTTGCTTTTTGTTGGATGATGCATCTGTGAACTGTTGGGGCCGCAACACGGACGGGCAACTGGGTGACGGAACATTTACCGATTCCTATTTGCCTCAAGTGTACGCTAACCGGACGGTACCATCACCGAAGGTTCAATCCATCGTTGAACAACAACAATCAGAGGTTTTACTCGATGGAGAAGTGTTTGAATTCATGGATTCATCATCACTCTCAGTCTCACTCGAAACTCCACTGGGTATGTCGTTTGATTCAACGACGATGGTGCTCTCTGGAAAACCCGAATATTCCACAAAATCCCAGTGGGCCATTACGGTGTCTGATACGAATAGTTCTCAATCAGGTCACTATACTCTCCAAATTCTCCCGGACACCGATTTGGATTCAATTCCTAACGTGGACGATCTTGACGATGACAACGATGGAGTGCCGGATGAACTGGATGCCTGCCCAATCCAAGCCGGAAATTCAACATTAGATGTTATCGGTTGTGTGGATTCGGATGGCGATGGCGTATCTAACAACGGTGATGCTTTTCCAAATGACAGAACCCAACAAACAGATGCTGATCAGGACGGTTACGGCGACAATTCCTCCGGTACACTGTCAGATAGCTGTCCATCTGAATACGGATTATCCCTTCGAGGCGGCATGTTTGGGTGTTCGGATAGCGATGGTGATGGTTGGGCCGATTCCATAGACGCATACCCTGCAGAAATCTCCCAATGGAACGACACTGATGGTGATGGTTACGGCGACTCTATCATTGGATTTGAGGGAGACGCCTGCCCCACGAATTATGGGAATAGTTATCGAGACCGATACGGCTGTATTGATTCCGATTCGGATGGATGGTCTAACGACGGGGATGCATTCCCGAACGATGCGACACAACATGCTGACCAAGACAACGACGGCTACGGCGATAATCAGTCAATTGGAGCAACGCTCGTTGATGTCTTCCCAACTGATGCTACTCAATGGATTGACATGGATGGTGATGGTTATGGTGATAATCCATCAGGCAATCAAGGTGATGTCTTCCCCAACGACCCGAATGAATGGTTTGATACTGACAGTGACGGGGTAGGAAACAACGCTGATGCCTTCCCCTTCGATCCGTCCCAAACCAATGACAGTGATGGTGATGGATTTGGTGATAATCAGCGAGGGACAGGAGCTGACAAATTTCCGGACGATGAAACTCAGTGGTCTGACATTGACGGCGATGGCTACGGCGATAACTCAGAAGGCACGACGCCAGACGCCTTCATTGCCGACCCAACCCAGTGGTCGGACATTGATGGTGATGGCTACGGTGACAACCCAACCGGTCGGCAGGCAGATGCCTTCCCCAACGACCCGACACAATGGCTTGACCAAGACGGTGATGGATATGGTGACAACCAAAGCGGCAACAATCCAGACCCATTCTTGTTCGATTTTGACAACGATGGATACAACGACTCAATTGACCCATTGCCAAAACTTGCCAGCCCAGGTGACCTCGACAACGACGGTGTGCCTGACGAGGAGGATTTATTCCCCGAAGATTATCGTGAATGGGCCGACGCTGATGGCGATGGTGAAGGCGACAACGCCGACACCGACGATGATAACGATGGTTGGCCAGACGCCGATGAACTTCGCCAAGGTACTGACCCTTTTTCCAGCAGCAGCCAACCAGTAGATTCCTTTGAAGTGGTAATTCCTGGTACAGCCATTGGCTTGGGTGCTTGGGACCTCATTGGTATGTTTGGCGGGATTCCTCTTGCCTTCTGGATTCTCTTTGGATTCGTTACACGAAATCAACGAACGGCCAAATACGAAACGATGCTTCGTGAATCAAATTCTCGAGATGAACTTGAAGACGTTGCACGTCAATGGGAATATTCACTCATGCTTCGTCTTCTCGGGCCGCACCAAGGCATTCGGCTCGAGCGACTTCGGGCGGAACTCGACGATCGGTTTGAGTCCCAAAATCAACGGTTGTCCTCCATTGAAGAGGAATACATTGACCACACCCACCTTGTTGAGGATGAGTTGGTTGATGAATCAAAACAACCTCCTTCTCTTTTCCAAGACGAGTTGGAAGCGGCCGCTGAGGCCCCTCCAGACAAGGACACACCCGCCCAAGAAACCGATGAGAGTGGTTACGAGTGGGTCACCGACCAAAACGGCATTGCGTACTACCGTCCGACTGGGAGTGGTGTGCCCTGGGTGAAGTTTGAGAATTGAGTTCTTGCTCAATCAAAACCATGGCCAAATCGAGTCGCTGTGCTTCGATAAGCGAAGCGATGGCATCCAGAATTGGGCGGCAGTTGCACGTCTGGGCGACTCCCCAGCGTCCATGTAAAATCGCTTGCAGTGCCTCGATTACCGATGTTGGAGTCCAAACCCTTCAAGGTTCAGACTCACAAGGGTCATTAGTACGCTCGTGCACGTGCAATCATGGTCAAAGGTGTACCTCTTGCGCTCGCCATGCTGATGTTGACTGCCACCCTCTCGGGTTGTCTTGGAGGTGAAGAAACACCCGAACCAATAGACGTCACGCCATACACCGACCAAATTGAAGCCAACAACGTCACAATCAGCCAATTGCTTGACAACATCTCTCAACTTGAATCAAACCACGTGTCCTCACAGGCTCAGATTGATTCTCTCCAGCAAGAAATCGTGAACATGAGCGCTGAACTTGCTTATGCAAACCAGAATATCGCTACCCTTGAATCGGAGAAATCTGCCTTGGAAAACCAACTCGCTACGGCAAATCAAGACCATGAGGCTGCTACAGATGAGATTGCAGAACTTGAAGCGACCATCGCTTTACTCAACGCATCTTTGAACGAAAATATCTCTATGGTCGCTTCGCTTCAGGCTCAGTTGAGTGATGCGTTTTCTGATCTCTCAGAAGCGAACACACAGATTTCTCTTTTGGAGACTCAGTGGGCAAATGCGAACACAACCATTGAATCGCTTCTTTCGAGTTGGGGTGCTGCGAACCAAACAATCGCTCAACTTGATTCAGGATGGAGCGATGCAAATCAAACCATTTCCCAACTTCAAACAACTCTTGCCAATGCCAATTCAACCATCGCTCAACTACAAACCGGTTGGGCTGATGCAAATCAAACGGTTGCCTCACTTACAAGTCAATTGACGGGAGCGAACGCATCCATTGCAAGTCTCCTTCAAGGATGGAGTTCAGCCAATCAAACCATTTCAGTACTTACAACGGGGTGGGGGAATGCCAACCAAACCATCTCTGCGCTTACAACGGGATGGGGGGATGCTAACCAAACCATCAGTTCACTGCAAAGTGATCTAGCTGCAGCAAACCAAACAATCACATCACTCACCACAGGGTGGAACGGTGCGAATCAAACAATATCATCTCTCACGAATGGATGGAGCGATGCCAACAGCACGATTTTAATGCTCATTTCCGGTTGGAGTACAGCAAACTCAACCATTGCCACGTTGCAGACAGGTTGGAGTGGTGCCAACGCTACCATTTCTTCACTTCTTTCCACGTATGCTACGGCGACGCTTCACGAATCAATTTCTTTGAATTACTCTACACATTGCAACAATTTTGCAACTCAAATTAACAGTGGTTTGGACAATGGTGATGGAAACGGGACTGCGTCAGACGGCCAACTTCATTCTGATGAAATCGATAGTACTGAATACATATGTCCTCATCTAAGACTTGTCAAAGACATTCAGCAGGGAACAGGAAGTAGCTCTCCGTCTCTTTTGACAGCATACGACGGGATGGTTTTCTTTGTAGCAAATGATAACATACATGGTCGTGAATTATGGAAAAGCGATGGAACACTAACGGGGACGAAGGTTGTGAAGGACATCACGCCAGGTTCAAGCAGTACGAGTTTCAATTGCCTTTTTGTTCTTGGAAATTGGTTGTATTTTTCAGCCTACACTTCTGCTTACGGAGGGGAATTATGGAAAACAGATGGTACATCAAACGGAACCGTTTCTGTCACGAATCAGAATTTTTCATCAATTCCTTGGAACTGCTTACCTTCGTCTACATCGAATGCCTTTTTCGTAGCAAACGATGGACAGAATGGTGCTGAACTTTGGAAAACCGATGGTACTGCCAACGGAACCTTCATGGTCAAAGATATTCGAAGTGGTACATCAAGCAGTTCTCCTGATAAGTTGATGATTCACGGTGGCGATCTCTATTTCCGGGCAAACAACGGCGTGAACGGAACAGAGCTGTGGAAGAGTGACGGTAGTTTGAACGGAACGTTCATGCTCAAAGACATCCGTCAAGGCAGCGATAGCAGTTTTCCATTTGCACTAACCGGTCTTGGGAATTTGGTTTTGTTTGTGTCAAATGATTACACGCATGGAAATGAATTATGGAGAACCGATGGGACCTCGAATGGAACTGTGCTCGTAAAAGATATTTATTGTGGTCTAACCAGTAGTGGTATTGATTCATTAGCAGTTCTGGGCTCGTATGTTTATTTTGGTGCCGCAGGATATGGTTGTTCGGAAGATTGGACTGCAGACGAACTCTGGAGGAGCGATGGGACATCAAACGGTACAACTGAAGTCACCAATTTTGGCAATGGATATGGTACCGGAATTTACCCTTCCATGATGTTTTCCTACAACGATACATTGTTCTTTCGAAGTGAAACCGGAACGACAGGTCAAGAGTTGTGGACAAGTGATGGGACTTCAACCGGTACTTCCTTGCATACCGATATACGAACCGGTTCATCCGGAAGTGCGCCACGCGGTTTCTTTGCCGCCGGATCCACGGTTTACTTTATTGCCACAGCATACACCGGCGATGAGATGCACAGAGTTTATGCAAACGTATCTTGGGAAGGATTATTGTCCTTGGAAGATATTTACCCCGGACCAAACAGCGGATCTCCAGATGATTTCGTCGTTGCAGGAAACCTCATCTTTTTTACCGCAACCGATGGAGTGAATGGTAGAGAATTATGGTCAATCCCGTTGGATTAAACAACGGATTCAGTCTTGTTATCTTTCAACTTCTGTGTCTTTCAGATGTTCCGTTCAACTCAGCGCCCTTCATGTGCCAGCAAAAGTTCGTTGTCAAGAATTGTCAAGGCCATTTTGTACCGCTGGGCGCGGATGAGGGAGGCTAAGGCAACGAGTATTTCCTGATGTTCTGAAGCAGGGACGACTCCCCAGCGTCCACTCCCCTCAGAGAGTCCGAACCCCCTGTTCGGTGGACTGCGCCAAACCGTGCGGTTAGAGTCCAAACCCCTCGGCCGCTTCAGCCACTCGGGTTGAACCGTTCCTTCGGAAGAGATCCACGAGGACATTTTGAACGCCCTCTCAAAGGCCAATCGTTGAGCGTCGTTGGGGACGAGTTCAGCGTAATGCTTCTCCAGTGTCCCGATTTCATCCCCGAGCACCATGGCGATGTTCTCGAAGGTGTTTCCGTTGGCCAAGTAGCGCATGGCAAGGGAGTGTCGATAACTGTGCGAAGGAGCCCTTGACGATGAGCAAGGCCGGACCGTCCGACGTTTCGCTCATGGCGTGAGGTTCCACGCGTTCGGCATCAAGGTGGCGACGTTGAGGCTCAGAACATGCCGTCCATACCCATGCCGCCCATGCCACCGTCGTCGGCGCCCTTGGGTTCCGGCTTGTCGGCGACCAAGGTCTCCGTGGTCAACACGAGGCCGGCGATGGAGCCGGCGTTCTGGAGGGCATTGCGGGTCACCTTGACCGGATCGATGACGCCCATTTCGAAGAGGTCGCCGTATTCGCCGGTCTTGGCGTTGTAGCCGAAGCTTCCGTCACCGTCGCTGACATTGGCCGCGACGATGGCGGGCTCAAGGCCGGCGTTGTCGACGATTTGACGCAGCGGTGCCACGAGGGCGGAGCGCACGATGCTCGCACCGAGGGCTTCGTCGCCGCTCAGGTCGAGGCCGTCGATCACGCCGGTCGAACGGAACAGTGCGAGGCCGCCACCGGCCACCACGCCTTCGGCCATGGCCGCCCGGGTGGCGTTGAGGGCGTCATCGACGCGGGCCTTCGTTTCCTTGGCTTCGGTTTCCGTCGCGGCACCGATCTTCAGGACCGCAACACCGGAGCCAAGTTTGCCGACGCGCTTCTCGATCTTCTCACGGTCCCACTTGGAGGTCGCAAGTTTGGCGCGGCCACGGAGCAGTTCCACGCGCTCGCCAACTGCGGCTTCGTCGCCGCCGCCGCCGATGAGCGTCGTCTTGTTCTTCGTGACGATGACCTTCTCGGCTGTGCCGAGAGAAGCGATGCCTTGGGCTTGCAGGTCGCCGCCCTTGTCCTTCGTGATGACCGCACCACCGGTCAGGATGGCGATGTCGTCAAGCATCTCGCCCTGTTCGTCGCCGAAGCCGGGCGCCTTGACCACGCAGGCCTTCAGCACCTTGGAGGCGACGTTGATCACCAGGGTGGCGAGGGCTTGGCCCTCGACGTCCTTGGCGACGATGAGCAGCGGGCGCTTCTGTTGCATGGCGTACTCGAGCACGGGAATGAGTTCCTGCGTGCTGTTGATGCTCTGGTCGGTCATCAGGACGAGCGGCGCTTCGAGCACCGCTTCGCGGCGCTCTTGGTCGGTCACCATGTACGGGGAGACGTAGCCCTTGTCGAACTCCATGCCGTCGACGACTTCGAGTTCGGTTTCCATGGACTTCGAGTCCTCGACGGTGATGACGCCTTCGCGTCCGACCTTGTCGAAGGCCTCGGCGATGAGCGCCCCGATCTCTGGGTCGTTGTTGGCCGCGATGGTCGCGACTTGACGGATCATGTCGCCGCTGTCCACTTCGATGGCGCTGCCCTTGAGGTGCTCGACCACGGCCGCGATGGCCGCATCGAAGCCGGACTTGAGGGCCACGGGGCTGGCGCCAGCGGTCACGTTGCGCATGCCTTGGTGCACCAGGGCCTGGGTCATCACGGAGGCCGTGGACGTGCCGTCACCGGCGTTGTCCTGGGTCTTCGAGGCCACTTCTTGGATGAGCTTGGCGCCCATGTTCGCGAAAGCGTCCTCAAGTTCGATGTCCTTGGCGATGGTCACGCCGTCGTTGATGATCGTCGGGCTGCCCCACGATTTCTCTAGCACCACGGTGCGGGCGGCTGGACCAAGGGTCACCTTGACCGCGTTCGCCACGGCATCGATGCCTTCGACCAATTTGCTGCGCGCTTCGTCTCCGTACACAATTTGCTTCGCCATGTTCTCACCTCAGTTGGTCACCTTCGCTTGGAGGTCTTCCTCCTTGATGAGGAGGTATTCGATGCCGAGCCATTCGATGGTGGTGCCCGAGTAGTTCCGATAGATGACGCGGTCGCCCTCAGCGACGTGCTCCGCGTCTGGGCCAGCGGCCAAGACGCGACCGACGTTCATCGCATCGCGTGCTTCTTCAGGCAGCAACAAGCCACCTGCGGTCGTTTCGGGGGCCTTCTCGATCTCGAGAAGGACCATCGCTGCCAACGGTTCAATGCCTATGCTCATGGTGTTCAACTCCGGGTTCACTACTGAACTCGGGGTTGCGTAATCGGTGTGGTATTTTAATCCCACGAATGGAGGGTATGGTCGTCCGTGCACGGGCGTCGGTCGGCAGGTTCAATCCAGTCGGTGGTCAGGAGGTACCCTTTGAATGGTTGACTCGAGGGTATTTTTGACGCCAATCTGTTGAATGTTTCCCGGTTCGAATCTGGGCTAATGAGTCAAGTTTGAGGATTGAGTTCTTGCTCGATCAGAGCCATCGCTAAATCGGGCCGATGTGCCCCAATGAGCGTAGCGATCGCCACCAAAATTGAGCGACAGTCGCAGCCCTGCGCGACTCCCCAGCGTCCACTCCCCCTTT
>Ga0181597_10005474_pt1 | contig 12178 bp, 8 predicted proteins | sample 041ome_5_FD_148647 | JGI IMG/M metagenome (GOLD analysis project Ga0181597, IMG submission 148647) | Coastal salt marsh microbial communities from the Groves Creek Marsh, Skidaway Island, Georgia - 041403US metaG (spades assembly) | ecosystem: Environmental > Aquatic > Marine > Intertidal zone >... | reverse complement strand
GCCCAAGTTTCCGTAGAGTTTTCTTGTACTCGTACGTATTGAACGTCTCTCTTATTAAACTCTCTCGTATTTGCTCAAAATTTATTTCCTTTCAAAATTTGCCTGATGGCTCTTTTTCACTTTTTCCCACATTTTTTGTTGCCACGTTTTCGTTGCCTTTCCCGTTGCCGTCAGCCCTTCAAAAAAAGTGGCTTCGCAAAGGACGCAACGCAACGCGTTTGATTTCATCCCAAACATAAAAAACGCAACATACGAGTATCATTGAAAGATTCAATTATACCTAGGAGTGTTTGGCTCTTCTCCGTTGATATAACCAGAGCCGCCTGTTTTTTTAGAATTTTTTAATTTATTGCGACTTTTCACACAAATTGGGGAAACCAATAGTCGCACAATTTAAGTCATCGCACGAACGAGACAGAGAGAGAGTGAGAGACAGACAGAAAGAGAAAGACAGAAAGAGAGAGGATGAAAATGAGAAACACAACGACGAGGACGACGACGACACTCGTCACCGAACAACACAAACAAGAACCTTCTTGGGGAGACTTTGTTGATGAGAAGGAGGAGGAGGAGAAAATATTCTCCTACGCAACGGTTTCGCCACGTGTCCCCCAAAAAAGCGACCAAAAAACGACCCCAAAAAAACAAAAAAAAACACGAGCCACGACGACGACGACGACGACGAAAAAATTGACCACCACCACCAAAAACAACACCAAAAACACCGCCGACGCGTTGAACACCATTATACCCGAGTTTGAGTACACGCACACACAAACGAAAAATGCACTGGAGCATGGCCCGTCGTCTCCTTCTACTTCGGGGTATAATATAATACGATGGTCGTTACCGCACGCGGATTTTTACATCAACGAGCGATACTTGCCGAAGAAGAGCATAGGGATAGGCGCGTACGGGTGCGTGTGCGAAGCGGTAGACCTTTTTCTTCAACAACAGCAGCCGCAGCAGCAGCAGGAGAATAATGACGACAACAACAACAACAACAACAACAAAGGAAAACGAGTGGCGATAAAAAAGTTGTCGGATATTTTTCAGACGAGGTACGAGGCGAGGAGAGTGTTTTTGGAGATTGAGTTTATGAGGAGGACGAATCATAGGAACGTCGTCGGGTTGGTTGGTTTGGATGCGCCGCTTCAGAAGATGCCGTTGCCGAGAGATATGAGAAGGAGGAGGAGGAAGTTTTTTGGAGGAAGTGATGGCTACCGAACAGAAGAAGAAGACGAAGAAGAAGAAGAAGAAGAAGAAGAAGAAGAAAAGGAGGAAGACTTTGCGGACGTCTACTTGATCATGGAGCTCATGGATACGGATTTGAATCAAATCATCAAGTCCAATCAGACACTTTTACGCGATCACGTGATCTATTTCTTGTATCAAACTCTTTTAGGTTTGAAACATATTCACGATTGCGGTATTTTACACCGAGATTTGAAACCGTCGAATTTATTGGTCAACGCAAACTGCGATTTGAAAATTTGCGACTTTGGATTATCGCGACTGGCGAAAATTGTTGATAACGATGAAGAGATTGATGATGATACGGTGATGACGCCGTCATCGTCGTATGAACGAATGGATGCCGCGAAATACTTGGTGCAGCGTACGTCTTCATGTTCCTCGTTTATGCCAATCGACAATCTCGCGGAAGACGTCAGAAAATTTGCCGAAGACGAAGAAGAAGCAAAATCGCGAGGAGCTGGCCAGGAACGCCCCGACGGAGGAATGACGGAATACGTAGTCACGAGATGGTATCGAGCGCCAGAGCTACTCGTTTCAAACTCGACGTACACGGAGAAAATTGATGTTTGGTCCGTTGGATGTATTCTCGGAGAGATGTTAAAGAGACAACCGCTCTTTCCGGGTTCCGATTACATCAAGCAACTGATCTTGATTGTGAATACGCTCGGCACGCCGTGCGAAAACGATATGGCCGAGGTAGAGTCTCTGAAGGCTCGGAAATTTATCAAGTCTTTGAACGACGGCGCGCCGATTCAGAAAATACCATTCGCGGCGATGTTTCCGCAAGTTGATCCGCTTACCATCGATTTACTCGAAAAAATGCTCGAATTTAATCCGAAGACTCGGATAAGCGTTACCGAGGCGCTTTATCATCCACTGTTCGACGGGTTGCGCGACGCTCACCAAATTCAGAAAGATTATCTCGATACGCATCAGTATCTCGCAAGCACCGTCAAGGTTCCAATCCCAAACTATGAGAGAAGTAAACCCCTGGATGTTGGGGTGTACAAACAGAAGATTATTGAGCAAATACGTTTGATCCAATCAAATGTAAACTGATTGTTCGAAAACAAAACAGCATGGAAAATAATACAACACATCAAAAGCTATAATACATCAAAAGCTATAATAATAATGACCATTAAGCGAATATAATACTGGTATGATTTAAAATATATGACAATATGATAGTAGGTATGTACATGCGTACTTACTATGGTAATATGATTGAATTACTCATTTATGATAATACGAGTGCGTGTACCATGGCACTTATACCTATTTTAATATCAAAGGTAATAACACGCATTCTTTTACAACAACACAAATAATATTACGCACAACAACGTACTTATTTAAAACTCGCTCATTCTTTCATTTTCTCTTTCTAATGTCGATCGATATCGTCCAAGATAATTTGTGTCGACGGCGCCAACTTTCGCAAATACTTAAACACCCAAAATTTGAACAGGACGTCCATACCGACGGGAACTAACGCGGTAAATATCGAAATCGCCGCGTGGTTATCCGCGATGCCGTACTTTTCGCCCAGAGATTCTAAAACCGTATTCCACCCATCCGCACTGTGATATCCGACTAAAACATCGCTAGATAGAAGTAAGATGAACGCTTGATTGGCAGGTCCTAAATCAAAAAACCAGTTCTTTGTTTGGTCGATCCAATCTTTCGCCGCTGACCTTCTGCCGAAGAAAGACATGAAGAAAGCGGAGATAAAGGCCACATCCGTCCACCTATTCGACAACTCTTTCTTCCTTTCTTTTATTGTTTTTTCTTCTATCGCCTTGGCATCTTTAATTCGCGCTTGTATCTTTTGTTTGTCGGTGAGTTGCGGAGCACGACCCATTTGGATCTCGTACTCTCGCATTTGTTCGTTCCGTTCGACATTTTGTAAAATGTCCTGGCGCAAGTGCATCGGGAGCATCTCCGCTGCGACGTTTTCACCCATCGAATCAAACTCGGCGTCAAAATACGGTTCTATGAACGAGTAATTCATCGTTTGCGAAAACACGGCTGGGAATACGACGAATTTCAAGAATATCCGAGCGTTTGGCGTTTCGTCGAAAAACATTTCAATACTTGATTTTTCTTGCGACTGCGATTTGGCCACTTGTTCGTCGAAAATTCTCAACGCTTCCTCTCCGTTTTCAACGACGCCCCAATCTATGGCGTTCAACAGCTGCTCTCTTCTCGCTTCCACACTTTGCTCGGCTACATTTTGGTACGGATACGCGCTCAAAGATTTGATCTCTTCTCTTTTCAACGACGATGAAGATCCGTCCTTCCTGCTGCTAGATTTTTTACTCTTACTACCCGCTCTGGCGCTGCTACTCGTCGCTTTCGTTTTCCCTGTCGTTGTCGTCGTCGTCTGTTGTTGCTGCTGCTGCTGCGTTGATAACACCGACGATGAAGATAAAGAAGATGAAGATAAAATTTTCTCGCCGCTGCTGCTGCTGCTGCTGCTACCGTCTTTTGCAACCGTAACGACGCCGTCCTTTTCACCATTCGCATCTCCCTCTGCGGCTCCTCGCGCTTCGTTTTCGTAGTCTTGTACATTTTCATCCTCTTCTTCGCCCACCTCGTCGTCACCGTCATCGATGGTCACTTCGACCGCGTCTCCCCAACCAATCAGCAGGGGACCAATCTCGTCCTCGTCCTCCCTTCTCCTCCGCGAGAACGAGGACGAAGAAGACGACGAGGACGTTTCCCAATCGGTTTTCGTTTTCTTCGTTTCTTTCTTTTTCGCCGCCGCGGCGGTGCTGGATAAGACCGAGCTGACGAACGCTGAAGCTGGGGAGGAAATCGACGAGAAACTTATCCCGTTACTCGTACCCAGACTTTTGCCAGAGGAGGAAGAGGAGGACGACGACGACGTTCCGTTCCCCGTCCTCGCTCTTCTCTTCTTCTCTTTCTCTTCCTCCTCTTCCTCCTCTCTTTTTGTTGGCGCGTTCTCTTCTTCCTTCTTCGTCTTCTTCTCCTCCTCCTCCTCCTCCTCCGCGCCGCCGAGACCGTCCACGGCGGGCGTCTTCTCGAACAACGCGCGCGTTCGGAATCGATGATCGAACGCGTCGTCGTTTGTTGCTTTTCTCCTTCTTCTTCCTCTCTCAAAGCACTCGTTCCTCAAAATCGTCGTCGTCGTCGTCGTCGTCGTCTTTTCTTCTCGAAGAGCGAGGACGAAAGGTGTTCGAGAAGCGCCTCTTTTTCCTCCTCTTTTTCCTCCTCCTCCTCCACGAGCAGCAGTCGTAGTCGTACCCACCGGCTGATTTTGCTCCAATAATCAAAGTCGCGCGCATGATGATGATGATGATGATGATTATAACGCGCAGAACAAACAAATAAAAGGAGGAAGATGGAGAGAAGATTGTTGTGATTTGTGGTGTGTGTGCTTTTGAAGGAAATTTGTGTCTCTCTGCTTTTTCGTCTTCTTCTTTTTTTTTTTTTGCGTCGTGGCAGCTCCAGAGTTTGTTGAAATTTTTGTATCACGGTCAGTATTTAGGGTTTTTTGAAAAATTTTCGCAAAGAAGAAGGAGAGGAAAGAGCAAGAGAGTCATTTATTATTGTAGAGCACAGAAGAGAGAAGAATTAGAGAGATTTAGGCGAAGAGGCGGGTGAACGAACGCACAACAACGCGGAGTACTCACACACTACTCTACGACGCGCGACGCGAAAATTTTTCACGCCTGCGCAGAAAAGAGTCGCGGGAAGAAATACTAGAGAAGAAAAATGGTACGCGATGTGAATACCGTTCGAGTGAACGAGGAGGCGTGTCGACGGCGATTCGATGCGTTTTCGCGCTTAAAATTCGTTTCTTTTTTTTTCCTTCTCTCGTCGCATTCTCTCTCGTCAAATTCTTTCTCTCGTCCGTTCTTTCTCTCTCTCTTTCTCTCTTCTTCTGTTGTTGTTATCTCCGGATGATGATCATCTCTCTGTTCTTTGATGTTGCGTTTGGAAGAACGTCGGGTGTCGTCGTCTTTTCGCGGTCTCGGAAAAGAGAAAAAGAATATATATGGGGGTGGTGGTTTTCATCTTCGTGAAAAGAAAAGAAAGAGATGAGCTAAGAAGGCGATCTCATTCGCGCAACCCAATCGAAGAACCAACTCACTCAGAAGTCATCCTCATTTCCTCTCTCTCTCTCTTAATCTTTTTCTTAAAACAACAAACAGGTTGTCCTCGCCGCCTCGGTGGTGACGAAATCGGGCAAAGCCTTGGTCTCTCGCCAGTTTGTCCCGATGACTCGAATACGCATCGAAGGTTTATTAGCCGCGTTTCCAAAGTTGGTCGGAGGCACCGCCAATCAAGGGAAACAACACACGTACGTGGAAACAGAAAACGTGCGATACGTGTATCAACCGTTGGAAAATGGAACCATGTATTTACTGTTAGTCACGAATAAAGCGTCGAATATTTTGGAGGATTTGGACGTTTTGAGAATGCTGGCGAAGACGTTGCCGGAGTACTGCTATCAACAAGTGGACGAAGAAGGCGTGAGCAAAGCGGCGTTTGAGTTGATATTCGCATTCGATGAAGTCATCTCAGCCGGACATAAAGAAAACGTGACCATGAGTCAAATTAGAACATTTATGGAGATGGAATCGCACGAGGAGAAGTTACACAAGATGATCATTCAATCGAAGATTAACGATACGAAGGACGTGATGAAAAGGAAGGCGATGGAGATTGATAAGATTAAAGTGGAGAAGAAGATGGAAAGAGGCGGAGGAGGAAGCGGCGGATTTGGTGGTGGTGGCATCTCTGGGTTTCAAGAGAGAGATTCCGATCCGTTCGCGTCATCGGGAGGCCGATCTGGCAGCGGAGGTGGTGGTTTTGGCGACGATATGGACAACATCGGCGGGTACGGAGGCAGCTCGAAAGCCGCCTCGGACGGCTACGGCGAACCGAGAGGTCCCAAAGGCCTCGCCGCAAAAGCTGGGCCGAAGAAAGGGATGGTTTTGGGGTCGAAGCAAAAAACGAACCGGTTCATGGACGCTTTGCGACAGGAAGGCGAATCCGTGGAGACGGAATACACCAAAGGGAACGAGGCGAGCGCGCAAGTCCCGCAAGTCCCGCAAGAATCCGTCAGCATCATCGTCGAGGAGAAGTTAAACGTTCACTTATCCAAAGATGGTGGTTTAGAAAGCATGGAAGTACAAGGTACGATGATGATGGAAATCCAAAACGAAGACGACGCGTTTGTAAAGGTTGCGATTGATACCGGCGCGAACGAAGGGTACCAATTCAAAACGCATCCAAACATTGACAAGCAATTACACGCTAACGAAGGTATTTTGGGATTGAAAGATCCAAACCGACCGTTTCCGTGTGGTAGCCCGCTTGGTATTTTGAAATGGCGTTTCCAAACCAAAGACGAGAGCAAAGTGCCGATTGTTATCAACTGCTGGCCGTCTGTGTCCGGCGGCGAATCCTTCGTCTCTATCGAATACGAAGCCTCGGACGGCATGGAGTACGAAAACGTCTCCATCGTCATCCCTTTGCCTTCCTCCCGGGAACCACCAACCGTTAACAGCTGCGATGGCGACTTCACGGTTGACTCTAGACGAAACGAACTGGTATGGACCATTGATTTAATCGACGATTCGAATCGAAACGGAAGCATGGAATTCGTCACGCCGGCGTGCGACGGCGAACTCTTCTTCCCAGTCCAAGTCAACTTTTCCGCCCGATCAACCTTGTGCGACGTGAAAATCGTCGGCGTCAGTCGAACGACCGACGATACGCCGGTTAAATACGGCGGGGAGACTAAATTAACCGTAGAAGAGTACACCGTCGCTTAAAAAAAAAGAAGAAGGAATACTAAATATAATAATAAAGAGAGTGAGAAGAGACGAGAAGGAGGAAATTTTTGTAACACGTAGTTTTTAAACACACACACTAATAACTGATGAATAACAACAATCTAAATACTAACGATCGATTATTAACGCGGCATCTTTCTTTCGCGCTGCTCAAACGACGACGATACGCGCAAGATCACTAGTACCGTTTTGGAAAAAAGCAGTAAAAAGTCTTGGACGAAAGGAGGGGCAGAACCTCACTTTTCTTTCTCCCGTGACAACAAAAAATCGGCAAATCGTATTATTATTATACACTTTTTGTTCTTTCTCTCCTCTGCTTTTGTGCTCCTCGCGCGCACGATAGTGTAGTATATTCAACTTTGTTTGTTTGTTTGTTTGTTTGTTTGAAAGAGAGAGAGATTGTGAGCGAGACGCATCATCATCATCATCATCATCATCAAATCATCATGTCGGGGAAGAAAAAATCTTCGAAATCGGGAGGCAAATCCACCCTGGAGGAAACTCTGAAGAAGTACCGCAAAGGCGAGAAAGCGGCGGCGAAGATCATGATTGACGTCGCCCGCGATCGAGCTGCGTTGGACGCGCGATCGGAAGCGCAACAAGATCGGATACGGAGACAAGCGGAGCAGGAGAGGCAACGACAGGAGGAGAAATTGAAGAAAGCAAACGCAAAGTTGTTGAAAGATAGGGAGGCGGCGTTACAGGCGCAGGCGGGCGGGAATCAACCGCAACAAGTACTACACGTTCCGACGTCTTTGCTCGCGCGACAAAAAGCGACCATTGATTGCCTGAAAAGAACGAGAGAGCAAATGACGAACAGCGAGTTGAAAGCTTTGCTCGGTTTTGACACGCACCTCGATAAGCAGTCGGAGTTGTTTTTGACTTTGAAAGCGAACGAGAAGATTTTGTACGACGAGAAGAGAGATACACTGAAGTATAAGCCGAAATTCGACATACAGAATAAGAACGAGCTTTTAGGGTTGATTGTGAAGCACGCGGATGGGGTGTTGGAGGAAGATTTAGGCGATAGTTACGACGGCGTGTTGGTTGACGTGATGAAGTTGGAGGAAAGCGGAAAGGTGTGGCGAGTGCAAAATTCAGAGACGAGGAAGTGGGTGACGTATCCGAGGGTGAGCGTCGTGGATGAAGACGGTGCGAATAATAAGGAGGGAGAAGAGGAGGAGGAGGAGAACGTCAACAAAGAGTTAATCGACGAGGAGTTTGTGAAGATGTACGCCGAGGTGAAGATTCCGGAGGAGGAGGCTGAATTTGATAAGGAGTTGCGAAAAGCGAACATGGAACCGGCGGCGAAACGGTCGTTTCGAAAGGTCTCGCGAGAAGAACTCGAGGCGGAGAAGAAATTGATGAAAAAGAAGAAGCGAGCACCGAACTTTGAGAGAATGAAATTGACAAACGTACACATGAAAGATTTGTTCAAAGGCGACGCGCCGGATGCGCTCGTATAGATGAAATTGCAATAATTGTAGTAGTAATGTTAGGTAGTAGTAGTAATTCAAACGCAACTTCTTTCTTATTGAAGCGGTAAAGAGCACCCGCTCGTAATCGTACACAAAGAAAACTTCTTCACAGCATCCGATTCGCTTTGTTCTTGGACACACGCGAACGCGCACTTTGTCGGATTAAAAGATAATCCATCGATATCTTTTCTCTCAGTTCGGCGGCCTTCGCGGCCGCAGTTGATTGTGCACCTCATGAAGTCTCTGCACGCTTTCGAGTGAATGCAATCGCGCGTTTGGTCGCCACACTTGTTCAGTAAGCATCTGCGAGTGGTGTATAAAATGGACAAAGAGAGAGAGGAAGAGAGAGAGGGATGTGAGTGTTTAAAATACACGAGGGTAAACAAGAGAAAAAAAAAAGAGAGAAACGCGCTCACCGCAACGGGCCATCTTCCTCTTCTTCGCGGCGATTGCGATCGAAATGCCCGCCCACGCGATCCCAGAATTCCCCTCTCTCGTCCATGGAATGTCCGTGCCATACCGCGTGCGCGGAGGAATGATCCTGAAGTAAAGAACGCCCCATGTTGTTTTCTTCGTCCAAAGCTCCCTCCGCCGAAAAGATAAAGAAGAACACAGACAGAGCGGCAAAGACGACGCGAAAGGAACGACTTTTGCGATCGAGTGCGATTTTTGTAGCGTTAGTTTTGAGCATTTTCTTATTAAAGTGGCGGTTTGTTTATTCGTTTGTATTTATCTGCGCCGGTAGAGAGCTGTCGATCACAACGTACTATAAAGTGAGGATCAGAACGATTAATTATTTTCTTATACTAGAATCCGAGGGAGAACCTCGTGAAAATTTCACGAAAAGTTATTCACTCGTCACTCTCTTCCTTCCGAGGAGGCGTTGAGAAGGACCTCGCAGTGGACTAACCGCAACAAAGTCGTCAAATGGTCCTGCACTTCTTGAAAGAACAACGCTTTCGTCGCGACCGGCTCGGCGTCGTTTTCAAGCGCTCGTTCCAATCGACGTTTGACTTGAGCGATGTCGTCTTGTAAGGAAGAACGCGCGACGAGAACGTTATTGTTGTTTGCGTCGTCGCCTTTTCTCGGCGTCGTGACTTCTTCTTCGCTGGATTCACCTTGTTGTTCGACTTTCAGAGAAGAAGCGTTTGTGGCGCTCTCTTTCTGTTTTCGCATCTTTGTCTTTACCCCTGCTTTAGCGGTTTCGTCTGCGGCGCGCTTCAATCTCAACGAAGCGTTGGTCATCGCCATCGATCTCAACTCTTCTCGCAAGGACAAGATTTCTTTGCTAAGTAAATTGACGTTAATTTCCGCGTATCTTCTGTTGTTTTCTGCAACGGTCGCGTGTATGTGACGTTCGTACGCGCAAACGACGGCGTTGCGCAACTCGTCGCGAAGATTTTCTTCCGATATCATATCGATCGATTCTTTCGTTGCGGCGATGATAGCTTCCCGAATCGCCTCTGTATTTTGTACGTTCTCGATATTATTTGTCGTCGCTACTCCTGCCTCTACCTCTCTTGACGCTATTTCTGTTGCCGTTTTATGTCGTGGAGGCGTTGATGCGAACGCTTGCTCAATGGCCAGAGGTAGAGTTCCACCGAACGCCTTGTCTTTCGCCGGTTGGATTGCCACCGGTGAGGCCGCGCGTTGGCTTTCGTATTCGGCAAAGATCACATCATCCATTTTCGTTATCTTACGTTCCCTCGTCGGTCGTGAAGGCGTCCCGTTTGGAGTAATCTGTATTCCTCCAACTTGCGTAAGCGCGTCCAGGAGAACGCCTAATTTGTCATTATTGGTTTTACCACTCTCACCGCGTTTCTCATTCTGATCCTCGCTCGATGCGCGCATTCTTGGCGTTGCTATCGCCGCCATCGCACTAGTAGTCATTACGTTTGTTGTAGTAGTCGTAGTAGTCGTATTGGTCGTAGTCGTTTGTACTGACGTGGCGCCTGTCGCGTTGTTGTCATTGTTGTTATCGTTGTTACTCTTGTTCTTCGTGCGATTCCTATTTCCTAAGTTGCCGTGTTTTTTTCCAACCTGAGGCCAAACGAGTTCCTTAGTCGAATCAAAAATTTCTTTCCTTTCCATCATCGACTGGATTTCCTTATTAATCTCCTCGCATCGACACTCGCACTCACCCTCGCGAACGATGCGAACGCACTTCGACGGTGGTGAAGAAGCCGGCGCTGATGTCGTGAATTTCTTTCTTCTACTACTCCCTCCGCTCGCGTCTGAAGTGGCGGCCGCGGAGGCGGTGATACTTCCCTTGGAATCTACTATCTCTATGTTTACTAATTTCTCGCATAAATTGAGAGACGCCACGTTGTATTTTATGCACGTGTGCAAATAATCAGTATCTGTTCCGTACCTGTTTCGATCCAAATTCGTGCCGTATTCTACGCCGTCTTCGCTCTCGTATAAACCGTCGTGTTTTTTCAAATCTTCGGGCAGCACTCGATGCGTCGTCAGCTCAGCTCTTCCTCCTGCCGCTTCTCCCTTGTTACTTCCACCTTTCTTCTTTTTGATATTACTCTTTTGAACGCTACCGTCGCCACCAGATGAGCACGAAGAAGAAGAGAGCGCGACCACTTTCGTCTTTCTCGTATTCTTCGATAACAACTTCAAAGCGTTTCTTCTCCTGCCGTCCTTGCGATTCTTCTCCGCCGTTTGTATCGCCGACATGATTTGTAAAAACGCCGACGACACCGACGCGCATTCGACTGTTTCCCGATGTAATTTTGTCCGTAAAAAATGCTCGTCCAAGGCGTTGAGAGGATAGTGCGACCAGTCGAACTTTGCGCGATATAAGAGCTGATTGTTCGCCGGTCGAGAGACGGCGCCGGTGGTCAAAGCCGGACGTTGTATTCGTTGCTGCGGCGTCGTTATCTCTGGCGTCATCTTAGTCGTAAATTCTTCCTCGGAGGAGAGTCGTTTGCGTCGTCTTCGTTGCCTCGTCGTCGTCGTCCTTTCTCCCTCTTTTCTTTCTTCTCTCTTCTTGGTGGTTTCAACACCAAAAGTCTGATGCAAAATCTCCTCCTTTTCCTCCTCTTCTTCTTCTTCTTCTTCCGCGTCGGCGAAGGTACTTTTGGCTTTTGTCGTCGTCGTCGTCGTGGTAAAGATCAACGTCTTCTTAACGATACCATCATCGTCCGTTTTATTCTTCGTCGATATCGTTTGTGGTTTCATCGTTGTCTCTTTCTTCTTTCGTTGCTCTCGTTTCTCACTCATCTGGTATAAAGCTTTTTTCTCTTTTTCCTCCCGACGATGAGACTTTTGAGACATCATATGTTTCTTCCAGAGGTTGGTTGCGCGTACTCTCACAGCCCGACGAGAGAAGATACTATAAAAAGTTTTGCCCTCAATCAACAAAGAATTCGTACTCGTCACTTTTACGACTGATGGGAAAAAGAGACACAGAGAGGTGTGAGAGGCTTTTAGCCGGAAGACTTTTCTCTTCTTCTTTTAAATAAGTAGAGTGTTGAGATATCGAGAAAAGAGACCAACGTAGTGTAACCGCAAAACTCCCTCAGAAAAAAAACGGAAGAAAAAGTAACACCCTTTTTGAGAAGAAGAGGCTTTAAAAAAAAAAGGACATTTCGTATTTTCAAC
>Ga0181597_10005472_pt1 | contig 12179 bp, 9 predicted proteins | sample 041ome_5_FD_148647 | JGI IMG/M metagenome (GOLD analysis project Ga0181597, IMG submission 148647) | Coastal salt marsh microbial communities from the Groves Creek Marsh, Skidaway Island, Georgia - 041403US metaG (spades assembly) | ecosystem: Environmental > Aquatic > Marine > Intertidal zone >... | reverse complement strand
ACAGCGTTCATCATTATCCCCTGATTCCTTTCTATATTTATTACTCCATGTTTGGTTTTCAGCGCGTCGGCGATTTATGCTGGGCGGCGGGTGATTTGCAGGCGCGAGGCTTCCTGATCGGTGCAACGGCAGGAAGAACGACGTTAAACGGTGAAGGTCTGCAGCATCAGGACGGCCACAGCTTGCTGTTGTCCTATACCATTCCGAACTGTATCTCCTACGACCCGACTTATTCCTATGAGATGGCAGTAATCATTCAGGATGGTATTCGTCGTATGTATGACAACGACGAGTCGGTGTTTTATTACATTACCTCGATGAATGAAAACTATGTTCATCCGGATATGCCAAAAGGTGCGGAAGAGGGCATTCTGAAAGGCATGTATTTACTGGAAGATGGCAGCAGCAAGGAATATAAGGTAGCAGCCGGTGCTGCTGCGAAAGGCAAAAAAGCCAGTTCTGTGCGACTTCTTGGTAGTGGTACTATTCTCAGGGAAGTCAGGGCTGCAGCAGAAATTCTGCGCAAGGAATACAAGGTTGCCGTGGATGTGTGGAGCGCTACAAGTATTAATGAGCTGGCACGCGATGGTCTGGATGTTGATCGCTGGAATATGCTGCATCCTGACAAAAAACCCAGAGTATCCTACGTAGAGGAATGTTTGTCTGCCGGAGAAGGCCCGGTGATAGCTGCAACGGATTATATGAAGTTGTATGCAGACCAGATACGGGCATTTGTTCCTGCGCCTTACAAGGTGCTGGGTACTGATGGTTTCGGGCGTAGCGATAGCCGTGAAAAACTGCGTCACTTCTTCGAGGTCAATAGCAGCTTTATCGTTGTTGCCGCCCTGGGTGAACTGGCCAAGCAGGGGCAGATTGATGCCAAGGTTGTCAGTGCCGCCATCAAGAAATTCAAGCTTGATCCGGAAAAAATTAATCCATTGATGGCTTGAAATTAAAAAGATAGAAGATAGAAGATAGAAGATAAAAAATTAAAAGAGAAAAAGCTGGCTGGATTCCTTAAGTCGGCAAGTTTCATCTTTATATATTGAATCGCTAGAATTAGCGCAAATGAATTCCAGGAGTATGAGAAGTGGCAGTTGAAAAAATTCAGGTTCCGGACATCGGCGATGAGCAGGAAGTTGAGGTCATTGAAATCCTGGTGTCACCCGGAGATGAGGTTAATGAAAATGACTCACTCATCGTTCTGGAGAGTGACAAGGCTGCGATGGAAATTCCTTCACCGAAAGCCGGTCCGAAAGCCGGTGTTATCAAGGAAATACTGGTTAAAGTCGGTGCCCAGGTAAGTCAGGGAACGGAGATTGTCAGTATGGAGATTGCAGGTGATAGCAAAAGTGATATTTCCGGTGATAGTAGCAGTGACAGTGCAGAGGCAAGTGCAGCAGAAAGCGAAAAAAGCAGTGCGGCAAAAGCAGAAGAACCGATAAAAGAAGACGTCGCCAAAACTGCGCCAGCCAAGGAAGAAGCTCCGGCAGCGAAGGCTCCTTCGGTGTCTGCTATTCAGGAAGTTCTGGTTCCCGATCTGGGTGAAGACAGTGATGTGGATGTGATAGATATCCTGGTCTCTGTTGGTGATGAGATTAATAAAGAAGATGGCCTGGTTACCCTTGAAACAGACAAAGCGGCCATGGATGTACCTTCACCTGCCGCAGGTAAAGTTGTTGCTATCAAATTGAAAGTCGGTGACAAGGTCAGTGAAGGCTCTTTGATCCTGGAACTTGAAACAGCAGGAGAAGCGACTGCTGCAGAAGAAAGTGCGCCGGAAAAAAGTGTAAGTAACGACAAGGCTGTTGCGCAAGAAAAACCGGCAGCAGTGACCACACCTGCGCCTGCCAAGCCAGTTGAAACCCCCAGTACATCTAGGGCTGGCTCTGCCAGCGGAAGTGATGCAGATGTTTATGCCGGTCCAGCCGTTAGAAAACTGGCCAGAGAACTGGGTGTTCATTTGTCCGAGGTCTCTGGCAGCGGTGCTCGCGGCAGAATAGTTAAGGAAGACGTTCAGTCATTTGTAAAAGCCAGAATGCAGGGTGGCACGGCAAGTGTTGCCAGTTCTTCCGGCGCAGGTTTGCCGGGAATCGAAGATATCGATTTCAGTCAGTTTGGTGAGGTCGAAGAGGTCGAGTTGACCAAGCTGCATCGCTTGACTGCGCAGAATATGACGCGCAACTGGCTCAATGTGCCGCATGTCACGCAGTTTGATGAAACTGATGTGACTGATCTGGAAGATTTTCGTCAGGCACAGAAAGCACTGGCAGAAAAGAAAGGCATCAAGCTCACTCCACTGCCGTTTATCGTGAAGGCATGTGCCCAGGCTTTGGCAGAATATCCACAGTTTAATGTTTCCCTGCATTCCTCCGGCACAAAACTGATTCAGAAAAAATATATCCATATTGGTGTCGCAGTGGCAACTCCTGCCGGGCTGATGGTGCCGGTAGTAAAAAACGTCGATAAAAAATCCATCTGGCAGATTGCTGCAGAAATTGCCGAGCTCGGAGCCAAGGCCAAGGACAGAAAATTAACCAAGGAAGAAATGCAGGGTGCCAGTTTCACTATTTCAAGCCTGGGGAATATCGGTGGTACAGGCTTCACGCCCATAGTTAATGCGCCGGAAGTGGCGATCCTGGGTGTCTCCAGAACAACAGTCAAACCGGTTTATATTAATGGCGAGTTTGTGCCACGCAAAATGCTGCCCTTTACCCTGTCCTACGACCATCGTGCAGTAAACGGCGTCGATGGGGGAATGTTCTGTACTTTCCTCGGCAGCCTGCTTGCTGACATAAGACTACTCACTCTGTAAGGAATTTATCATGCCTACCTTTGATATCGTTTCTGAAGTAGATATGCATGAAATGTCTAATGCGGTAGACCAGGCCTCCCGTGAAATTGGTACACGATTCGATTTCAAGGGCGTACCAGCCAGTTTCGAGCTCAGTGATAATGTCGTGGTTTTAACGGCAGAGGTGGACTTCCAGATTCAGCAGATGATGGATATATTGCAAAGCAAAATGGTAAAACGCGGGCTGGATATCAGCTCACTGAAAAGCGCAGATATCGAGAATGTTGGTCAAAGGGCCATAATGAAAGTGGCTGTGCAGCAAGGTATCGAGGCCGATATTGCACGTAAAATTGTCAAGAAAGTAAAAGAGCAAAAAATGAAGGTACAGGTGGCTATTCAGGGAGAAAAGTTACGCGTTACCGGTAAAAAAAGGGATGATTTACAGGGTGTAATAGCCATGCTCAAGGATGAAAACTATGGATTACCACTTCAGTTTAATAATTTCAGGGATTGAGTCTCACCCACCTCGATGCATTCTGATTGACCCGTTGTACCAGCTTGAAATCCTCCGCTGGCTCTGCCCCGATACTCGCATTACAGCGAAATTCCTGTGATAATCTGCGCACTTTCCTGAGGTGGACACGCTTAAAAAATCAACACAATGAATCCGAGCAGAAAAAAATCAATATTAATTGCCACTGGCATCACCGTTGTTGTTGCCTTGTGGATGCTGTCAGGACTTGGCAGCAGCCCGGTTGAATTCAGTGTCACGCCTACCGGTAGTGAGGCCACTGGTGAGCCCATGCGTGTGCGTGTTGAGCGCATTAGTGCCAATGAGGTAACCCGTGAGATTGTTATCAGCGCGAGAACTGAGCCAAATCGTTATGTTCGTCTGAAAGCTGAAACTGATGGTGCCGTGGTCGCTCTGATGGCAGACCGAGGGAACCCGGTTGTCGCAGGTGAGACAATTCTTGAGCTTGACATGCGTGATCGAAATGCCCGTCTCTCCGAGACAGATTCATTGGTAGACCAGCGTGAACTGGAATTACAAGCCAGGCAGAATTTACGTAATAGAGAGTTTGCCTCCGAGGTTGAAATTGCTGAGGCCAAAGCTCGTCTGGAGAGTGCCAGAGCTGCAAGAGCTCGTATTGCCCTTGAATTGGATAATATTTCCATTGCTGCGCCATTTGATGGTTTGGTTCAGGAACGCTCGGTAGAGATAGGAGATTATGTACGCGCCGGAGATACGGTAGTCGATATTGTGGACATAGATCCACTGATAATCGCAGGGGATATTAATGGAAAGGAAGTCAGTGAATTATATGTAGGTAGCAGAGGTACGGCTGTGCTGGTGAACGGAATACAGTTGAATGGAATAATTCGCTATCTTGCGCCAGTGGCTGATGAAAATACCCGTACTTTTCGTGTTGAACTTGAGGTTCCCAACCCTGCCAATATTCGTGCGGGTTTAACCGCTGAATTACAGCTCGAAGGCTCCAGAATTTCTGCTCATGATATTTCACCTTCATTACTTACTCTTGCTGATGATGGCACCGTTGGAGTAAAGACAGTAAATAGTGCTAACAGAGTAGATTTTTATCCAGTGGAAATTGCCGGTGCAAGCACTGATGGAATTCTGGTAACAGGGCTTCCCACAGATGTCACAGTCATTACTGTAGGGCAGGGTTTTGTTACCGTTGGTCAGCAGGTAGAGCCTGTTAGTAATAACGCCACGCTGGAGAGTAACGCCGCTTATGAACGCGCTGATTAGTGCTTTTATAAATCGCCCCAGACCGGTAATTCTCATTCTGGCCCTGCTTATTGTGGCGGGCATCACCAGCTATGTGTCTGTTCCCAAGGAAGCGGAACCAGATATAGATATTCCCCAGATTTATATCAATATTATCCACGAAGGTATTTCACCGGAAGATGCAGAGCGCCTTTTGCTTCGGCCTATGGAAACAGAGCTGCGCTCCATCGAAGGCCTGAAAGAGATGCGGGCAACCGGCTCAGAAGGATCCGGTGTCATTATTCTTGAGTTTGATGCGGGTTTTGATGCTGACAGGGCTTTGACTGATGTACGAGAAAAGGTTGACCTGGCACGTAATGAATTGCCCAGTGATTCAGAGGAGCCATTCGTACAGGAAATAAACACCTCATTGTTTCCGGTAATTACCGTTATGCTCCACGGTGATGTGCCGGAGCGATCACTGGTTACCCTTGGACGTAATTTGCGCGACACGCTGGAAGGTATTCCAGGTGTTTTGTCAGCAGATATTGGCGGTGACCGCGAGGAACTGCTTGAGGTTATTGTTGATCCGGTGGCTTTGGAAAGTTACAACCTGAATTATGCTGACCTTATCTCCTATGTAAGTCGCAACAATCGACTGGTGGCGGCAGGTGCTCTGGACAGTGGAGAAGGACGTTTCGCGGTAAAAGTTCCTGGTGTAATCGAGGATCTTCAGGATCTTCTTACCATGCCGGTTAAAACCGACGGACTTAAAATTGTAACTTTCCAGGACGTAGCAACGGTCCGGCGTACCTTTAAAGATCCTACCAATTTTGCCCGTCTTGATGGCAACCCTTCCATCGCTCTTGAAATTACCAAGCGTGCCGGCGCAAATATTCTTGAAGTGGTTGATACCGTGAAATTTGTTGTTCAACAGCAGCAGCAATTTTGGCCGGAAAATGTGCAGGTAACCTATACCTCTGATAATTCCAAACAGGTGCGTGTGATGCTCAACGACCTGGTAAACAATGTTGCCATTGCTGTGATTCTTGTCATGATCGTTATTCTGGGGGCCCTTGGCCTGCGTTCAGCTGGACTCGTCGGGGTTGCCATCCCCGGTGCATTCCTGTCTGGCATTCTGGTGATTTACCTGATGGGTTACAGCATGAATATAGTGGTGCTGTTTTCCCTGATAATGGCAGTCGGCATGCTGGTAGATGGTGCTATCGTCGTGGTCGAACTGGCGGAAAGAAATATCAAACATGGTTATAGTTCGAAACTTGCTTTTACAGAAGCTGCCAAACGTATGGCCTGGCCAATTACAGCGTCCACAGCGACTACTCTGGCAGTATTCATGCCCTTGTTATTTTGGCCGGGACTGATCGGCGAATTTATGAAGTTCCTGCCCATTACCCTGCTGGTAACGCTGGCAGCGTCCCTGTTTATGGCACTTTTGTTTGTCCCGACAGTTGGCGCCTTGTTAAAAAACAAGGATTCCAACCAGGACCTTTCACAGGAAACGACCATTGAAGAAGTGGATGTGCTGGCAGAAGGTCGTGAGGGTCTAAAGCAATTGTCAGGTTTCACCGCAATATATGTTGATTTCGTCAGTAAGGTATTGCACCGACCGCTATTGGTTCTGGGTATAGCTTTTGCGTTTCTGATTGGTACTTTTGTCCTTTATAGCAATCTTGGAAAGGGCGTCGAATTCTTTCCAGATGTAGAGCCGGAATTTGCAGTATTGAATATTCATTCACGTGGTGATTTATCCGTATATGAGCGGGACCAGCTGGTTGCCGAGGTAGAAAACCGAATTCTTAATATGGAAGAATTTGAGTCGGTTTATACGCGCAGCGGAGTCAATCTGGGCAATGATATAGATGAGGATATTATCGGTCGTATCCAGCTAAGTCTGGTTGACTGGGAACTCAGGCGTCCAGCAGCGCAGATAATGGATGAAGTTCGGCAACGCACCGCAGATATTCCCGGTATTATCGTCGAGCCTCAGGTACAGGAATCCGGTATTACTTCGGGTAAAGCTATCCAGCTGGAATTATCTGCATTAAATACAGAGCTGCTTCCGGAAGCCATTGAGCATTTGCGCTCTGGCATGAATGAGATGGGGGGGTTTATTGATGTCACTGACTCCCGGCCACTTCCAGGGATTGATTGGAAGCTCGAAGTGGATCGCCAGGAAGCTGCTCGCTTTGGCACCGATATAAGTACCATCGGAAGTGCCGTGCAATTAATTACCAATGGCATCATGCTTGGCGATTTTCGCCCCGATGATGCCGATGATGAAGTGGATATTCGGGTTCGTTTTCCGGAAACCATGCGTAATATCCAGATGCTGGATCGACTTACAGTAAATTCCATTCAGGGAAATATTCCCGTCAGTAATTTCATGTCACGCGTTGCAGCTCCACGGGTGGGAAATATTCAGCGAACTGACGGTAACAGGGTGCTTAATATTGCGGCTGATGTGCCTGACGATGTCCTGGCTGATGACAAGGTGCAGCAGTTGGAGCAGTGGTTGGCAAGCGGCATGCTAGATCCTGATATCAGGGTCAATTTCAAGGGCGAGGATCAGGATCAAAAAGAAGCGGAAGCATTTTTGAGCAAAGCTTTCGGGGTGGCCATGTTTCTTATGGCCATTATTCTGGTGACCCAGTTCAACAGTTTTTACCAGGCCTTGTTAATCCTGACCGCGGTAATGTTTTCCACCATTGGCGTTCTGCTTGGTCTCATGCTTATGGATCAGCCGTTCGGTATCGTTATGTCAGGCATTGGCGTTATCGCCCTTGCCGGTATTGTGGTGAACAATAATATTGTTTTGATTGATACCTATAATCTGATCAGGAAAAAAGGCGCCGATGCAGTAGAGGCGGCCATACTAACCTGTTCGCAACGCTTGCGCCCGGTGCTACTCACTACTGTGACTACAATTCTGGGTCTCTTGCCCATGACCCTGGGAATGAATTTCGATCTCATCAATCGCCATATCCAGATTGGTGGACCCTCCACCCAGTGGTGGACTCAACTCGCATCTGCCATTACCTTTGGACTGGCTTTTGCGACGGTGCTCACCTTGGTCATGACGCCTTGCATGCTGGTATTGGGTGATCGCATAGGCGCTCGATTCAAAAAAACTGAACTGGCCAGCTGATTCATACTTTTTTTAATTCAGTGGACTGTTGTCCATTTCCAGAATAAATTCAGTTTCAATCCCGTTTACATTCACCGTGTAGGTTCCTGCAGACAGGTTGGCAACATCAAGTGCAATAGTGCTCTGAAAAGGTTCTGTCACTGCAATACAGGTCTCGGCCGGGCCCAGCGTGGATTCTGCCAGTACCACCGTAAACTGGTTATCGGTATAGGAAACTGCCGGTGATAACAGTGCTACGCAGGGAACCGAAAGAAAACCGCTTACGGAAAGGCTCACCTGCAGGGGAAAAGATTCCATTATCAGCACCTCAACGGTTTCAACGCTTACCAGGGAGTTTTTGTTGGCTCGGGAAATGACGAGACGTCCCTGTTGATCCATGGCAAGAATGATATCGCTGTAATAGGCATTGGATTTTCCACTAATGACAGCGCCTTCCGGGATGACCAGTTCACCTTTTGTGAAGACAGCAGGGGCTGCACTCAGTGTCGGGCTGACAAGAGCCAGCATTGCGGTGAAGATGAAAATATAAAAGCGGAATGCTTTGAAATAAAAATTCAGGTGTGGGTTTTTTAGCATCGATCCTTTCTCGTTTTGAACAGTTCTGCTTATTTGCATGGTGATTATAATCATGCCAGCATTTTCATTGCATGAATTAAAGCTTAACAAGCCACTAGAGTCAGTTAAGCCATTGAAACTTTCTCAGGGCGAAGCTATCGCCGAGGAATACTATGCCTTCAGCTTCGAGCCTGTTCTTCTGTTTAAGCCAGGGTTGGCTGCCGACTGTAAAAGAAAGCTCGCCCTTGCTGTTCACCACCCTGTGCCAGGGCAGGCGCGAGTCATGGGGCAGGTTTTTCAGGGTGGTGCCTACGTAGCGGGCATGGTTGGGATATCCGGCCAGGCGGGCAATCTGCCCATAGGTGGCGACACTGCCTGAAGGAATAGCGGCTACGATTTGCCAGATTTCTTCTTCCAGGCTTGATGTCTGCACTTTTGCCTCCACATAAAGAACATTGGGATAGTTTTCATTTTAGCCAATTATGAATACTGATATTGGCTCAAGAGAATAAATTACAGCAATCATGCGTGCATTATTTCTTATTTTTATAATCGTGCCCATCGTGGAAATGCTACTTCTGTTTGAGGTCAGTGACCATATTGGCGGGCTTTCTACTGTGGGACTGGTTGTGCTGACTGCTGCGATTGGTATTCAGGTATTAAAACAACAGGGCTTATCGACTTTTAGTCGCGCTAACAAGCGCCTGGAAAGTGGAGAATTGCCTGGTCAGGAAATCATTGAAGGTTTGTTCCTCGCCGTCGGTGGCGCTTTCCTGCTGACACCGGGATTTATCACAGACAGCGTCGGCTTTCTTTTTCTTATCGGGCCAACACGCAGAATGCTGGTTAACTGGCTGCTTCGATCTGGGAAAATATCAGTTTTTACTGGTGCTACCAGCCGTACCTTTACTGCCAGTGGTTTCTCTCATCGAGAAAATAATTCTGACGGGGTGTATGAAGGGGAGTTCAAGGCTGAAAAACCGGTAAATTCTCGTTTGAATGAGCCCGATGACCACTAATTCAAAGAAATAACGGTTTTTTTCAAAACTTTTTACTTTTTTCTATTGAAATCCCTCCAATCAGCCCCATCTTCTGGGTTCAAATCATGGTTTGGCGCTGATCTGCTCAGATAAATCACTGGTTTGTAAGGAATTTAGGATTCTGAGGTTATTGAGACCTGGGATATCTGGATATCTGCATCGCTGGGGACATCTTGTCCGTTGCTGAAAATTTAAGTTTTGTTAACCCAAGAGTTTTGGAGATAAAAAGAATGAACATTCGTCCGTTACAAGACAGAGTCGTAGTGAAACGAAAAGAAGAAGAAACTACTTCTGCTGGTGGAATCGTGTTACCAGGCTCAGCTACTGAAAAGCCCTCACAGGGACAGATCGTAGCAGTTGGTCCGGGTCGTCTGATGGAAAACGGTGATGTCCGCCCATTAGATCTGAAAGTTGGCGATACCGTTTTATTTGGTAAATATGCCAGTAACACCGTCAATATTAATGACGAAGAATTACTGATTCTGAACGAAAGCGAAATCTTCGGTGTACTTGAAGGTTAATCTGCCGGGTATCAAGTAAAGATTTTAAATTGATCGTAAAAGCTAACTGAATAAAAAATAGGATTTAAGACAATGGCTAAAGAAGTAAAGTTTGGAGATAGCGCCCGCCAAAAAATGCTGAAAGGGGTTAACCTGCTGGCTGATGCGGTAAAAGTAACCCTCGGTCCCAAAGGACGCAATGTTGTACTGGATAAATCTTTCGGTGCACCTACTGTTACTAAAGATGGTGTTTCTGTTGCGAAGGAAATCGAACTGAAAGACAAGTTCGAAAACATGGGCGCACAGATGGTCAAGGAAGTTGCTTCCCAGACTTCTGATGTGGCCGGTGACGGTACTACTACTGCTACCGTTCTGGCTCAGGCAATTCTTAACGAAGGTCTGAAGTCTGTTGCTGCTGGCATGAACCCAATGGATCTCAAACGCGGTATCGACAAAGGCGTCATCGCGGTAGTTAAGGAACTGGGCAAAATGTCCGCTCCCTGTACTGAAGCCAAATCCATTGCCCAGGTAGGATCTATTTCTGCCAACTCAGATACCAGCGTTGGTGAAATTATTGCCGAGGCCATGGAAAAAGTAGGCAAAGAAGGGGTTATTACCGTTGAAGAGGGTTCAGGTCTGGAAAATGAACTGGATGTTGTAGAAGGCATGCAGTTTGACCGTGGTTATCTGTCAGCCTACTTCATCAACAATCAGGACACCATGTCAGTAGACCTGGAAAATCCTTTGATTCTTCTGGTTGAAAAGAAAGTATCCAATATCCGTGACTTGCTGCCTCTTCTGGAAGGTGTGGCAAAATCAGGTCGTCCTCTTCTGGTTATTGCCGAAGACGTAGAAGGTGAAGCCCTTGCTACTCTGGTTGTAAACAACATGCGCGGCATCGTTAAAGTGGCTGCTGTTAAAGCACCAGGTTTTGGTGATCGTCGTAAAGCCATGCTGGAAGACATTGCTATCCTTACTGGTGGTACTGTTATTTCCGAAGAAGTTGGTTTGAGCCTGGAAGGCGCCACAGTAGAAGATCTTGGTTCTGCCAAGCGTGTTCAGATTACCAAAGACAACACTACTATCATTGATGGTGCTGGCGACAGCAGCAAGATTGAAGGCCGTGTTGGTCAGGTTCGTGCCCAGATTGAAGAAACTTCTTCTGACTATGACCGTGAAAAACTGCAGGAACGTGTGGCCAAACTGGCTGGCGGTGTTGCTGTAATCAAGGTCGGTGCTGGTACTGAAATTGAAATGAAAGAAAAGAAAGCCCGCGTAGAAGACGCACTGCATTCAACCCGTGCTGCGGTTGAAGAAGGTGTGGTACCTGGCGGCGGTGTTGCTCTGGTTCGCGCCCTGCAGAAGATCGAAAAACTGCGTGGTGATAATGAAGACCAGAATGTTGGTCTGATGATTCTTCAGCGTGCACTGACTATGCCTTTACGCCAGATTGCCAGCAATGCTGGTGAAGATGGCGCCGTTATCCTGGACAAGGTGCGTCAGGGTAAAGGTAACAATGGCTTCAACGCCGGTACTGGTGAATACGGCGATATGCTTGAAATGGGCATTATCGATCCTACCAAGGTAACCCGCTCTGCTCTGCAGGCTGCTGGTTCGGTTGCTGGTCTGATGATCACCACTGAAGCGATGGTTGCTGAATTACCTGAAGAGAAAGGTGCGCCTGCAATGCCAGATATGGGCGGTATGGGCGGTATGGGTGGAATGGGCGGCATGATGTAAGCTAGCACCCACACTTAGCTTTATAAAAAACCCCGCTTCTGCGGGGTTTTTTTTGCCTTAAATTCAGGGTTACCGAATAGATAAAAGAAAAAGTATAAAAGTGGGCCGGGAAGGTTCTCGATGCAGGTAAAAATTTACCCTAGCTTTATCCTTTTTCTTTTATCCGCTTATTCATCGAATTTGCTCTAGGTTTTGTGTCTATCAGCCTAATTTCACTAAAATTTATTTTTGTAAATTTGTTAATTGGATTTTTTTCTTGAGGAAAAAGACCCTATAATACCCCACATGAGAGATAACGATCACATCGATGTTCCCAGCATTGTTCCCGAGCATGACGAACTGGATTCCCACAGAAAGATGAAGCGCGGCACTTCAGTGCCGGTACTTGATGATGTGGTGGAAGTGAGGACCAGTGGAGCCGTTAGATTCCTGCTGACTGTCCTGACTCTGGGTCTGTTTGCGACTGGCGCTGGCGGGTATTATTTTTACAGTCAGGGTCTGCAGACGCAGGAGAACTTGAATACTGCCCAGGGCAAAATCCTGCAATTGCAGAATCGACTGAATCTTGTGGATGAGTCGGCCGAGCAGTCTTCCATGGGTTTGCTGGAACGGGTAGATACCAATTTCACCCAGATCGATCTGTTGTGGGCCAATT
>Ga0181597_10005465_pt1 | contig 12185 bp, 8 predicted proteins | sample 041ome_5_FD_148647 | JGI IMG/M metagenome (GOLD analysis project Ga0181597, IMG submission 148647) | Coastal salt marsh microbial communities from the Groves Creek Marsh, Skidaway Island, Georgia - 041403US metaG (spades assembly) | ecosystem: Environmental > Aquatic > Marine > Intertidal zone >... | reverse complement strand
CCAGGTCGAGAGTACCCATTTTCCGTGCTCTGTGCTGTTGTCTTCAAAATTATCGGTAAAAGCGACGCGAAACAAGCACAGATAAGGCACGTTAAATTGGGGAGAGAGAATTGGTAAATTAAAATAATGAAGAGTCTTTTCGGCTGCTTGAGAAAAAATGTCAAACTTTGGTAGACAATTAATACCTGAAAAAGAGTCTCGTACTCGATTTTCTACCACTCGTACGACGACTCAAAGTTCTTCTTAATACAAAAAGGAAACAAAAGTAGTATTATGCGTGTTGTTGGTGTTGTTTTACGACTCGTTTACGACTCGTTTACGACTCTTTGTCGTCGTCGTTTTTTTTCTCACTTTGTCTTTGTTTTCTGCGTTGTTCTTCTTTCAGTTCTTCTTCGAAGACGGTGCGTCCGTGGTAGGCGACGGAGCCGACGCCGAGGACGCGAGAGGTTGAGTGGTGATACATAACGACGGCTTGGCCGATAGAGACGGCTTTTTCAGGACTCACGAAGGTGATTTGGAGGAGAGGTGGAGAAGAAGAAGGAGGAGAAGAAGACTTTGCTGTTGTTGATGGCGATGATGGCGATGCCGTTGTCGTCGTCGCTTTCTCGTACGCCGAGCGGCAGAAGAGAGACACTTTTTGTTGTTGTTGTTGTTGTGGTATTCCTATCGTCGCAGAGACGAGGGGGGAGGCGTAGCGCGTTTTCACGCGGACTTGTTGCGACGAGTTGAGGGCGTCTGTGTCGTCCCCGTGGACAAAGTGGATGTCCTTTATGACGCACCAATTTGTGAGTAAAGCCGGGTGGTCGCCGCCTTCGCACACGTACACTTTGGACGATCCTTTCTCTTCTGTGCTCTTTCCAACGACAAAATACGGTTTGGGAAGACCGCCAATGCGCGCGCGTTGGCCCGCGGTCACGGAGTGCACGCTCTCGCACTCCCCCAAGATGTACTTCTCGTCGATGGTGTTAGAATCGCCCTTTCCTTCGAGGCCACCTCTTTCGCTACCGCCGCTGCTGATGCCGCTGCTGCTACTACTACGACTGCTACTACTACTACTGCTGCTACTACTGCTACCACCAATACTGCTATTCTCGATTAATAACGAATTTTCTTCTGTTATACATTCAACGTCCACGAACCACGCCGGATCTCTTTGGACGTACTCGTGCACGAAATCCGAAAAGTTCCTCTTCTTCCCGACGAAGCAAATCCCGGCTGACGATTTTCTGTCCAACACGTTCGCCACGTTCCCTAAAAGATCCCGTGCAATCAACTCGATCACGTCTTCTGCTTTTCTCAACTTTGCAAGCGGGAAAATTACGCTTTGTAACGCCTTTGACGGCACCGAGGCTAAAAAATACGTCTGGTCTTTCGTCTCGTCCTTCGCTCGACGCAACTCGATTCTTTTCAACGACGACGACAATTGCTCGATATTATCGTCACCGTACTCCCTCCAAATCTCCGCGTAATGTCCAGTCACTAAATACTTCGCCCCAATTTCTTCCCCTTTCACGTGCTCTAACAGTTTCCCAAACTTAATCTCTCGATTACACCACACGTCCGGGTTCGGCGTTTCGCCTCTCCCCACGCTCTCCGTAAACGGCGAAAACACCGACTGCCAATACTCGCGACAGAAATCCACCTCGTGTAAGTCCATAGATAAATAGTTCGCCAATTTCTTTGCCGATCGTCGGTCGGCGTCGAACATGCATTCGCTGTTCGTCTCCTCGCGCTCGTCCCAGTTTTTCATCAAGATTGCTTTCAGTTTGATATTTTCTCCTTTTTCTCCCACTGCTGCTGCTTGTAACGCGTTCTTCAACAACCACGCGCTGACGAAAGAGTCCACGCCTCCGGAAAGTGCGACCGCCACGACTGTTTTCTTATTCGTCTTCGATGATGCTAATAAATCTCGAGGGATTTGCGCCAAAACCGCTCGTTTGATGCGTTCCGGAAGTTGAGCGTACAGTTGACGATGATGATTTTTTTCTTCCCAAAAGGTTCGATTTGTTTTCTCATCAAAAGAGACCGACGAGGTTTGAAGACGACGATTTCGTCGCAGGAAAAGGAAAAGCATGTGCGGATGATGATGACGCTGTCGCCGGGAAGGGCGCAGAAGTGCGCGCATCATCACAGGCAAAAGAAGGTGTTGTTGATTCGCTCGAAAGAAAAAGAATGCATTCTTGTTTGTGAGGAGGAAAGAGAGGAAGAATTTCGCAAAATATACCGGCGTAGTCCGCTGCTCAAAACAACAACAAAAGAAAATTCTCAAGAACTCTCTCTCTAAGAGAGAAAGCAAGGAGGCGGGAAGGATTCCACGTCTAGGTAGTAGCTATTGTAATCTCTTTCTCTCTCGGGGTCTCTCCCTTTTTTCCTCCTTTTTTTTCTTTCGCGCGTGTATTTTCGCCGAACCAACAAACTCTTTTGCTTCTTTCCTTATTATTATTATGTCTACAAAATACTCTCTCGCCCCCTCTCTTTTACTCTCTCTCTCTCTCTCTCTCTTTTTCTCTCTCTCTTTTTCTCTCTCTCTCTCTTTTTTATGCTCAGCGTTAAATTAATATATTTATGCGACCGTGAACGAGTTCCACGTTTGCTTCAAGTCGCGCTCTTGACCTTTGAACCATCTCTTGTCGCCCGATTGCAACTTCATGATGTACAACGTGCCGTCCGAAACCGTCGCGGCGATCAATTGGTGACGTCCCCCTTCGTCGCCATCCGCAGTTCTCGTCAAGATTTCAAACATATAGAACGTCTTGCCCTTGTCAGTTCTGGTGAAAACGTCCAAGACAGCCGCGGTGGATACCTTGTTGGCGGCGAAGCCGCCTTCGGATCTGGTCTCGCCGGCGTACGATTGGACGCCCAACAAGTAGCCAAAGTCAGCCAACATAGCTTCCGGCTTACCGTACGATTCGATGGAGTTACCCTTCGCCTTGGTGGTAATCACCGAGATGTTGGACACTTGGTCAAAGTTATCCTCGAAATACGAGTCCGTGTCCGGGAACGGTCTCTCCTTGGACGGATTGTACTTGGACGGGAGCAAAAACGCGTACCCGTTGCCGGCGTACGGGATGAAGCCCGACGTGTTGGAAACGCCGCCAAAAACGTTGGCAGAATCACCGTACGCGGCAAACGACGGCTTCGCGGCGGTCAATGCGGCCGCGCCCTGTGTTCAAAACGGAGGATTCCGAGAAATACATTTGGTCAGATTTGTGTTCGCTAAAGCGATGATTCACCCAGAGAGAGAGGAAATTGGTGGATACGAGAGATAAAATCTCGTTTTCGCTCCCAAAAACTCTCTTCGAAGCAAAAGAAGAACACATTCGAGAGCGAACGATTTCGATCAGCTGCTGCTTTTCAACCCCCTCTTTTCTCAAAATCGAAACGCGTATTGCTTCGAGGATTTTGTCGTCGCGCGCGAATGCGCGTCCGTCGGATCGATCGAGCGTTCGCATCGAGGTCGGGTTTGTGCTCTTTCGAAACGAACGCGCGAAGCATCATCGTCGCGTGCACTCGAAGAAGAGCGAGAGTTTTGCAACCGAATTGCAGACAAAAAAAACAAAAAAAAAGCATCATCTCTCTTTTGCGTACCGCGAACAAAGACATCGCGTGTCTTCGGTCGACCGTTTCTTCGCTGGACGCGAAGGTCACGTTCGAAGTTCGCGAAACCGATTTCACGGAACGTTGTCGCTTCAAGCTTTCGGTCTTGGCGACCGACGCTTTCGCGCTCATGTGGATGGACTGGACGATAGAAGCCATTATTATTATTCGTATTTATTTTTGCGTGCTGTTATGAGGACGACGATGATGTTTTGCGCTCTTGCGTTGGTGAGAGAAAAGATTTTCCTCTGATTTTTGATTGATCTTCCTTCTTTTCCTCCTCTTTTCTCTTTTTTCACTCCGCACTGAGACAAAAACATCTGCACTTTTTGAAAAGAAGTAAGTGAAAGACGAGGGAAAAGAGAGGCAGAAAAGAGAGAGAGTCAGAGTCAGAGCTTCAAAAGAAGGAGGAGGATTACGATGACGATGATGATGACGACCACCGCGCGAAGAACACGAGGAGGAGCGCTCTTCTTCTCCACCCAAAACTCGTGTTCTACGTTTTTGTCGTCGTCGTCGAGTAGTCATCGTCGCGGTTTGGATTTGGACATTAATTCAGAAGGAAAACACAAAATGTCGTCTCTCGAGTGCAGAGTTCCGTTACGTAAAGTTCCTTTATCATCGAATCAAAGAACGATATTCTCGGCCGCGAAAGATGCTTTGTTCGGTGGTGATAAGAAGAACAACGGAAAGTCCTCTTCCTCCTCTGTATCCTCGGACGAGAAGAAGGATAAAAAAGACGACGAAGATTCCTCCTCGTTGTTAAAACGTAAATTCTCGTCTCGGAAAATAGTTCGAGACGTGGCGCCTGCTGAACTCTTCGCCATTGTCGCGGACGTGAATAAATATCACGAGTTCTTACCGTTCTGCAGACGATCGAAAGTGACGCATGAAATAGATAAAGACCGATTCGAGGCGGAACTTGAGATTGGATTTAAAGTGTTCAACGAAAGGTACACGTCAAGAGTGACATTGGACCGGCCGAGGAAAGTCGTGGCGGAAGATAAGTCGAACGAGGAAGACGGCGGCGGAGCCTTGTTCGAGAAGATGAAAACGGTGTGGAGGTTTCGAGAGTTGGAAGAGGAAGAGGAGGAAGACGTGAACGACGTGGAGAACAGAAAAAAGAAAAACGTCTCCACGGTCGTGGACTTTGAGATTGCGTTCAAAGTGAAGAGTTCGGCGCACGCGGCGGCGCTGAGCGTATTCTTCGAGGACGTGGCGAACACGCAAATTCAAGCGTTCGAGAAGAGGTGCAGAAGTTTGATGAGTTTGCCGAGTGCCGAGTAGTAGTAGCAGTAGGAGTAGTAGCAGTAGTAGTAGCGATAGTAGTAGAGAAAATTAGCCGCGCGATGTAGAAGAAGCGCTCCGCTGGATGCGCTCGTATGTTTGTATATGTATTTCTTCTCTATTTACTAGCAGTAGCAGCAGCAGCGGCGCTATTATTATTATTACTCTCATTCTCGTTGATAACCCTGGTCTTCGTTTCGCCTGCTTTCTCTTGCACGAATTTCAACGAAAACCCTCCCGTATTCTCATCCTTTTCCGCTTTAAAGTTATCGCAGCTCAAACCAAAGTTCCCGAGAACCATATCGCCTAACGATCTGAGTTGCTTAAACATCTCCTTCTTCGTCTCCTCTCTTTTCTCCTCTACTTTCGGTTTCAACGCGTTTACCTTCTCTCTGTGCGCGGACTTTTTCATCCTCCGTCTCGCATCCTCGCTCTCTCCGTTCTCTTTCTCCTCGATCGCCACCGCTTTCTCGTAATCCTCCAACGCTCGCTCGACGTCGTCCAACTTTTCGTACGCCTGCGCTCGCCTCGCGTGCGCTTTCCCGTACCGAGGATGTAAAGCTATCGCCTTCGAACACCTACGAACACACTCCTCGAAACTTTCGAGTTTCATCAAGCACGCCCCGGCGTTGGCGTGTAACGTCGCCAGGAGTACCTCTCTTTTCGTCGGTTCCCGTTTTTCCGGATCAACATCTGCTTTGTTTTTCTTCGCTTCGTCTTCTTCTTCTTTTTCAGTTCCTTTCGTTTTTGTTGTTGTTGTTGTCGTCGTCGTTTCATCGACATCACCATCGTCTTCATCGCTTTCGTCCGAATCATCGATATCATCGCATTCTCCTTCTCCGCTCAAAACCTCGACCCCGTCGTCGTACAGTTTCAGCGCCTCCCCGAACGCACTCGTCGCAAACTTCTCGTTCCCGTTGGATTTCAGACGCGTCGCCAAAGCGATGATTTCTTTTTCTTCTTCGTCGTACTCCTCGGCGAGAGATGCACTCGTCGTTCCCGTCTTTCTTCCCGCTGCTCGAAAACCATCATCACGAACACCATCATCACCACCTTCGCGATGATCGTTCAAAGCCTTCTTTTCCTCGGAGTTTTGCACTTCTTCGATTTCCACCATTCTTAAAGAAGTCTTTCAGTAGAGAGTTGTGCGTCGCATTTTTCTTCAAAAATCTCCATTCTAAGCAAGCTTCTCTCAAAATTTAGGGTGTTAACTGAAACACTAAATGGCACAGCACCTGAGTGAAGAACGCTCGAAGCACTTTCACTACTCTCTCGCATTTATAGAGAGATGAAATAAATGATGGCGAGAAGACGAGGACGACGGAAGCGAAAGGAGGAGTCGTCTTCGAGCGCGAAAAATGTCGAAGAACATTTGCTGCGCGTTTTAGAGGTGCGCGCGTTTGTTGTTGTCGTCGTTGTTGTTGTTGTTTACGCGTCGTCGTCGTGATGGACATTTTCCAAAATGCAATTTTTCTTTTCGGAGATGGTCCCTCTCGCTTCTTCTTTCTCTCGGGAGTCCAAAAACGCGGACCACCTCTCGTCTCTCTTACCCTTTACATCTCTCTCTGTCTGTCTCCCTCGTGTTGATTATTATTATTTTAATTTTAAAAAACAGAAATCTGTGCTTCCGAAAATCGAACGCGCGAGAGATGCGATTCGTTCTCACAACGATTTTTTGTTCGATGGGTCTCATGGTGGTGAGAAAAATGTCACGTCATCGCTCGAACAACTCTCGATCGATTTTCGAGTGAAATCGTCTCTGTGCGCGACAACTTCGAACGCTTTGGACGCGTGCGCGAAAGAGTTGGTGAAATGCGCGAACGCGAATGCGTCTCGCGGGGTTCGTCTCGTTCCGTCGTCGTCGCGGTCGAATGAAGTGATGCAACTGCGGTGCGTGTTTCTCGGACGAAGCGGCGTGGGGAAGTCGCACGTGGTGAATTCACTGTTACGGCGAGCGTGCGTTCCAAAGGGAGAGGAAGTGGAAGGAGGTGAGAACGATGACGACGAGGACGAGGACGAGTTGAAGAAGGTGAGCGGGTACGAAACCGCGCGAGAGGGTGAGGATGAAGACGAGCCGCCGCCAATGCTCCAGTCTCCGGGAAAGAAGAAAGGCGTCGAAGATGATATCGACGCTATGGTTTTAGACGTAGCGCAAGGGTATGTGATTGGAGCGAACTCAATTCCATTGGACGATTCCGACGAGGAAGTACCAGTTTTCATGGTGGATCGGCAGGATGATTTAGAAAACTATATCAAATACGAGAGATTTAAGTTGGACAAGATTGAATACGAAGCCTCGAGGAACGTGGAGACGTTGGAAGAGTCGGTGAGAAAAGCTAAAGAGCAAGCGAAGATAGAGCTTCAGTGCGGTAACGAAGATAATGTAGAAGAATTAAACACGATAGAAATACAACGAAAGAGACAAATAGAAATAGAAAAGGAAGAGAGGAGGAAGAAATCGGAGGAGACGAAAAAATACGCGGCGAAGATTCCAGTGTGCGAAGACGAAGAGGAAATCGAAAAGAAGATGGCGCCTAAGGAAGTCGGCGAGGTCCACGAGAAGAACGACTTTTTGCTCTGCGAGGGCGACATTGGTGACACGACTTCGGTGTCGTGCGCGGCAACTTTAGGCGATTACTTCAAGCTGGAAATTCGGTACCACTCGAGTCAGTTCGTGTACGAGAGAGTTCGGCGTTTGCGAGAGATTTTAGAATTGAAAAAGAAGATCAAAAAGAAAGACGAATGGGAGAAGAGGTACGACGTGCATTTCCACGACAGGAAACTGAGCGAAGAGGAAGAGGAAAGCAAGATATACGAAGTGGCGTATTACGACGCGTGCATAGATTACGCGACTGGTTCGTTAAACGCGGAAGCGGCGTCGGCGTGCGCGATGACGGGACACGAGCCGTACGCGGCGAATTTGAACGACGTTGAACTCGAAAACGTGACCATCCCTAAAATATTAATCGATAGACTCGGCGCGAGCGTTACGTTTATTCCGCACAGAGCTCTAGAGAATTCAAAACAGACGATGGCGTATTTCGAGGCTAGCGTGAAGATGCTTCGAACGACTTTGCGCGAGGAAACCACGCACGGGTGCTGGGGATGCGTTCGCGATTGCACGATTACGTTACCGTGCGTTAATCCTATTTATCGCGGACTCACTTTTGTCGACGCGCCTGGCGCAGGCGAGGCTGATCCAGCGCGAATGCAGCAACTGAGGAAAGAGTTGTCTAACGCGGATGTGGTGTTTATCGTCGCTGATGCGAGGAGATTACCGGAAGATGTCACAAAAGCTCTGAAGAAGAGCCAGTTTTTGAGAAAGTTCACGGAGGATCCCGATCGATTTAAAATCATCTCGGTCATGCAAGGGGATAGATGTTTTGACGGTTTAGACACGGTTTGGCGTAAAGCTGTGCATAAAATTAAGGGTCTGAATGAGATTGTACTTGCAAATGACGGTGGCTCGAGCGAACCATCGTCCGACATTGGTGAAGGATCGAACTCGCGGATGGATTGCGAAAGCCAAGAAGGCGAGAATACTAACGAGGACGACGAAAGTGCAACGACGATCGACGACGATAAAAGTAAATCGAATTTACAGACCATAATCAAAGATTTGCTGAAACGATCGTTACCTACCATACTCGAAGCGCCTGAGCAAAGCGAATTCGACGAAGACACTGAGGAAAAAAAACGCCTACAGGCGAGGCCGCCAACTGGTCTCGCGGCTAAGGCGGCGATTTCCGAAGTACACAGAGACAACGCGGCAATCGTCGCAAACGAACGTTTTTATGAACTCTTGGATGAAATCACGCAAACTCGAGGCTCACCACCGGAGTTGAGCGAGTTTGCCAAGGCCTTGAAGGCTACTTTTGATCGAAGTAAGCAACGCGATGGAGGCGACGACGATTTACAAACCGCGATGGAATTGGGCGCTCGCTTTCGTCAGCCAGAAGGAAGAGCGGCTTTGCACCAATCGTGGACGTTTGTGCCTTTGAGCATATCTTGGGTGAACACGCTGCGCGAAGAGTTGATTGATGAAAAATTTGAAGATGATGGTGGCGACAACGAGAAGAGCGGCAACGACAAAATCGACGCCATCGTCGACGAAATTTGTGGATTTGCTCGAATCGATCGCGCTTTGCTGGAGTTTCTGCCCAAAAATGCGGTGAAACGCGCCGCGTTTACCCTCGATTTGGCATCGAAAGTACTCGACTACTTTGTTGCAAAAGCGTCGCCGATTGCATACATTCACGATTGCCCGGATACCGAAGCTAGAGCTTTACAGGATGCCGTGTATGAGTGCTTTGGCGAGGATGCGGAAGACGTCGCCGCTCGTTGCGGCACGGAAGCGTCTCGCGTAGCGAGTCTCGTAGCGATTAAAGCGTGCGATGAAATCATCGGCAAGTTTCAACGATACATACACGCGGAACCTTCTTTCGATTGTGAGTGCGCTTTCGATTTCATCGTCGAAAAATTGCAAGATTTGCCGTTGAGAAAGACGAAAGATTTTGGTGATTTATACGAAACGGATAAGAAAGTGCTCTCGAAAACTTGTAAAGATGCCGCGCGTGCTATTCTTTGTCAATCGCAAAAGATAAACGAGTGGTCGAGAATAGCGGCGAAATCTGCCGTGGAAATATGGATTCGAAGGTGGAACAACTCCAGCGATGAAGAATTTGGAGAAGGAGAAACGCGGTCTGAACCCGTGGCTTCTTTCCGAGACCAGGCGTCCTCGGCGGCGCTGCGAGAATTATTCCTCGTCGCTCGCACGGCAGATTACGGGGGGGGTGAAAACGACAACGATTTAACCGGTTGGGTTCAAACCGAACGCATGGTAAACATGACCCCAGAGGAGATCTTGGAGGAGAAAGAGCGACAAAGAGAAACTGGGATGAACACGCCGTTGGAAACTATCGTGCGTTCGAAAGTTCGTGAAGCTATCGTAAAGGTTTCGGTGGTATCGACGAACGAGAATGGACGTAATACCGAAAACCGTTCTCGGTCATCTTTGGACGCTCAAAAATTCTTTCAACTTCCGAAAAACTTCTTCCCGATCTTAGTTCCGAACGGATCGGTAAGGTTGGATCTCGAGGAGCGACTTCGCGAGTCTTACATGTATGCTGCCAATCACCTTCTCAACGTCTACGACGAACTTTTCATGTCGTACGTGGATGAAACTTTCAACGCGATGAGCGAAGAAGACGATTACGCGGACACACTTCGCATGTCTCTCTCAGAGAAATATGCCGAAATCATCTTGATGATTGCTTCAGAAGCTATGATCACCGTGCGTTCGCACGCCGAGCGATTTTTTATGAGAACGTTTATATCGCCGGTGCGTAAACACGTCGAGGTGAAAGTCGCGAATCTCATGAAACCTTTAACTGCTAACCTCGAAGTGGCGTATTTTCGCGAGCGGTGCGTAAAGAAACAGTGGATCAAGCGCGCAGAAAAGGATGCAAATTTAGCGCAAGAAGCGAGGCGCGCGTGCATTGATTTCACCAAAGCGGCTTTAAAATCGTCCAACGGGGATGATCGCTTCGGTTTTGAGGCTAGCGCTTCCGGTGGTGAAGGGAAATTGAAAGACAAGAAACTGCGCCAGATTGAGCATCAACTCATGTGTTCGAAAATACCACCGTTTTACGAGGATCCTCGTGCGTTTGTGAGCATCGCAGATTGCATCACGCGTCGACGACAAGCGAATGGCGATCTTGACGTTATCGATTACGGTCTCGAAACGCGAGCCGCCTTGGATGCTATCGCGACCAGGAAGGAGAAGAAGAAAGAGGCAGAGAGCGCATCGATCGTTTCACTCGCTACAATTGAAGAAGAAAATGAAGATGCCGGTGTTGTTAACATCGAAACGTTAACAATTGAAAATCGTTTGGAGAAACTGGATCTACGACAACAAAAAGGAAGAGTAGAGCGTAAAGGTTCGGAATCTCAAGAGACGATTTTACGACATCGGCGCGCGGATGCCGAGGCGGACGACGGCGGACGACAACAGTCGGACGACGTGACGCCAGACCAATCTGAACCACCTCTCAACAAAACCATCATCACAACTCGAAGTTCCGAGGACGACACGTCTATCCACGGCACCACCATCCTCGACGGTACCAGCGAATTAGAACAAGAAAAAGAAGAAGAAGAAGAAGAAGAAGAAGGGAGTAAAAAGAAACCGAAACTCATTAAAGACGAAACGCTCGCGGACGCGTACAAGCGCTGTTTCAATGAATGTCTTCCACCAAAAAGCGGCACGACGTGATGATGGAATTTATCCAATAATAATAGAGTAGTAGTTTGTAGTAGTAGTTTATATAGTGTAAAAGTATAAATAGTACTAAGGTATTCAGTATCTTAACAGCTAATCCTAAAATATATGTATAATAGTACAAAGAAGCGGGACGGAGACGACCGTCCGTCGCGAGCGAGAGACCGAACGTCGTTCTAGAAATCTCATCGACTCACGTATGCCTGCCTCCCCGCCCACTGCAAACTCGCGTCTCTCACCTCTTCCAACTCGTTTTGCGCTCTCCCAACTCTCCCAGCGGCCATTTGCACCTCTCTTCTCTTCTCCTCTAAAATCCGTACGTGTTCCTCCTCGACGACGCGTTCCTTCTCGCACTCCTCCTCCAATAAAATCAACTCCCTTCTCTTCGCATCCGCCCTCGCCGCCCTCGCCGCTTCCTCCGGAGCGACCACTTTCGACACCATATCCTCCGCGATCGCTTCGATCGAATTTACTCTCGCATTCATGTCGATCCCTCGAGCGACGCACGCGTCGTCGATCGCTTTCAGCTTGATTTCCAACGACTCTTCCTTTAAAATTTGCTCGAATTCCTCCCTCGATTTTTCTTTGATGGATGCGCAGAGTTGCGAGTATAAATCGTACAGCGGGACGTGGTACTCTTTCGGCAAGGTCGGGAAGTGCGCCGCGAATTCCTGGTTGGTTGTTCGTGTTTGCGAGAGAGAGAGAGAGAGAGAGAGAGAGCGCACAACAAAAGTCAACATCACATCACACACAATCCCATTACGGGGGAAAAAGAAGACGCGAAGAAATTCAAAATTCATTCACGAGAATAGACATAAAATAGAATCAGAATAAACGCACCCCAATCGTCTTCGCTTCGAAGCACGTGGTCAAAGAGTCCTCGAACATCGAGTGCAGCTCATTCACGCGCGAGAAAGATTTATTATTATTCGCTTCTTCTTCTTCCGTTTCCATTTTCGTCGTCGTCATATGTGCTCGGTTAATGTGATGATGATCCTTCACTCGTAATGAGGAAAACAAC
>Ga0181597_10005464_pt1 | contig 12189 bp, 8 predicted proteins | sample 041ome_5_FD_148647 | JGI IMG/M metagenome (GOLD analysis project Ga0181597, IMG submission 148647) | Coastal salt marsh microbial communities from the Groves Creek Marsh, Skidaway Island, Georgia - 041403US metaG (spades assembly) | ecosystem: Environmental > Aquatic > Marine > Intertidal zone >... | reverse complement strand
TCATTTGTAGATTGAATCACAGCAACCATTATTCCTCAATTAAAATGACAACCTTTTAACGGTTTGATTCGGCATCTTCCTGTGCTTTTTTCTGAGAACGCAGTTGCTCTTTTTGTCGTTCTTTCTGAATCTCTGGATCTCTGTTGAATTGGAGCTCAAGCTGACCCGGTACAGTGTAAAAAGTTTCAACATCACCGGTTAGTATTTGCTCTCGGGCATCTTCCCATAGTTTTGTCATTACAAGCCGTGGATTCAATTGATATTGAGGTAACAGTTGTGAAAAAGACTGAGCTTCAGTTGCAATCTGTTCGGTTATTTGTGTTCGATAGGTCTGCGCCTTGTTCATGACCCGGGCAACATCACCACCAATCACACTATCATTTATCTTCAATTCGAGAAGTGCCGTATCAATGAGAGACTCAATTTCTTGAGCGTGTGCCGGATCTTCAAGCTCAGTTGCCTGTGAGTAGTCATTCACAAGATCCAGTAGTGGCTCACTCGCCTCTCCTGCTGTCTCCCCAAGAATACGAGCCCGCTCTTGTTGGGCAGCTACGATCCGACGTGCACGATCGCTTTCGGCACTGGTGACTGCATCAAAACTTCTCATGACGCGTAGCGGTGCTGAAACCTTATCGAGTGTAACTTGATCAATCGTAATACCGGTTCGCATGTCATCGAGTCTCTGCTGTATGAGACCAAGCATCTGCTCTCGATTGACAATACCTCGTAGTATTTCGTCAGCAGTGAGACGGGCTATCGAGTGAACAATACCTTGTTGAGAAGTTAAGGTGACGAGTTCTTGGGCAACTTCTTTTGAGCCGATATTTGTTAGATACGCAACGGGATCAGTGATTCGCCATGTTAATGCCCATTTTGCATGGACGATATTTGAATCACCAGTAATGAGCGAACCATCTCGTAAAGGATGCAGAGGGCCAGCTTTTTGAAATTGAAGTTGTGATCTTGTGAGGCCACTATCATTTTTGGTTGTTTCAAACCAGAACTCGTCCTCAAGCAGAAGAGTAGACGGACGAGTATCAACTTTCACAATTTGTTCGATTGGAAAAGGCGCAGCGAGGTACGTACCTCGCTCAAGTACTCGCTGACCAGGACTGCCCACGTAGTTCCCAAAGCGTAAACGCAATGCGACCTCATTCGACCCAACAGAGAACGTGCCACTAAATGCGTACGCTATGAGGAGTACGACCATAACAATCTTTAAGATGCCAAAGCTCACTCGAAGAGCTTCAGAAAGGGATTGTTGCGCTGGATCAAGCGCTGGTGGTGCATCGGACTCGATGATAGGAGACGTCTCGTCCATAGTATTTATTTTTGACTTTCTTGCGGTAATGGCAGCTCTGGGCTCGCTGGATCTTTATTAAACCAGTCGAGAATTCCCAGACTCTCTGCAGACAAGACGAATGTGGTGTTATGGTCCAGCATCTTTTGCAACGCGTCAATTTTCCTCAGAAAAATGGCGAAGTCCTCATCCTTTGCAAAATTTGCATACTGCTGGGCTGCCTCACGGTCACCAAGTGAGCGTATGACCTGTGCTTTCCGCTCTGCAAACGCAAGGATTCTGTCACGTGCACTTGATGCTTCACTACGGATGGCGGACGCCTGCGCCTGGCCCTCCTGTAGTGCATTCTCAGCGAGTCGTTCCCGAGAAGCAATCATGGTCTCAAATACTTTTTCTGTGGTTGATTCCGGCAGGATTATCTTATGAATACCAACACTTTCAACTTCAATTCCATAACCCGCCTGCTTCAACGCTGTGTTTAATGAGTTTGCAGCCTGCAACTCAATTTGATCAAGCTTCAGCGAATCTCGATCAGTATTGACCAATTCATCAAAACGATACTTACTAATAAGCCCACGAATTTCACGAAGCCGAGATGACATTTGTCTGTTCGCTTCAGAGGGGCTTTTCAGAGTGATGTAAAAATCAAGAGGATTCGAAATTCGCCATGTGAGATAGGTTCTTACTATCACACTTTTCCCATCGGCCGTCTGTAATTCTTCAATTTTATCTTCGAGCACCTGAAGCCGTTTTGGGTATAAGGCAACCTTATTGATCGGCCAGGGCCAACGCCATTTGAGCCCAGGTGTTTCACGAATACTGCTATTGTCGGCCTTATCGAAAGTCGTCTGTACAGCAACTTCATCGTAACGGACTTGGTAGCAAAACATCTTTACTAACAAGAGGCTCGTGATGATCAGACCAAGCAAAATAATAAATGAGTTTTTCACAATAGCTCTCTAGTGTCGTTTTATTCTGTCAGGAGGGTATCAATTGCAGATGTCGGGTCACTGAAGTCCATTTGAAATACAGGTGTATCACCGGGATCACCAGTAATCACAAATTTGCGTCGACCAACAAGGCCTTCAGCAAGAATTTCAAGAAATCTGCGGGTTCGGTAATAGATGGGAGCCGCTTGGTAAGCAAGAAGCTCGCCCTCGAACTGATCACTGCTAGCGCGTTCACCTACAGATCGTTTCCATCTATACGATCGAGCCTTATGAACGATCTCAGCGGCTTCTCCACGAGCATCAGTCAATAGCTGATCAATATTCTTTTCAATTTCGACTCGGTGACTTAAATCGGAATCTTTCCGAAGAGTATCGAGTTCACGAATGGCGCCATCTATTTCCCTGCTACGTGAAACAGAGCCAGCTACTTTGGCTAACTGCTTCACAGCGTCTCGTTTCGCCATCTGAATGCTCGTTTCTTTTTGCTGGACAGCTCCGATCTGGTAATGAAAGGCTCGAGATACAGCACCAATTGGTGGATGGAGTGCCGTGACGGCAACACCAACGATGTTGATACCAAGTTGCATGTCATCAAGCCTGTTCTGAATCACCTCAGAGAGTTCTTTCCCTGCTTGGGTTCGGCCGGGGCCAAGAAGGTTGTCGATATCATGGGATGCAAAATATTGCGATACTTCTCGCTGCGCAACAAGCTTTAGTGCAGTTCTATGATCTGTTGAGCCAAGTACGAATTGGATGAGATCACCAACTGAATACTGAACAACAATGTCGGCAGCAATTAAAGACACGCCCGTCGTGTTGAGACCCGTTCCGGATTGGCCAGGGGCTGCGAGAAAATTCTCTTGACCAATGCCAGCCTTCTTATCGCTATCGGTGGTCCAAAGGATCGCCTCGGCATCACGTGAAGTGCCGGTCAGATCACTTGAAATAAGAATTTCTTGAACGCGGCCAACGGGATGAAGTTCAACAGTATCAATTGGCCATGGATATTTAAGATGGATTCCAGGCTGCAGGGGTGTTCCCTGAATCGTGCCAAAACGAAGTTGAATGCCCCGCTCGTACGGCCCAACGATAGTGATACAACTGAGCAGTAAAAGAACAGTGGCACCAAATAGTGTGAGTGGCGTAACCGCTCGTCCAAGAAGCTGATAAAGCCAACTCCGGGACACTTCGACACCAAACTGATAGCTAATTGTTTCTGCGACAACTCTTCCAAGTGACTCAGGTGCAGTAAGTAACCCTAATACGCGGCTATCAAATGCAGGCCGAGGGGTTTCGCCAGGTACTTTTGGCCTGTAAGACTCCAACAGTGAAGTCAACAAAATCTCAGTCCCTACCAACATCATAACGGCAGGAATACCAACAGATAGGAAGCCAAGGATGAACTGATCATCGATAACAGCAATACTCGCCGAGGCAACAAAGAGTAGGAGCGTGATGACAAAGCAACTCATGAGATAACTGGCACCACCTCGAAGGAGTTGCCAGGCAGGCTGTCTCGCGTAGCCACTGAGCCAGCGAGCGCTCACGAATGCGGTAAATGAAATAGCAGCAGTGACAAACATCAGTCCAACAGGGTCACAATCTTCGGAGAGAGCGGCTACACTGCCATCTGCTATCTGTTGAAAGTGGAACCATAAAAGTGTTGCTCCTGTTGCAAGCAAGTAGAGAGCGACAACACCACTGATGATGGGAAGGCCATAGCGATAAAGTCGATCAAGGCGGTTCCGTACAGCATCGAGATCGTCACTTAGATTCCCAAAGATTGCGGCAGCTTTTGTGCTGTCCTCTAATTTTTCAGCTGCGAGGCGTTGAACTCGTTCAGTTTCGTGTTGTTGGTAGAGAAGAACGAGGATGATCCAAATAGGTAACCCACCCAGCATGTGCCATGAAACTGCATAGAGAGCCTGTGCATCACCCCACAGGGCGGTCAATGCTGCCGCCAGCATCAGAATTAACTGGATGGCAAGACCAGAAATTGCAGCAGTTAGAGCACGACTGTAAAGAAGTGTGTCGTCCTGATGGTTTTTTCGATCATTGCGATTCATTTCAGATGTCAACTGTTCGTCTAGGCAAAACGATGAAGGAGGAAAAGCAGATTCGCGTTACCTTCTTCCTTTAACATTATTAAAATGTCTACGAAGCAAGGGAACAAGCAGGAGGAGACCTGCTCATCCAATTCTAATGTTTCAAATAAGTGATGTACTTTTATTAAGAGTTTTTCATGAATTTGACCCAATTATGAACGCAACCATTCATTTCGTAGGAACAATTAGCTAATTTATCGAAATGGTTATTCTTGCCCTCGCTCGAAACGCTCTTCTTGAATCGATACGGCAGCCAGTCCACACAGTGCTTATTTGCGGTGGGCTGTTGGCAATGCTTCTGAATGTCAATGTTGCTGGCTACACGCTTGAGGATGACAACAAACTGCTCGTTGACCTTGGGTTAAGTACGCTCTTTCTGACAGGGTTATTGATGTCAGCGTTTATTGCTACCAGCGTTCTTTGCAAGGAAATTGAAAACAAGACGGTGCTGACTGTCGTCAGTAAGCCGGTTCCGAGGCCATTTGTTGTTCTCGGTAAGTTTTTGGGTGTCATAGCAGCCATAGGTCTTGCATATGGGCTCCTATCAATTGTGTTTCTATTAACCATTCGACATCAAGTTCAGTCAAGTGTTCGAGCAGGGGATATCTTTGATCCAGTGGTGATACTTTTTGGATTTCTGGCAATAGCGATCACGTTTCTTATTGCTGGATTGGCCAACTACCTTTACAGGTGGTCATTCCCCGCGACGTTTGCATGCTCGGGCTTTGTTCTGGCATTGATCTCATTTCTCACCATCTCGTGCATTAGCCGAAAGTGGAAAATTCAAAGCCCAAGTTCAGATTTTGATCCACAGCTGATGATCGGGCTTGTACTCATTTTTGAGGCGATTATTGCCATAACAAGTATTGCTATCGCAGCGTCAACGCGGTTTGGGCAGGTGGCGACTCTCCTTATCTGCATCGGATTCTTCCTGGTCGGTCTGGTTGGAGAATATTTTGCCACAGTGACATTACAAAGTAATGCCTGGCTACAACCATTTGCTAACGTTTTGCCTAACCTTCAATTCTTTTGGCCAGCTGATGCACTGACTCAAGGTCATACAATAACACTCGAATATCTGGGAGTCGTGACCTTGTATGCAGTATGCATCAGCGTTGCGTTCCTGAGCCTTGCCATCATTCTTTTCCAGAAACGTGACGTTGGTTGAAACACGTGCCAGTTTGTTCAACCAATGGCACCATGCTCAATCTATTCGTCCGTCGCTTCCTGCTGTTCAATATCTTCACCGCATCGAACAAGTCGCGCTGAGTTAAAGACAACGGCAAGCCCGCTGACAACATGGAGGATAGCAGCCATCACAGGAGTGATATATCCAGCTCCAGCGAGGGTTACAAATGCAACAATAAAAAGACCACCAATGATCATGTTTTGACGTATCACAGAGATCGTTTTTCGTGACAGTTCGACAAGAAAAGGAATCCTGTTCAGATTGCTGTTGAGTAAGGCAATGCTGGCTGAATGGATAGCAACATCACTGCCCGCGGCTCCCATCGCGATAGAAACATCACCGGCAGCCAGGGCTGGAGCATCGTTGACCCCATCTCCAATAACTGCAACACGATGTCCTGCATCTTTCAGCATGTCAACCATTTCCAGTTTTTCATGAGGCAAGACTTCTGCCTTGTAATCATCAAAATGCATTTGCCCAGCAACACGCTTGGCGACACTTTTTCGGTCACCGGTAAGAAGAGTCAGTTTGGCAATGCCCAGATCCTTGAGTTTATCAACAGCGCCAGCAGCTTCCGGGCGAGCGTTATCTTCAAGCCCAATCCAGCCAATGCAGCGTCCGTTTTGGACAACGTGAAGGACAGACAGTCCATCTGTTTCACTTGATAACTGGACGGATTCAAGCTCTTCGGCATCGACTTCATTTGGGGTTGGTACAGCCGAGCTCAGCCATGTCGCTCTTCCGACGAAAACAGTATCACCATTCTCAAAAGTTGCGTGTACACCCCGACCAGCTACTTCTTCAAAATGTGTTGGTGTCGGTAATCGAAGTCGCGCCTGTTTTGCCATTTCGGTGACGGCTCGTGCGACAGGATGGCGACTATTCTGTTCTGCAGCTGCAGCGTACCGAAGAAGATCACTTGGCTCTGTGTGTTCTGTTGGACTTAAACGAGTCACATTGAGAATACCACTTGTAACAGTTCCAGTCTTATCAAAAACGATGGCTGTGATATTACGAGCAGCTTCTAAGGTTGCAACGCTTTTTATGAGGACGCCAAGTCGTGCAGCAGCAGACAAACCGGCAACCATTGCGGTTGGTGTCGCGAGAATCAAGGCGCTAGGGCATGCAATGACAAGCATTGCAATTGCTCGATCGAATGCGGTTGCCGGATTGTTTTTAAGGGCAAAAAAGAGAACGACCCCGACGAGCATCAAAATGGTCGGTGTATACCAGGCGGCGTACTGATCGACCACCCTCATGATTGGAGTTTTCGTTTTCTCAGCCTGTAGGATCAGGTCTTTCACGCGGCCAAGTAACGTGTCAGCACCAGCCTTGGTCACTTTGATATCAATAAGGCCAGTAAGGTTTATGGTGCTTCCGAATACTTCCTCGCCATTGGCTTTTTCAGCAGGGATTGATTCACCAGTTACGCTGGCCTGATTGACGGTACTTGCACCGCGGATAATGACGCCATCGGCCGGGATAGTATCACCCGGCCGCACCCGTACCACATCATCTGGTCGAAGATTTGTTGCTTCAACAAGCTCTTCCTGATCACCAGAAATTCTACTTGCTTTTGTAGGTGCTAAACGAATGAGTGATTCAATACTTGCCTCAGCGCCGGCAGCCGTTCTTTTTTCAATTAACGACGAAACAATCATGAAAAATGCGACTGCAGCAGCTTCCTGATACTTGCCACTTGAAGCGGCACCAATAACAGCAAGTGCAACAAGCGCATTCATTCCAGCGACACCAGACAAGAGATCTTTTGCTGCAGCAGAAAGTAGCGGAGAAGCAAGAAGGATGACAGAAAGTGCTGCCGGTAGGGATGCAAAAAAAGGTTTTTCCCATAAGTACCCCGCGAGCAATGAGCAGAGAAGCAGGGTGCCTCCAAGCAACGTAGCGATTATTTGTAGTTGCAGCCCGCGGCTCAATACTGGGGATTTGTTTTCGGTAGGCCCAGGATCGGCTTTCTGATTTTCATTCGAGTCGAAAGATGGACTTTGAATCGAATGGTGAGCGATTTCTGTAACTGTACTCATGTCTTTGTAAAACTATCTTTTCAAAATGGCAGACGAAAGATTCCAGAAGGTTCGTATTCAAATAATACACGCTGGGCGTTCGTACACAAAAAAACCGCGGCCACCCGGAGGCAGCCGCGGTTCTACGGAAGGGGCCTTAAGTGAACTAATTATTCAATTGCTCCACCACCAGCTTGCCGACTGACACCACCTAGCTGTTTCAGCCAGATCTTGCCACGAGCTTCACCGTTCCAGGCGCTCGCGTTAATGGTGTAACCACTACCGCCAGCGTTCTTGTAGGCTCCGATGAAGCCGTCAGAATCATCACCAGCACCAGCAACGTCAAAGTGCTTCTGCACCGAACCGTCAGCGTGGACGATCTGAGCATAGCCACCAACGTCCGGGCCGCCCGCCACGTCATTTGGACGAGCGTTCACGATTGGCTGGATATCATTGAACTCATGAAGCTTTTGCTCTGTAGAGTCAAATTGTCCAACGAGAGCCGCAATGCCAGAAGCATCAGCACTCATGCCATCACAGAAGGCTTCAACAGTGAAGTCACCAGTTTGGGCGACTTCTTCACCCACAGTCGTTTTACCCCAGAACGTGTTCAAAGCATTTGCCATTGTGGAATCAAGAAGTGCTTCACTGCCATCACCATTACGTGCGTTACCCATAAGGGCGACCATGTCACGAGTGGTTTTGCACTGAGAAAGTATTCTTTCTGAGAGTGGGCCGGTTCCATCACCTGGGCATTTTGATCCGTCGGATGAATTCGCGTCCATCTTCAGGAGTCCACCAGCACTTGGAATGACATCACCACGAACGAAGTGCCATGAAGATGCAAAGTTACAGTTGTAACCATCGTCATAGAGTGCGGCTGAGTCAGCTGCAGTCCATGCACCATTGGTACCTGTTCCCTTTGGTGAATTTGTTCCACCAAACTCAATGCCGGTTGCGTTACCACCCCAACGATTTGGATTTCCGTTGGCAGTACCACCGGCACCAGTGTAGTCAAGGCACTTTTCGCTGAGCGTTGACGGGTTGCTTGCATCAAGGGCTTTCCCTGGATTCACAACCTTAAACTTCAGGGCGTCACGCACGTAACCATACTTACGGATGTCTCCGTCACGTTTGTGATCAAATGCACTCGTGGTGAGACGACCACCGCGGTCATTCTCTTCGAGGAGAGCTGCGGTACGACCAAAGCCATTAAGCGTGGTATTTGCACCGGCGGCAATTGCAGACTGACGAGCTGACTGAACTGCTGGAAGCAGAAGAGCAACTAGAATGCCAATAATGGCAATAACAACGAGAAGTTCCACAAGTGTGAAACCACTTTTGTTACGGGAACTGAAAAGATGAGACATGGAAGGTTTCCTTTTATTCCTAGTCTTGGGACTTACGACGGGTTGGAACCTTTCCAACTCATCAGCAGACAGGCTATGACTGGATCATGAAGCGATCATGAGGCAATTGTGAGAAATGTGTTAGCAGAAATCCGGTAATGCTTTTTTAGACCCGAAAAACCCGAAAAACGCATTTAATTTTTGTCGGGAAGAATAAAGCAACTCGAACAGTTTTTCTCATTCACAGATTTTCAGAATAAGAAAAAACAACAGAGCTTTTCCCATTCAATGCTTCTGGCTGTTTTTGCATTCTCCCGATCAGATTTATGAATCTTGGCGATGGCGAACAATCTCTCCTTCAACCATATAGATGACGTCCTCGGCAATATTTGTTGCCATGTCGGCGATACGTTCAAGATGTTTCGATACAGAATTTATCCGCAGTAAGCTTTCGACAGATTCCGGGTTTTGTTTGATCTGTTCCATCATTAATTTACGCACTGTCTGTCGGCCAGCATCAACTACGTCATCCTCTTCTCGAATGAGTCTTGCGAGGTCTGGATCACCATTCACAACAGCATCAAGACTCTTCTTCACCATTTCTTCAGCCTGTTTTGCCATAAGCGGAATTTCATGAGGCAATTCATAGGGGCCAGTGTTTTCGAGTTGTGCAACACGCTTTGCAATATTTCTTGCAAGATCTCCAATCCGCTCTAGATCGTTATTGATTTTCAAGACAGCAACGACAAAACGTAGATCAGCAGCAACGGGCTGATACAGAGCAAGTATTTTTAAACATTCCTCCTCAACTTCGACTTCCATGCGGTCGATTTCTGAGTCATTGTCCATAACTCGACGAGCAAGCGCGACGTCTTTCTTAAACAGTGCAATGTTCGAACGATTGATTGATTCTTCAACAATTGTTCCAAAACGCAGTATCAACTGTTTAAGTTGCTGAATTTGATGTTCAATGTGACGTGCCATAGCAAGGGTTACTACCAGATATTGAAAAGATTCTTCCGATTAACCGAATCGGCCAGTAACGTAGGATTCGGTTTCCTTGAGTACAGGATTTGTGAATATGTCTGATGTCGAACCGTACTCAATTAGACGGCCTAGATACATAAATGCGGTGTAGTCGCTGGCACGACTGGCTTGTTGCATATTGTGCGTCACCATAAGGACCGAGTATTGGCCTCGCAGTTCCTGTATCAATTCTTCCACTTTACCTGTCGCAATTGGATCAAGAGCAGAGCAAGGTTCATCAAGCAAGAGCACTTCTGGCTCTGCTGCAATAGCGCGAGCAATACAGAGTCTTTGTTGCTGGCCACCAGAAAGTCCAAGGGCGCTGTCTTGCAGACGATCTTTTACTTCGTCCCATAATGCGGCCCCACGAAGACTAACTTCACAGACTTCCTCTAAAATTCCACGATTTCGTTCACCATCGATTCGCAATGCATACACAACATTTTCAAAAATACTCATCGGAAATGGGTTTGGCTTTTGAAAAACCATACCCATTCTTTTGCGAAGATCGATGACATCCATGCGCGGGTCATAAATCGAATCGCCATTTAATAGCATCGTGCCCTTAATCTTCACGTTTTGAACAAGATCGTTCATTCGATTGACACTTCGAAGAAGCGTTGATTTGCCGCAGCCGCTTGGGCCGATGAGAGCTGTTACCTTATTGTGAGTGATTGGCATCGTGACGTTATGGAGTGCTTGTTTCATGCCGTACCATAAATTGAAATCTTCAATCTCCAGAACAGGTTTTTCTTCAAGTACTTGTGGATGGACTTCCGCCGGAACGTCTTTGCCCTGCGCAACGGCCTCGAGGCGATCTACATGCACCTCAGGTAGTTGATCTCCAGAAGTTGCAGATTGTTCAATCACATTTTTCATGGCTTCGTCTCCCAGCCAAAAATAAGGCTCTTAGGGCATCAAAATTGTTGTAGGGTGTAGCGGCGTTTCAATCGAGATCGGATATAAATTGCAGCGATATTCAGTACGGCAATAATGGCGACAAGGAGTAACGTGATAGTAAAGACCATTGGCTTCGCTGCCTGGCTATTAGGACTTTGAAAACCAACGTCATATACGAGATAGGCAAGGTGCATGAACTCGCGTTCGGGATGAATAAATGGAAATGAGGTATCGATCGGCAAGTCGAGTGCCACTTTCTTCACGCCAACAAGCATAAGGGGCGCAACCTCTCCTGCTCCACGCGCCATTGCCAAGATGAGACCAGTCATTATTCCAGGAAGAGCTCGCGGCAAAACAATCCGACGAATAGTTTGCCATTTGCTTGCACCGCAAGCGTAGGATCCCTCTCGCATCGAATTTGGTACGGCGACCAGCGCCTCTTCTGTCGCTACGATAACGACTGGCAACGTTAGCAATGCCAGTGTAAGCGAGGCCCATAAAAGCCCGCCGGTGCCAAATGTAGGCTGATTATCCGCGAGTAAACTGGCACTGAAGAAAACGTCATCAATCCAGCCGCCGACTCCATAGCAGAAAAATCCGACACCGAAGGCTCCGTACACAATACTTGGCACGCCCGCCAAGTTATTGATAGCTATTCGGACTGCAGCAGTCAGAGGTCCATCGGTGGCGTATTCACGTAAATAAAGTGCTGCAAGAACTCCAAAGGGTGCGACAAGTAACGCCATGATTAGGGTCATGCTAACCGTGCCACAGATGGCAGGGAAGACACCACCAGCACTATTTGCCTCACGAGGGTCATCTGAAAGAAACTCCCACCAGCGCGACCAGTACACACCAAGTTTCCCAAAAAAACCAAGTCTGTTGGGCTGCCATGCCTGAACTATTTCTTCGACAGGGAGAGTCATTCGATGACCACTTGCCGTTTCAAATTCAAATTCCCACGAACTATTATCGCGTCGTAAGGAGTCAACTTTTTTATCGAGACGACTCGAGATTTCAGCAACTTCGCTCCTGACTCGTTCTTCCTCGTCGCGAGCATCCATAACTATTTGGCTGTCATCTTCATGATGGAGGCGAGCATTGAATACGGCAAGGCGTGCACTTCGGAGACGACGTTGTAATTCTCCTCGCTCATGTCGATCAATACGGTTTGCTTCGCGAAATCGTTGGCGGATGGAAGGCGCTATTTCTTTGTATTTCGCCCATGCGGTTTCTGGGTCGCTCGCTACTGCGATCCCATTTTCCATGAGGCGAACAGGAAAACCATGAAACCGTCCGTCTTCAAGTCGCTCGACGGCGGTCGCAAATTTTGGTTGTTGTGTGGATGC
>Ga0181597_10005456_pt1 | contig 12199 bp, 3 predicted proteins | sample 041ome_5_FD_148647 | JGI IMG/M metagenome (GOLD analysis project Ga0181597, IMG submission 148647) | Coastal salt marsh microbial communities from the Groves Creek Marsh, Skidaway Island, Georgia - 041403US metaG (spades assembly) | ecosystem: Environmental > Aquatic > Marine > Intertidal zone >... | reverse complement strand
TCAGTTCAAGTATTTCGTGCCGATTCCAAGTTCTTCTGACTCGGAAACAGATTCTCCAAAAATCTCACTCATTCAACCTTCTGATGCCTCCGTACAACAACTGACCCTGATCTTGGGACGGTTTCTGTCCACCCGTTACGAGCCCGATGCGGACGGATGGCAGATGATCTCCGATCCCCAAGGCCAGCTTTTGTACCAGCGAGAGGGAGATTCGCTTCTGACGGAAGTCACGCTGCACGCGCGAGATGATGATGAATCTGAAACTCCCCTTTCGATTCGTCAGTCTCTCCACATCGCCGCGACCGACGAGTCTGGCTTAATTACCGTCAGGAATGAATATCTTGCGTCCGGCGCATTAAGTGGACTGCGCATGACAATCCCCAGCAATTACGACCTGGCCCGAGTTCTGGTGAATGGGAAACCATTTAGTCCCCCTCGTCTGATTGACAGTGTTCTCTCATTTTCGACTTTCAATCATGAGCAGACATCCGAACCGACTGAATATCATTTACGCGTGGATCTCAATGCTCCTTCTGACCGCATGAAATTGGGCTGGGTGGGGACGCTCGATTGCGAAGCTCCCATACTCACTGATGTCTCTGGACAGTCACTGGGTCGCAATCAGGATACGCTTTGGCTTGTTGAACTCCCCTATCGCCAACATCTATTTGTACAACCAAAGTCTTACGCACCATTGTATCGTTGGAAACGGCAAGGAATTTTCTGGGTTCGATCACCACAAATGACTCAAGAGTCACTGGCAGCGTGGGTGAATGCCGATCCCAAGCAGATGGAGTCTCTGTTTGTTACGGGAGGAAATTTCTACCTGTTTCATAAAATCGGATCGGGAACCAAAATCTCGTTACAGAGTATGCATCGATCGGTGGTGGTGTTGGTGGGAGCTGGTTTGACGCTGTTTATCAGTTTTATGTTGTTACAATTGCCAGCCACAAGAAACGCACTCACTCTACTTCTCATTGCCTCAAGCCTCGCTGTTGCCGGAGTCTGGTATCCCACTTCGGTTGCCTTACTACTTCAACCGGCAATCCTGGGTTTCTGCCTGGCCTGCCTGGCCGCTTTTCTCGACCACTTGTTCCGTCGACCTCAACTGCCAAATGCTGTGGTGACTTTTGAAGAACCCTCACGCGGATCAAGTCAGCTTTCGCAAATCCCTCATGCTCCCCTCTCCATGATCGAACCGGGCCTCGGATCGGAAGTACCGACAGAAATGAAACCTCGGGAAATTTCGGAAGAGCAAGTTTCCTCATTTATTTCCGAGGGAGAATCGTAGCGTGGAGACATTTCTTGGTTTGAATGGGTTATGCACATCCCTGTTTCTTGTGTTGATCATCACAGTGACCCACACAGATGCGCAGCAAAACAAACCCTCGATACGAAAAATCTATGTCCCTGCCGATACCCCCGAAAGCTGGCCTGAAGGAAATTGGACTCCTGTTCCCAGCTCGCGTCTCGCGGAACAAACTCGCAGACAAGTGACATCACCGAGTTCGAAGGCCTGGATGAAAGAAGGTCGTTATCAAGCAACTCTGAATAAAGACGTTCTTCAAAATGGGCGTTTTGAACTGGAAGTTGCTGAGCCTGAAGGCCGCACAAACGGGACGACACTGATTTCCTGGCAGAATACAAATCTGGCTTTCTCAAATTTGAACTGGAAAAACCAACCCGCAAAACTGGGAAACAAGGTGGATGGAAACCTGTTTCTGATGGTTCCCCACAATGTCAAGTTCCTCAGCGGCCAATGGTCAATCCAAGGTCGACACTTGGAAGGCGGTGTCTTTTTTGACTTGCAGTTCCCCCAATCGGCGGTGACAGAACTGGAACTTTTATTGCCAAAGGATGACCGAATTGTCGTTTTTGACAACACACCAATTTCATTCTCCCCAGCTTCACGTCCACAAGAGCAACGAGTAATCCTCTCATTGGGGGCGAAAGCACACGCCCGTTTCTTTGTCTCTTTTGGCAACAGCAACTCACAGAGTGCCCCAACCTCTCAACTATTCACTCGCACAGAAACATTATTATCTCTTTCCCGGGACCAATCACGGTTTCGCCAGGAATTACTCATCGAATCACTGGGTGCAGAGGTAAAAACGATTCTGATCCCGGTCCCCGATAAACTCTCGATTCGTTCGATCGAATTTGGTGGGATCCCCCTGAACAGTTGGAGCGTGAGCCGTAACCAACCTCGGACACTTTCTGTCAGCTTTCCCAATCCGATATTGGGACTCAGCCGTCCTCTAAGAATATCTGGAACCATCGAATACACAGAAGGCGAACTCTGGAGGGTCCCCAGATTATTGCCGGAAAACTCGTTTTCGCTGTCGGAGTTAATCACTCTGAATGTCAGCCCGCCGCTTGAGCTATTAGCAATTGAACGCGAAGGTTTTCTCCAGACAGCCGCCACGACCAATGCCAACGGTGCTGGGTCACTTGTTTTCCAGCGTAACTCACCCACGGGCGAAATCGATGTCAGGCTAGGATTACCTCCCACCCGGTTTGAAACCCAAATCGTCACTCGACTCAAAGTTTCAGATCAATATTGGGTTGCCGATGTTGAACTTCTGGGGCAAGTTTCTTCCGGGCGACTCTATTCGATCTGGATGGATTTGGCATCCGAATGGGAACCCAAAACGATCGAATTCCACAATCAAACCAGTATGCGTGTCTCCCCTGTCCTCCCCTCGACAATCGATCGATCGAATGGTCGCAAGATTTTAAGAGTCGAGCTGCCGGTAGCGATTAGCCGTGCTCAACCTCTCAATTTACGGATGACCTTTCGGGGTTCACGAAGCGGCGCGAAGCCTCCCGTGGTTCCGGTGGTTCGCATGACGGGAGAAATCCCCAGCGTCCAGGCACTCATTGTTGATCGTGAACTGACTTCACCCGAGAACACCCTCAGCCGACTTACTGGATGGAGGCAATTGTCTTCCGTCGAATTCCCCTCTTGGGTGACATCTTCAGGACTGGGAGCACAGCTTTCAGACGCGGCTCATCGCAGGCAAGTTTTCCTCTCGACAAAACCGGGGGTTTCATCCCTCCCCCTGCCAACACCACTTGCTAAGCGTTCGGTGGGAGTGATTGACGAACTGACGATTTCAGAGGATGAATTGGGACGACCAACGCTCTCTGAACAAATCGAAATCCTACTTCCCGTCAATGTCAATGAACTGAAGTCCCTTTTGCTTGAGACCTCCTCAGACGTCAATTTACAGAGTCTACAGTGGAGTATTCGCGACTCGACAAAACACCGGGTGACATGCCTACCTTTAACTCCACCCGATGGCTCCCCTCAAACACGCATTAAAGAATGGCAGCTCAATATTGAGCCTGCAATTTCTTCATTAGAAACATTGATTGGTTCTCGTCAGATCCCGTTTGACAACAAAATCCAGGCGATTCTTCCGATTCCTCAGTTCGGCACTGAGATTTCAGGACGAGTGGAATTATTTGATCGGCGTGATTCTGCGCACCAGAAAATTCTCATCACTCAGGCCACCGCCTTAAATCAAACATTCCCCGATCACTGGATCTCCGAGTATGAGTCCTCTCAGTCGCGACTAGATTTTCGGCTGGAACAAGACAAACCGAAACCGCTTGCGCAACGTGTGATGCTCTCTCTGGAGACTCGACTGGCGTCTGCTTCGTCGCAGCAATTGTCGCACCGGTTGAAGTGGCCAATTGCTGCTGGACAAGATCGCCTGGCTTTCACCATTCCTGAATCGATGTCCGACTATTCAGCAAGCGTGGACGGACAGCTGATTTCAGGCACTGTTAATGGTTCTGGGAAAACGATCTTCCAATTCAAACAACATCAGAATCCGGAATTTTTTGAACTCGTCTATCGATCAGAGGTGATCTGGGAGCGAGGTCACTTCTTGAGCGATATCCCTCTGCCTCAATCCGATGAGTTTCAGGGGCGGATCTCTTGGAATCTCAACTTGCCACCCGACTGCCACATCAATCAATATGATGATCGATTCACATTACGGACGACTCAACCATCACTTCACTGGACTCAACGATTTTTTGGTCCGCTTGGACGAGAATCAAATCGGAAGTTTTTTAATCCTCTCGATTTCCAGAAATTGTCCTCCGTATTCGGAGTCTCGCCCGAACCCCAAGAAATGCCACTTTTCGCGTCAGAACTCAATCTCAATTTTGAGTCACACAACCTTCCCAGCATCGTGCAAATCAAGGGATGGTCTCAAACAAGACAGAGTCAACTCGCATGGGTCCTCGTTTCGGCCACACTGCTGATAGGAATTTCATTACGTCTGACTCGCTGGGAAGGACGAACCGCTTCCGCGGCATGGATTGTTTCAGTGGTGATCATCACATGCTGTCTTGTTCCTGGTGATTGGGCGATTTTCACTGGCGCGATTTGTGCAGGAGTACTAATTACGATATTTTTCCCACGTGTGTTCCTGTTGGGCCGCAGACGACTCGATGGCAATCGTCTCAATTCATTGCCAGACCCAGAGGGTACAACTTTGCGAAAAGTCCTCATTGGCGCGATGTTGCTCAGTTTCACATCGGTTTTCTGGTCAGTCGGTGACGCGCAATCGAGAACCAATCAAACTCCAGAAGTGATTGACCTGCTCATCCCTTACATCGGTGATCAACCGGCAGACGAACTTCCCGAATTGATTTATGTCCGCAATTCGCAACGACAATCGACAATTTTTAATGATCAGTCCATCCTTCGAGAGGTCTTATTCTCTCAAGCCAGTTATCAATGCCGACTGACATCGGAAGGTCCGGCAAATCTCAAAGCCCTGTTTCAACTCGAACTCCCCAGCAGTCAAGCAATCGATTCTGTCACAATCCCTCTCACGGGTGCCAATCTGGCACGGGACAATGGTTGTCTCGTTGATGGGCAACCTGTGTCAGTCACCATTGGACCCTCTGGGGCATTAGAAATCCCTTTACCCGAGAAGTCCTTTGAGAGTCCCTTGAGAGCACCTCGCCCCGGAGATGAAAAACTGAGGCAGGTGGAAGAATTTCGCACCATCTCGATTGAATTGAATCTGTATGCTTCAATCAATATTCAGCAATCAATCAAGCAATTTGAACTCGGCATCCCGGCCATTGACAACAGCAGTTTCCGTTGTGAGTCTGCCGAAGGATTGACCATTGCTGAGTTCAAAGGGGCTCGGGGAGCCGTCACCAAATTGGACGCTCGAACATTCGATGCACAGTTGGGAATGTCGAGAACACTTGCACTGAGTTGGTACTCTCAATCGACAAATGGGCCAGACCTCACTCAATCTTTGCCCTCACATCTTGAACTCGACCAACAAATCGCGATAGAGGCGTTTCCGACTCATTTGAATTATCGCTTCCGAGTTGTTCACGAATTGAAATCAGGAAACCTCTCGACAATCCGTTGGGTGGTTCCCAATAATTTTCATTTCCGAAAAGCGACGTCGGCTGGAGTTTTACAGGTGAGGACTTTTTTGGAAAATGGCCAAAGAGTTCTCTTATTTGACTTGGAAAATTCTCTCGATCCAAGTTCTCCAAGTTTCCTGATTGATGCAGAATTTGTCGTACCGGTCTCCCGTGAGGATGAGGATGAAATCCGCGTGCCTGTTCCTCAGCTTCACACTCACAACATTGAGAATGCCACATTCTCCGATGTTCAAAAAACGCATACAGTGGTGGGAATATGGTCTCCCCCAGAATTACCTCTCACAATTCTTGAACTCCCGACACAAGGACTACAAACTCTCAGCGCTGACAACTTTCTGAGCCGTTGGCCGGAAGATGCCAGTCTGCAAAAACCTCTTTTTTCTTATGAGATTACCGGAGCGGCGACACTCTCCTTCCTGAAATCCGAGTCACAATCGCAGAAACAGGTGTGGGGTAAAGAGACGGGGCTCGTGGGAGAACGGTTCCTCGAATGGGATTGGAATGGCGAAATCCAAACTTCCGTCTTACCCGCGTTTGAACACGTTTTTCTCGTCGATCCACGACTGGATATTTTATCTGTCAGTGTCAAAGAAGATCAGGCAGAACGCCTCAATCGATGGTCACGTGAGGGACGTCGCCTGACATTACGCCTGACACGAAAAGTAGAAGAGAGCTCTCAAGAGGTGAGTATTCGGACGCGATTACCGTTAGGTGACGAAGAAAACGTCCAAAGCGGAGAAGAGACTCTCGAACTTCCCGAAATCCGACTTCTCGGGGGGAATCATGTGGAGTCAATTGCAGAGCTATATCTAGCTCCAACACGTAGTGCACGTTGGCGAGATCAAGTTGACCCTCCCTCTTTGGAATCATCAACCGACTCCTTCAGCGACTCGGAAGAGTCTGTCTTTTTTGACTTGATCAATCGCCGGAACGATTCTTCAAACCCTGAAGTCTTACTCATCGGCAAAAAAAACATCCCACCGGTGATAAAACGACACCTGACTTGTACACAAAGAGCGGATGGAGATTTTGATGTCGAATGTTCTATGGTCGAGATTCAGACAGAAAGTACTTCTGAAACTCTGGATGTATTGATACCCGCCGACTGGGTGCCACGGTTCCGAATTTCGTCCGATAGCACGGGTATCGAAAAAAAAATCACCGAAGACGGCTTATTAAAATTGACGATTCCCTCAGAATTGCGTTTTGTCCCTCTCATTTTTCAATCTACGTTGGTGTCCCCTGAAGTGGATCTTTGGCAGATGCCTTGGCCCTTCGTGGAAAACGAAGCGGTTTACCAAAACCAAGTCTCGCTTCGGCTCTCTGATGGTTGGGCACCGAGGCAGGAGTGTCGCTTGCAGGCCACTCCTGATTCCAATTCAATCGATCGCACCAATACATACGACTCTTGGGAATATTTATGCGATGATCTCGAACTTCAAAGAACCGAACTCTCCGACCCGGAAGCGGTCCCGACAATTCCATTGTTGATAACCCGCGTCGATGTGAGCACGGGAAAACCTTTGAAAGGTCAGTGGTGGTTGGTTTATCGCGGGCGCGGTCGTAATCAATTGCAATTGAAGATTTCACCTTCAATCGAAGTGAATGCCGTTGATCGCGAAAACCAACCAGTTGTTTTCGAACGTGATGCAGAAAATGGAATGCTCTCTTTGAATCTCGATGCTGCGGGAACATGGCAATCTTTTTTGATTGACTGGGAATCAACCAAACCACCAGAACCACGAATCTTCTGGGAACACAACATCCCCACTCCCACATTTAATGGCGTGCAGGTTCGCAACGAACGCATCATCATGGTGGCAGGAGAACAGCTGAAAATGACCATGCATAACGGGTTGTCGCCTGTTTCACAGCATGAGTTTCGGCTCTCGCTGCTGGAATCTTTTTTACGAATGTTGAAGGACCAAGAAGACGCCCTCCAAGGGTTGCCGTCAGAAGTGGAATGGCTCCTCAATAGTTTATTGCGTGACACAACAACTCATCTCGATACGAAAATGGTCGACGTAAATCAGATGCAATCATTTCAAAGACGCTACGAGAAGATTCGAGAAGAATTCCTGGCGATCTTACCCGAGGATTACTTCGAGAAAATCTCCGAAGGTGTCTCCGAACTCTCCATCGAGCCAGAATTACTCTGGAGCGACTTGATGCCCGGCGTGATTCCTGCAACAGACATTCCCGACCGTCAAATCATTTACGCCCTGAGTCCCCCACAAAAGGCTCAAGAAAAAGTGTGGTGGCTATCTCGATCATGGTATCAGTTCGCGATTGCAATCGTGGGTGCAATCATTGGTATCCCTGCACTCCTATGGATCTTTAGAGAAAACATGGCCGATTGGCTTGCCTTAAATCGAGTCTATGCCTGGATGGCCATTGGACTGATTTGGTGGACCGGTTGGGAACTCAGCATTATTGGATTACTGATCTTCGCAACTGCGATAATCGCCTGGATGTGTCAATGGATATGGTCACGTCCCCGCAGAACATGATCATTACGCCAGCACCTGACGAATTCTCATATTCTGTCGAGAGTGTCGAACCAGATTGCCATTTCTTCCAGCGTTGTCGATAGAGGATAGGTATGCCCTCTCCCTTTGATTATTTGAAAGACACTGGGGAATTTTCTGGCCTCAAATATCTTCTGAGTGGCATCGACTTTGGGAAGCACAGCGTCTTCATCACCACAAGTCAGATACGCTTGAAAACGATACTCCGGATCGTTTTCCGGTGGAGCTTCAGTAATGGGAGCTGCCGCGACTGCTGCCGCGCGAAAGACATCTCTGTACTTGAATGCCAGATGAAGTGCAAAGCTGCCTCCTGATGCATAGCCGTGCAATCCCACGCGTTGCGAATCGATATTGTAACGAGATTGGATATCGAGAACTGAGTCTTTCACAAATTCCGCTTCGTTCAAATTCCAGGAATTAATCTTGGCCGCTTTGGGACCAATCATGATGATACCTCGTCGATCACAAAATCGTTGCCAATCTTGCGCGATGCTCGCTTCCATCGTATCACCCCCTGGATGAATCCAAACAATCAATCCATACTCATACTCAGGATTATAATCCGCAGGGATGTAAGCCCAGTATTCGTGATTGTGTGCTTCCATGGGAATGGTCGTGAAGCCGGTAGGAAGATTTTCGTTGACTTCATCAGCGGGCGGTGGCGGGATAAACTCATCCAAAAGGTCCAGCGGGATCTCTTCAGTCGTAGCCGTCAGTTTAAGTTTGACAGTCTCTTTAAGTGCGCCCCGTTCAAAGGTCACTGAAACTTTGTTCTCAGGCCGCTCACGCGAGATCAATTTCCAGAGACTCTCATAATCTGTGACCGGTTCTCCTTGAAATGCGACGATGCGATCATCCTTTTTTATTCCCGCCGATTCTGCAGCGCTTTCAGTGTAAACATACCGGACATGCACCCCGGTTTTGGGGGCGGAGTTTTCAGCTCGCTGCGGAAGAATACCGAGAAAACCCGACTCGTAAGGGATCAGAGTTTGAACCAGAGTCATGGTGGTTTCGGTTTTTTGGTCACCTTTTGAAAACGTCACAGGAACGACATCTCCCGCATAATGAGTTCCCAGCGCGTAACGCAAATGTCCAACGCGAGTGAGGGGGATATTATCAACACTCACCAGCGTGTCACCGGGCCTCATACCCGCCCGGTACGCGGGCGAATCGGGACGAACCATGTCGATGACCATCTCACCTTCCGTCAAATCGTTTCGACGAAATGTGACGCCCATCAGCCCAGGATGCAGATCTTCTCCTGACTTCAGTCGATCGAGTATCTCATAGACATCTTCCAGAGGGATAGCAAAACCAATTCCCGAGTCATACCATTCCACTCCGGCAGTTTCGGTGTTTGCGGAGGCAGAAAGTGGTACCAGAACACCCATCACCTTTCCCTCAATATTGATCAAGGGGCCTCCGTAATTGACGGGGGAGACTTTAGCATCCGTCTGGATCGCTTTACCCCAAACTCGATTGAGAGCACTCACGATTCCGATGGAAACATTAGGGACTTCCGGCGAGTAAGTTCGTCCGGCTGCAATTCCCCACTGACCGACGGCAATCTGATCGACGGGGACGGCTTGGGCGGGTTGAAGATTCTCTGCTTCAATTTTCAGCAGTGTCAGCATGCGTGAGCGATCTGTGGCAACCACTTCAGCAGGAAAACGTCGTCCGTCCGCAAACTCGACCAGCACAGAAGCCGGCTTGGAAATGAAATTAAATGCTGACGAAATGATGTATCCATCGCTGGTCAGCACTAATCCAGTCGTAGGACCTGTACTCGTCAGAATCTGCCCTACACGATCTAATCCTCCAACTGTTTGGATTCGTACAATAGAAGGTTCCGCCAATGCGACCGCCTGCTTGAAGGCCCGCTCTTCCAGTTCGGAGAGTGAGGGAGACTCTTGTGCCTCCACCAACGTGCCTGTATCGATCAGCCCAACATTGATCAGCAATGTGACAAAGAAAGAAACCGCCAGTATTCGTAGAAAACTCATAGGAAATCTCTGAGTGGAATTTCAACAAGGTCAGAAACAGAATTACTCTTCAGTCACTTTTCGGGGAACTCGTGCCTCAACTGTCATCAATTGATCACCACGCCGAATGGTCAATAACAAATCGTCTCCCGCTTCGAGTCGGCCGAACTCTTGCCGAAGCTCTCGACACGATTGAACAAGAGTGTCGTTCACAAATAAAATCAAATCGCCCTGTTTGAGCTTCAACTCTTCTGCGAGGGAGTTTGCATCGACCACTTCGATGTATGCCGGAGTCCGAAACACGACATCGGGAATCATCAGTAAGCCAAAGTCAAGCGGCTGATATCGCAGCGGATTATCTTCAGCGTCTGGTTTCGTTTCCTGCGACACGTAATCGCCGGTCATGATTTGTTTGATGACGGGTGTCAACTCGGAGATCGGCATCGCATAGTTGATCCAGGTGTTTGACTCGTTATTGCGTAATTCTTTACCAATCATCGCCAGCAATTCGCCTTTGACATTGGTGACCAGTCCTCCCCCTGCACCGGGGTTATTGGTAATGGCATCAATAATGTAAACGGGACCATCGTAGGGAACTTCATAAGCGCCACGTCGGGCGGTCAATTTGGTCTTGGCGGCAATGACTCCATGCAAAATCGAGAGCGGTTCGTCGCCAGTCGCCACTTTGAACATATTGCTGAAAGCCAACACTCTCGTTCCAGGCACTCCCGAAGTATGTTTTTCGAGGTCAAAGTAAGGTAGCTGCAATCCTTCACGTTCAATTTTCAAAACCGCCAAATCGAGTTGCGGCTCTGCACCGAGAACGACGGCTGTCTCTTTGCGACCATTGGCCAGAATCACAGTGACGCGATCCTGATCGAGGACATGGCTCCACACAGTGACGATATGCCCGTCGGGACTGGCAAGAAATCCTGTGCTGTACGAATAAAGATTACGAAGCCCCCCTGCCCCAAATATTTTCACCATGCGTGATTGAATGGCACTGAGAGCCGCTTGAGAATCATCGGCATTGGCTGTCGCGCATGACAGGCTCACCACTCCGGCAAGCAGGCAACAAAGAGTTTGATGAGGTAAACGTGCTGAGACCCAATTCATAAGAACACACAGACTTATCGAGGTTGACGAGAGGTAACTTGTTTGCCGGCGGGTTTAGGGCCAGTCGAGAATTCAATGGAGTCAATCATCCATTCCACAGGCTCTGCACCACCGCTACTGATTTTCCAATGTGATGGAAACTTTAATCCTGCAAAGTCTTTCAGTTCTGAAAATCGAACTTCTGCTTCATCAGACTCAGGATTCACTTGAGTGTCGAAGCCAAGAAACGTTTGTTCTTCGCTGTCAAAATACCAACGGCTTAAAACCGATGTTAATTCGCTGGTGAGTACATCAACGCGATGACCGAGGCCATCCAGAGGTTCGGTCCCCAGATACATGAACTCTGAAAACAAAAATCCTTGATGAGTCAAAAACAAACGCAGATGATGCAAGGCAACCAACAACCCACCGGTATTGGGTGGATCGGTCGTCAACTCAGCTCCATCGAATGATTGTTTCCAGACATTCCCAGCGTAAGAGAGAGTCACTTCATTGCTATCGAGTTCAATCTTGATCGACTTCCCTTCCTGATCGTGAGCCGTGATTTTCCAGAGACCATTGCGTGACGAATAGTCACCCCACGGCTGGAGAGTCGCAAGCACGCGATTTTGTTCCTGTTGATTGAAATGGTAATTGGCAAATCCCGTTTTCTTTTCATAGAGCTTGGCAAATTGAGGTGGGACAGGAGGTTCTTTAGGAGCCGCTTTCTGCTCGCCTTCTTTATCGGGGGGCTCTGGTTTTTTCTTTTGTCCGGGAATAATTTCTGATTGAGCGTGGAGTCCCCGTAAGCGAACCTGAATGGTCGTTTTTTGCTGATTGCGACGAAATTCGAGAGGCAGCTTCCAGCCCTTGGGATAAATGCCCAAAATGTTTTTGTACTGATTCACACTTCGTATCGGGCGTCCTGCGAAGGAGACAATTTCATCACCTTCCCGCAAACCACGCCGATACGCGGCAGAATCTTCCAGAATACTTTCGACTTCCACAGAACCATCAGAGACCGAAGCGACCGTCGCGCCCAAGGTGGCATGATCGACGATACGACCTGATTTGAGGTGTCCGAGAAAGTTCATGATTTGATTGATCGAGATCGCGTATCCCGCTCCCGAGTTAACCCGTCCACGTTTCTCGAATGATCCGCGT